>JGI2173J19968_10000730_pt1 | contig 12773 bp, 16 predicted proteins | sample DeeMarSWOR136_30_FD_19968 | JGI IMG/M metagenome (IMG submission 19968) | reverse complement strand
ATTTTAGGTTTATTACTAATTATTACTGGTATTTACTTGCATAATAATCGAAAAGTGTTGAAAAAACGAAACTAAAAAAATCTAAAAAGTTCTTTAAATCAATTAACCTTTTTCTTAAAAATATTATTAGAAAAATTTTATTCAGGCTTTTAATTTATAAAAGGTAATCCCCAAAGTAATTTGCAAATATCTAAAAACTTTTTATAAAATTAATTAAAATATTTTTAAAAATTTAGAAAAATTTAAATTTTTAATTATAATTAATATCATATGATAGATATTTCTAAAAGCAGTTATTTGAAATATCTTTTATTTGGTTCTCTTTATGTATCAGAAGGAATTGAATTTTCTCTTGCAACACTTATTGTTTCTTTTTATTTATCTGATAAAGGAATACCAGTTCCAGTAATTACTGCCGTAGCAGCGGCAGCTTTAATTCCGTGGACTCTTAAATTTTTTTGGGGTGGAATTGCAGATTATTTTTTAAAATATGGCAGAAAACCATTTATTGTAATTGGTGGATTGATTGCTGCTTTCAGTCTTTTTGTTCTTATTTTTATTGATCCTGGTGTTTCATTGATTCCATTTGCATTTTTTTTGATACTAAGTCACGTAGGTATATCATTTCTTGATGTGTCAGCAGATGCTCTTGCTATACAAATCTCGAAAAAAGAAGAGAGAGGAAAAATTAGTGGAGCAATGTATGCTGGATTATTTTTTGGATCAGCTAGTAGTGCAATATTTTTAGGTATCATTGCAAATAACTATGGTTATAATACAGCATTTATTATTACTGGAATTATAGTTTTATTAATCATTATTTTTCCATTGTTTGTTAAGGAAATTAAAAGTGTAAAAAAACGCCCAAAAATCGGACCAGAACTCATTAAAGAATTTAAAAAAAGAAATACTCAGCTTATATCAATACTGGCTCCAATTTCATCTATATCTGGTGGTATTATGTATTTCGTTGTTCCATTATATATAAAAGATGTACTAAACCTAACACTCATTCAAACAGGTATTTTAGTATCGTTATTTCCTACTATGATGGGAATAGGCTCTATTATTGGTGGTATTATAACAGATAAATTTGGAAGAAAACTTGGTCTTTTTTTATTCTTTGGAGGAAGTATAATTGTATTTGCCTCACTTGTTTTAGAGACTGAATGGTTCTTGTTTGCGGTAATCTATGGAATAGTTGGTTTGATGATAGGTGGCTATCATGCAGCAACTTGTGCTTATATTATGGATATTACAAACCAAAAGATTGCAGCAACTGAATATTCGGTTATTACAAGCCTTTTTAATGTAGGAGAATGGGCAGGAGGAAGCTTTGGAGGAAGCCTTGTTGCAGCAGTAGGTTACACCGGTACATATCTTTATTCTGCATGGTTTTTTGGTCCAACAGTTATACTTATCTATCTTTTGAAACTAAAATCATATAAAAAGAAAGTTAAATGCTGATTATTAAAAATGATACTTTTTTAGTTTATTTTTCAAATCTTTTAATGAAATTTAAAAGATTCAAACCCATAATTTTTTCTATTTCCTCTTTTCTAAAACCTTTTTCAAATAAACCATTAACAAGTACTGGGTAGCAAGAAACATCTGTTAGATCTGTAGGAGTTGAAGGAATACCATCGAAATCACTACCAAGACCCACACAATCTATTCCTCCGACCTCTGATATATGAATAATATGATCTATTAAAGCATTCAAATCCACCTTATCGTTTCCTTCAACAATTTTTTCATAAAATTTCATTTCTGCTTGATTTACGATATCTGGATTATTCTCTTTACCTTTGATTTTATTTTGGAACCATCCTTTATATTTTTCCATATTGTTCATTACTTGGATGTTTATTTCTTTTTTAAGAAAACCTGGAAAAAAATTAACACCTATAAAACCATTTTTCTCTGAAATTTCTTCTATTAAATTATCAGATATATTACGTGGCATATCGCATAACGTTCTTGCTGATGAATGAGAAGCTATTACTGGCATTGATGATACTTCTAAGACGTCTTCTACAGTTTTATCAGATGCATGGGATACATCAATTATCATTCCTAAAGAATTCATTTTAGAAATTATCTTTCTTCCAAGATTGTTTAGCCCGTCCCATTTAGGAGTGTCACCTGATGAATCAGCCCAGTCAGTATTCTTTGTATGGGTCAAAGTCATACATCTAACCCCTAGAGAATAAAAAAATTCAAGGATATCAGTTGAATTTTCTATTATATGTCCACCTTCAAGAGAAAGAAAGCAGGCAAGCCTTCCTTTTGAAATTGCTGAATTCATTTCACTTGTTGATGTAACTTTTACTCCGTATCCTTTTGAAAAAAATTTTTGTTCTAGAGAATTATACAAAAGCAACGCTTTTTTAATAGATCTGTAGGGCATGTAAACAGGATTAACATAGATTGCAAAAAATTGGGCTTTAAGTCCTCCTTTTTTAACCTTTTCAGGATTTAAATGGCTTTTATTTTCTTTAATAAAATAGGATGAATCGCCAAAGATTACATTTGCAGTATCACAATGAGCATCAAATATTAATAGATCCTTAAATAGATTCTTCTGTTCTTTATTCAATCTTACTTTACCCCCTAAATTATTATTTATTTCAAAAGATCATATCTTAATTCTGCATTTTTAATAAGTTCGACTTTAGTTTCGTCTTCATTTAATAAAGTAAGAGATTTTGCTTCAACTGGAGCACCTTTTGGAAAACAAATGTCTTGATGCATATCACTTTTAACTGTACCACCAATATGACTGCTCATTCCATAGGCAATATGAAGACCTCCAACCTTTTCATCTTCTAATATATTTCCAGTAACCACTGCCTTTGGATTACAACCAACGCCAAGTTCGGCGATATTTCTTCGTGAATCCTTTTCATTAAAAAATTTGCGTTTTTCATTTGATTCTTTTTCTTTCCCAATTATATCAACAATTTTGTTGTTTTTAATTTTATATTTTAAAATAACACCTGGTTGATAATCAGGCAGTATTCCATTTGTTTTACTATCACCAATTTCCTTGTTTTCACCTTCATAAGGGGCAATATAACCTTCCCCACTTGGAAAATTGATGGTTTGCCCAGGCTTACTACAATCTCCTTCATCTGCAGAACCCATACGGTTACATAAATCAATAAAAAGCCTATCGCCGGTTGAAAATAATACCTCAGCGCCAATAGCTTTGGTAAGCATTTTCTTAATTGAATTCGCATAAATTTTTACATCATAATAATTAGCAAGAAAAGCAGATTTTTCCATACGCCTTTCCACTCCAGGCATACTTGCACATCTTGTAATGGCTCCCTCTTTTTGACACATAGGTTTAAATGAGGATGACCCAGAATATTCAGTCATAGCAATAACAAGATTTGATTTACTTGCCTTATCGATTACACTTTGAGGAACAGGGGTATTATTTACGCCAGTTGCATTGTATTTATGCATTTCAACAGTAAAACCTTCTTTTTTAGCCATATTTTTAAATGTATTATACCACTCATTTGCCATTTCTCTACGATCAGACCAGTTCTTATTATCCTTGATATCATCATGTGGAATATCTACTAAAAACAACACTTTTTCTCCGGATTTTGGTTTAAATACGTCTTTAAACATCTTAATTTTTTCTTCTTCTTGCATTTTACTTCTCCCAATTTAAATTCGATAATCTTTAATTGTTTATAAATTTAGATTATTTAATTTACAAAGATAATTTTTTATAAATTGTTCTACAAAGGCTATTTAAAAAAAAGATTATATAAAGTAGTATTTGTTAACAACCTAAATATTTGAGGGAGAATAATGACATATTGTTCAAAATGTGGAACTAAAAATGAGGATGATGCAGAATTTTGTAAAAAATGTGGTGCCTCTTTAAAAGGGGAAAAAAGAGAATATGGTAAGGGTGAACCTTGTGAAGAGGATTGTGTAGTTGGCAAAAAAAGTCCCTTTTCATCAATATTTTGGGGAATTGTTGTTATAATTATTGGTCTTTGGATTCTCTTTGAAGTTGTTTTAAGAAATACAAATGTATACAGCCAATTACCAGATTGGCTTCAAAACTTTGGATTCTGGTGGCTTATTGGTCTTGTAATTGCATTAGCAATAATAATTACTGGTATCAGAATTATAATTAGAAAATAATATCAATACATTTTACAATTTTTATTACAGTTTTTACAGATTTGACCATGATTCCAATTAGATAGCTGAATTCTTGTATCTAACCAAAGAAATGAAAGAATAATACTTATTATGCCATACATTGCACTACCAGTTATTTCAGTTATGCTAATTGTTATTGTTAAAAAACTGATAATTAGAAGACCATTTGAAATAATATGAATGACTGTTTTTTGCTTATTGAGCATTATCTCTAAAAAAACCAAACCAATTATTATAAAACAAATAATAAGTAGATAAAGAGATATATCTGAAGATATTTTAATTGAAAAAAATATATAGATAATTATCAGCAATATCGATATTATTGAACCTATAGCAAGACCAAAACAACCTGCACATAATATTTTATTTTTAATTTTGATTGTATGGCTCTTAAATTGTTCACAGTTTGGATGATGTCCCTGTCGTTTTCGTTCTATCTTTTTAATGGTTTTATTATTGAGTTCATGATTTTTATTTTTTAAGACCCTTCTTATCCATCCAGGATATACTGTAAGTGATATTCCAATTATACAGCTTATAATAAAAGTTATACTAACAAATATTAGTTCTTTTAATTCTAAATGATTTTCATTTGAAATTTTAAATAATGCTACAAATAGTAATAATAATGCTGCAATAATTGAAAGAAAAATGTATTGAAAAACAATACTAATTTGTTTCAAATCAATCTCCTTAACTGATTATTTGGTTTAGGTTTATCTTTATTAATTATTGATATAAAGTTAAACATTTTATACCTTTATACTTAGTAAGTGTAATAATTATTTTATTATATATCAATGACATTTTTTTCTTCATTTGATAGTTCTGTCTTTATTTGTTAAATAACACTTAAATATCTAGAATTAGATTTTTATATTGGAGGAGGACAAGAATATATGATTAAAAACCAAGCCTTACTGTATAAAATATTGGTAGTTGGAGTTATAACTTTATTTATTGGTGTTTTGTTTGTTCCAGAAATAATAGCAATTGATAATAATATAGAATTTTATAATGAATCAAAAAATAAATCTTACGAGATCGGAACAAAAGATGAATATGAGGAAATAATTACATATATTGAGGGTAATGCTGGATTATATTGGATAAAAAGAAGAGGTTTACTTCGTGGTGAAGTAAATATTATAGAATGGGAGGAGATGGGTTTTATAAAATTATCTGGTTTTAGGCGTTCAGATTCAGGTATCGAACATTATTTTGAGGTAGTGGATTTTGTTCATGTTTATCGTTTTATAGGTTGGGAAGATAATGATTGGTATCCACTTGGATATCCTATAGTATTTGGTATTGCAATAGGTAATATTGAATGGAATGGAAAGGAAGATGCTAGCGTAGTAGTTAGAAATGTAAATAATAAAATAAAAATTACTCTAACAACAGGAGGTCAGAATTATCCTAATAATGGTTATTCATTTGCAAATAGCGTATCTATCTGGTTAAATGGAACAGTGTTAGCTGAAAACAATCTTGGAGGTAATACTGGATGGGAAATTGGTGAAAGCCTATATATTGGCGGTAGAATTCCTATTTTAGATGATGATGAATCAGCTGTTGGTCAACTTGATCCGGGGAAATATTATATTACAATTACAATTCTTGAAACAGTTATTTTTGATGATTTAATTACAATAGAATAAACATTGGTAAAGACTACTTTCATAGTACTATTTTAAATCTTAAAGATATATCAAAAATACTATATTAATCTCCTTAACTTTGTTAAAACATGTTGGCCAGCCATATGTCTATATAATGTTCTTTTCAACTTATTTTTAGAAAAGATTCCTGCGATATTTCTCCTATAAGACCCATAAAAATTTTGATAACATCTCCAAAGCTCTTCCTGGACTTCTTTTCTGGTAAGTGTTTCAGTAGGCATAATAGCATGAGCCATGTCATAATTTGAATAGTTAAAATCATCAATCCAACCGTTCCTCTTTGCTGTTTCAAAATAGATTGTGCCAGGAAATGGTGTTAATGCAGTATAAATTGCAAAATCAGGTGCAAGGTCTATTGAAAACTTACTTAATTGTTCTATTGATTCATGTGTATCTTTTCTACTCCCAATTACAAACATGGCATGGGAAAACATATCATTTTCATTAATTATTTTCATTGCTTTATATGCATCAGAAGTATTTGTTCCTTTTTTGTATTCCTTTAGAATTTCCTCAGAATTATTCTCAACGCCGCACATAATCCAGTACGTACCAATCTCTCTTAATTTTTTAATAATATCAGGATGTTTTGCCACATCATCTGTTCTTGCCTGGAAAAATAGCATTATGTCCTCCTTGCATTTTCTATGTTTAAGCTCGCTGTATAGTTTCTTTCCTCTTACCTGAAGTTTTGTATAATCATCGGTAAACCATAAAAAAACTCCTCCAAATGTTTCATTAAGATACTCAATTTCGTCTGCAATTCTTTTTATTGATTTTGTTCTCCACATTCCACCCCAATGATTCCACTGAGTGCAAAACGAACATTTGTACTCACATCCTCTTGCTCCCTCAAGAATCATGTATCTAGTGTTTTTTCCTGCCATCATTGAGAAATGATATTCTTTAATATAATCTTCAATAAGATGATACGCTGGATATGGTAGGATATCTAGATTTTTTATAAATGGACGTGGTTGTGTGTGTATAATTTTACCTTTATATTTGAAAGAAATACCCTTTACTTTATCTATTTTTTTTCCATTATTTAATGATTTAACAAGATCGACAAGAGTTTGTTCTCCTTCGCCTTTTATAATGTAATCAATTTCAGGAAAATCATTCAAGGTTTCCTCAGGGACAGATGAAAAATGTATTCCACCAACAATTGTTATTATATCTTCATTTATTTTTTTGGCAATTTCTGAAGTTCTTGCACATGTATATGCATTACAGGTAAATCCAGATGTTAATACTATTGACGGATTTGATGATTCAATATATTTTTCAAGTTCGTACCAATTCATTTTTTCTGCTTGACAATCAAGAACCTCTAATTCTAAATCGGGAAGCTCCCTTTCAACATATGCTGCTAAAATTAGAAGAGTTGTAGGGGGTGGGCAATATTCTCCCATTACAAACCAATAATGTCTGGGAGGTTCTACAAATAATAGTTTTTTTAATTTCATTTGATTCTATTTTTTATATAACATAAATCCTATTGAAATATGTTATTGAAAAGTTTAAGAAAAAGGTCTGGGAAATGAGGGAAGGTGAATTTCTCCCATCTCACCGAGGAACTTTTAAAGTTCCGGTATATAACAGTAATAATTTTTATTACTCCTCCAGACCTCAATTATGCTACATGTGTTTTGTAAATATAAATTTTCCGGCTAAAAACCTACACATTTTTAAATTTTAGTTGGATATTAATATATTATTCAGAAAATAACGAATCTTATTAAGTAATGTTTGTTTTTAGAATTGCATTTTGGAGGAATTAATATGAAAAAAATTTGTAAGAATTGTGGATTTGAAAATGCTGAAAAAGATAAGTTCTGCAGAAAATGTGGGACAAAACTTGATGTAGTTAAACAACCAGCTGAAAAAAAGAAAGATGATATAAAACAGGAAACTAAAGAATATAAAAAACCTGAACCTCAACCTAGAATGGAAAGGATACCTTTACCAAAAGATGATTTTAAAATATCATCTAAGATGATTTTTGGAATATCTGTTGTTGCTCTAATTATATCAATTGCTGCGATTTCATCTGCTTTTCTAGTATCTCCCAGCTCATTGAGTGCATCTGCTGTCGGAACAAGTGAACTTGCAAATAATTCAGTGACTGGTCAAAAAGTAGCAGATGGTACAATTACTGATTCAGATATAGACCCGCTTGGTATATCAAGAATAAAAGCAAATTCGATTACTGGTGATCAAATTGTTGATTACTCGATTTCTTTGACCCATTTAACCAGTAATCTTGCTGATATGATTACTGGTATTGTTGAAATAGCAGATAATTCTATTACTACTGAAAAGATAAAAAATGGAACAATTATAGAAGACGATCTTGCGGTGGACTCTATTACTAGCACAAAAATAAAAGACGGAGAAGTACAAACTAGCGATATTGCTACAGATGCTGTAACCTCTTCTAAGATTGCTTCTGAGGCAGTTGGAACAAGTGAACTGGAAGATGATGCTGTCACTTATGCAAAAATGGATATAAAAATAAGATATGGACAGAAAAATGATGTTGTTCATGGAGATACAATAAATCACAACTTGGGCGCAAAACCAACATCAATTACTGTTACACCTAGATATAATTTAAGTTTGTCAGCTTTAAATGAAATAATAATCGCAAATGTTTACGATGTTACCTCAAGTTCTTTTAAGATAGCTTTGTATGTTTGTTCTAATGGTGGGGATGTTAAAAAGGTAGATGGATCAACTTTTGGACCAGAAGATGTAGACTGGGTAGCCATATTGTGAAAAATCTAAGATAATATTCTTATAATTAATATAGATACACTCCTAAGAAAATTGTTTGGAGAAATACAATGAATAGTAGTACAGCAAATATAGATGAACTTCTTAAAGAAGCAATGGATAGCGAAATTAAGGCAAAGGAATTTTATTTATATGCATCTGAAAAAGCAAAGAGCAAAGCAGGAAAAAAATTGTTTAAGGAACTAGCAAATTTTGAGGAAAATCATTATAATCGAGTAAAAAAGATTATTGAGTCCCGTAATATTGGAAAAAAAATTGACATTTTATCAAAAGAAAAAGACATACCAAAAGTAAAAGCAGAAGTTGAAGGGGAATTTGAACCAAATAAAGATGAAGTAATAATGGTAATAAACCTAGCAATTAAATCAGAAAAAAATGCACAAGAAAGATATATAAAAATTGCAAAGTTGCTAGAAGATACAAAAGAAAAAGAAATTTTTAATAACCTTGCTCAAGACGAGAGAAATCATCAAAGAATACTTGAAGATGAGTTTTATAATATATCAAACAAAGGAACAATAGTTTGGGAATAAAAATAATTTATTCTCTTTCCCTCATTGACTGTATTATTTCTTTTCCAAAATCAGTAAGTTTGTAAATTTTTACGTTTTTCCCAGTTTCAACCTGTTCAACAATGTTAAGACTTAAAAGAGAATCATCATCCTTGTATCTTGTACTCATCCCTCTTATTGCACCAATCACATTTGTTGGGGTTGTTTTTACATTATAAGCAATGTCAGATGTGTAACTACCACTTGGACTAATCTCAAAAAGATAATCTGCAATTTTTTTTCTGACATTACTTCTCCGAAGAGACCTTATAACAAAAGGTCTAAGGCTATCTGGAGAGGCAACTGTCTTTTCTCCATCCTGCATCCCATCCACTTCAAATTATACATATAAAAAACTGTTTTAATAAGTTATCGGCAATATGATTATTCAACTGCACATCTACCTGCATATTCAGTTGCATTAAAAAATAATTTCTAACTCATATATTTTCTAACAAGTGCCTTGATTGTCCCTGAGGTGCCAAATGTTTCAATAGAAACTTTCATAGATGAGATTTTTTTTATTGAATTGAGAAGTTTAATTGTGTTTTCCTTTTCGGTATGGTTACATTTAATAATTCCAGTATTTTTATCAAATCTTATTAAACGAATGCCAAAATCATAGCAACTAGAATTAAAAAGATTCATGCATTGTGATTTGATTTCACTATATATGTCAGCTTTTGAGATTTCCTCGAATTCTGAAGAGGATTTAACATTAAAACATATATACCTATGACGTTTGTTTCCACTTGCTATATTTACACCTCAGATTAACAAATCTTATTCTGATTCAATGCGAGGTGCAAGAAGGTATGTTACATGGCCTTTTTTTTCAGCTATGTCAAATTCTACTTTTATAGGGTTATCATTACCTATCATAATTGTTATCGGATCTTCCCCTCTTACTGGTTTAATCATATTGCTGAAATAATCAATTGAAAATAGGCTTTTACATTTAGAGTTTGTATTTAGTTCAACAAGAAGATCTTTTGGTAGTTTCAGATTTACGGTGTCGGTATCACCTTCTGCAAACAGCTCAAAATTGTTTTTATCAACAGTTAATGCAAGATGATCTGAAACTGCCTCAGATGCCCTTACACCTTGGTTAAGTTCTGAAGCTTTTAAAACAACTTTACCTGGTAGATTTAAATTGGGCATTTTGGGATCTGGCATTCCTGCTGTATCAATAAGCCCCATCTTTCTAACAAGGTTTCCAATCTTTACAATAAGCCTGTTTGACTCCTCATCATAATCAAGTGATACCATATCTCCTGAGCTTGAAAGACGCATAATGCTTCCTAGTTTATCCATGTCTATTCCAAGTTCCATATCAGTTGCCTTAAACTCCTCAAAAGCCTTGCTATTAACCTCAAGGTCTACCATTGCAACATGTGCTGGATCAACTGCTCTAAGAGAGATTCCTTTTGAGGTAATGTTAAATTTAACTTCGTTAACTAATGGAGATGTTACATCTATTATACCTTTAAGTACCTCTGACTTTACTTTTGCATTAAACATGTTTTTTTCTCCCCCAACAATATTATGAGTTATAAGATTTTAAAGGAAACAAATACGTTTTGTGTTTATAACAATGACGGTATTTTATTAACAAATTTAAAGCTTTTTTATTCTAGTTAGCAATGAAATACCTCTAAAACCATTTCTAAACACAAAACCAACCAGAGATACCTTACCTATCCACCAAGAAACACCATAAAAACCTATCGATATAACTCTATGCGGTCCAACAATTGTTGTTGAATTGTTACCACTAATTGGCGTTAGCACGGTAAATGCTTGTTTATCTCTTGTATATTGACAAAAAATAAGTGGTACGATAATAAGTGTTCTAAAATAAGGAGGAAAAAGTGGAAATAATTTATATAATTTAAAAAATTGAATTCGTGAGTTAAACCTAAAATGAATGCCTCTACCACGTGATCTAATTTTCATTACTAATTCTTGTGTTATGTTTTCATCATTTAGACTTCTATATACTTTATCATCTTCTAATAACTCATCACATTTATCTTCAATTGCTTTTTCAATATCCATTCCTTCTTCAAGTTTGATTTCTACTTCAAATGGAGTTACTGAACCATCAAACTGATGTTTAAGAAGAGTTACAGTTAAAGTGTTTTCTTCCTTTTCAGATGTTACTTTCTCAGGTTCATAATTATATATTTTATTAACATGTTCACCAGAGGCTACAGCTATTCCTGATGTTATGAAGCCTAATGCTACAAGAATTACGATTAATTTTTTTGGCAATTATTTTTCCCCCAATCTTTGTTTGTAATTAATCTGATATATAGGAGTTTATTATATTAATATTACTTTATATTATATTTAAACTTTCCTAATCTTCTCTCCACTTATAATTACATTTAGTGCAAGTATAAAATCTACTTTCTGGTTCATCACTTCCTCTCATTTGTCTAAGAATCCAAAAGGCTTCGTTATTTCCACATTTAGGACATTTTATCTTAGTTTTCGGTAGAACGTTAGATGCATGCTCATCTTCAAGAACTGTCAATTCCTTTTCTTTTTGTTTGGTTACAACAATATTTTTACCTTTTTTGTCCATTTTGTAACCACATTTACGACATACAATGGTTCCTTCCTTTGGATACATCAAACCTTTACATTTTGGACAAAACATATTATTCATTGCTCCTTAAGATATCTTTTATTATAACGTTATGGTCAAATGATAAATCAGGTAANTTTTTTACATTAAAAAATTTTGCATCCAAAGCATCATCATCACCTTTTAATTTACCACCAGTTATACTAAGTAAGTATACTATTGTTACGGTATGACCTCTAGGATCTCTATTTGGATCGGAATAAACTCCAAATAATTTAATTATACTTGTCTTTAATCCTGTTTCTTCATAAACCTCTCTTATTACTGTGNCTTCTACTTTTTCACCATATTCAACAAATCCGCCGGGGAGAGCCCATTTTCCTTTGAACGGATTATTTTTACGTTTTATTAAAAGAATTTTATCTTTTTCTAAGACTACTCCATCTGCAGTAAGTTTTGGATTCTTATAATTCATTAATATCGAGAATAATATTTCTATATTTAATATTTAACAAAAACCTATTTTTTTATCTTGGTCCCGAATCATTTAATGATTCCCAAAAATTGTAAAGATCTTTTTGTAATTCCGATTTCCAAATATCAAAAGTCCGTCCATCTAGATAACCTTCCTTTTTAATACCCTTAAAAAAACTTGTTCGAGTTTTTTTTAATTTTCCATTATTTTCTTTCAAGTGCATCCTCTCCGATTATAAGAAATTTAAAAATAGAAATAATGTTTATTTAGGTTTTTTGCATGTAAATATACAATCGAATATACAGTTCAGGCATTATTTGTGAATTTATCAGTAAATTTCAAAAACCATTATGCTATTTTCCATCAGCAAATAGGGCTCGTGGTCTAGTGGTTATGACGTCGCCTTGACACGGCGGAGGTCGGGTGTTCGAATCTCCCCGAGCCCACTTAAGTCTTTTATAAGAATATAGCCGGGG
>JGI2173J19968_10000721_pt1 | contig 12814 bp, 10 predicted proteins | sample DeeMarSWOR136_30_FD_19968 | JGI IMG/M metagenome (IMG submission 19968) | reverse complement strand
ATTTACAATATCTTGCATGATATTGCGAATTTCATTTCATGTAGTGGTGCTATTGTATGGGGTTCAGCTACCGCTAATGGGGAGCTTATTCATCTAAGAAGCACAGATCATGTTATTTTTCTTGGCGACCCGGATCCTGTAACTGGTAAATATTTGCAAGAAAATCAAGTTCTTATTGTACGTAAACCAATCGATGATTATGCTTCGATGAGTCCTATGTGGGCTGGTCGTATTGGAAGTTGGGGTGGTATTAACGAAAAGGGTATTGGAATCAGTGAAACAACTTGTTGGACAACAGATGTTACTTTACATGGAACCTGTGCTGCATTTAGAATGGGGTTGGTTCTTGATACTGCCGATTCTGCCAATGAGGCGATATCTATTATGAATCTAAATAAAACGGTTGGTTGGAATTTTTTGATATCTGATGGAAACAAGTCTGAGGGTTATGTTCTTGAACAGACAGCAAATATATCATATGTATCTACTTGGGATGATCCTGTTGAATCTAAAAATCCTTTTTGGAGTATAAAAGATGCTTTAAGAAGATCTAATTGTTTTTTAAATCCTGATTGTGCTAAATCGCAAAGAAAATTTTATAATCCACGAAACCTTCGAAGCATTTTTTTATATTTAATTGGAAAACATTCTTATTTTTGCATTTGGAAACATTATGTAGCTCTTAGTAAAGGTATTGAAAACAATTGGGGATCATTGGATCTGGTTAATTCCATGACAATGCTTCAGGATGTTTATAAAGGAAAAACTGATTTTATTTTCTTTTTTATGCAAAAAATAAATGCTTTTTTATCAATGCATCAATGGACAGCTTATCCAAAAACTGGTGATATGTTAATATGTTTTGCAAGTAAAGATAAAATAGCATCATATAATAATGTGCATAAATTCAATTTATTCGAACTCCTTGAATCAGAACCTTCATGATAATTTTAACACTTGATCTAGATAAAAAAAATCAATTGGTTTATTTTTACTATAAACGACCATATTGGATTTTTTAAATAAGCACCTTGTACACCTTTTACAACAATTTTCCAATAATAAGTATTATTTTAGTTTAACTCTAAGAGATAATGATTAAACCTTATTTGAATCCGACCAAAACATCCAATTTGATCAATTATTTATAATAATTCATCCTGCATTAGTAGTTATAAAATAATTGAATAAGAGTGAAAAGTTATTACAATTAAAGTAGTATTCAAATTCCCACTCCTGCATGTAAAATATATGTTTACTAAATGTTGAGTTAAAATGTATATGCAATTACTCATAGTACTTGGATTACTTGGTATCCTAGCTGAATTTTATTTTATTTCCTTGTGGATTGTTGCTAACAAGAAGAAAAAAAAGGACACTATCTATTCATATTTACCATCAGCAAGTGTCATCATTCCATGCAAAGGAATACATCAAGGAATTAAAGAAAACATAAAAGCGTTTTGTTTACAAAAATATCCCTCATATCAACTAATTTTTGTTGTCGACTCAAAAAAAGATCCAGTTTATCCAATCCTATTGACTGGTTCTAAAAAATATACTCATGTATCAATCAAAATTACTAAAAATAAAGGATTGTGCAGTGGAAAAATAGCTGCGTTACTTACTGGAATTGAATCGATAAAATCAGCTGAAGTGTTAGTTTTTGCTGATTGTGACATCAAACCAAATATTACCTGGTTAAAAAACCTCATCGAACCCCTCCATAATCCATCTGTTGGAGCTTCAACTGGTTACCGATGGTATTTTCCCAATCAATTTGAAAACACAGCTTATATCCACTTGGAATATGGCTTCTATTGCCTTAATGTTTAATCCATATTATAATTTCACATGGGGAGGATCAACAGCAATTAAATTATCGATTTTTAATAAACTTGATATAAAAACAAAATGGCAAAAAGCATATTCAGATGATCTTGTTTTAACAAATACCGTAAAAAAAGCTGGATACAAAATATATTTTCAACCCAAATGTATCATAGAAAGTCTCCCTGAAACCAGCATTAAACAATTCTTACATTGGGGAACTAGACAATATACTTGGATTCGTTGGTATTATATTAAAATATGGCTAAGTTCATTTGTTGGACTAGTTGGATTAAAAATACTGACTATTCTGGGGATAATTTTGCTAATAACAGGTTATTATACACCTGGAATAATTATGATCTCCACTATTTTTTTTGAAATGGTATATGGTTGGCAAGGGATTAATAACGTGCAAAAAACAACGGAATATCAAAAACAACGATTTGACTCAAAAATAAGTTATGCTCTTACAACTCCAATAGTATTTTTTATTATTGCTTATAATATGCTTGCATCTTCAATCAAACAAGAAATAACTTGGGCAGGAAGAATCTATAAAAAACCAAATATAAACAATTAGAATATTTAATTTTTTAAATACTGAATTTTTCTTTTTTATAAAATGATCGAAGACTAATATTTCCTGCAAATATAACAAATGATTTTACAGGTTTAAAACCATTGTTATCAAAACTCCTTTTAATTATACTTTTAACAGAGAAGAAATCTTTTGCAATAGATCTAATTCCTTGTAATAATTCTTCTTCTGACATTTTTTTTGGTTTAAAATTCACATTTCCTTCTGCATATCGAGACCAATCATAAGAAATAATTCTTCCTTCTTTTTCAAGCCGTTCAAACAACCTTGTGCCTGGATAAGGTGTAACAATACTAAAAGATGCATCATTTAATTTCCATTCATACATTGCTTGAAGTGTTCTATTAAATATATCAGGGGTATCATTATCAAAACCAAACATAAAAAAACCAGTAACTTCCATATCATGGTCTTTTATTTTTTTAATAGCCTTTGAATAGTTTTCAACTTTGTTAGTCCCTTTACCGACAGCATTTATGTTTTCTTGAGAAATTGACTCAATTCCAACATACCATTTGGTAACTCCTGCCTCATTTGCTAGTTTTAAAAAATCATCATCTCGACTTAAAACGTTTATATTTCCAAAGCATTCAAATTTTTTATTTAAATGTCTCATTTCTTTAAAAAGTGATTTTGTATAGTTTGGATTTATTGTAAGAGATGCATCTGCAAAAAAGATTCTTTTTGCTTTTATAGATTTCATTTCATCTATTATTTTATCAACTGGTCGGCCCCTAAATCTGGATCCTTCGATTTTTTGCATTGCACAAAATTCACAACCGGTTGGGCAACCTCTTGATGCTTGTATGGCCTCAGAAAATGGTGTGTATATACCTATATCATGCCTTGCTGGTGGTATGTTTTCAGCTTCTATAGATTTTTTTGCTTTATAAAAAGGTTTAATTTTACCCTTTTGTAAATCTTTAAGTAATTGAGGCCAGGTTAGTTCTGCTTCTCCTATAACAACGCTATCAGCATGTTTCTTTGCTTCTTCAGGTAATAAAGAAGCATGATAACCACCAAAAACAACCTTAACATTTTGTTTTCTAAAAACATCTGCAATTTCATAACCTCTGAGAGAATTATAAGTTAGACAGGATATACCAACAACGTCGTAATGCTTATTAAATTTGATTTTTTCAAAACGTTCATCTACAATTTCTACAATATGGTCCTTTGGTGTAATTCCCGCTATTTGTTGAAGTGTTAAACAAGGGTACGTAAATCTGGAAAACAAATTTAACCTAGCATTTGGGTGAGGCATTACTAATAATATTTTCATAGGTCTTCTTAAACAAAATATTTAACAAATATATATGCTTAATATATACAATTATCGATTAACGCTGTATCTTGAAGTGGCAAATAATATTTTTCTAAAATATTATTCATTTTTTTCAATCAGTAAGTTTATATATAAATAATTCGGTATATTTTATATAATTATGAAATCCTTAATAAAAATCGCTCTTATCATTATGATAGTAATCATCATAGTTACTTCTGCTTATGTTTTATTTTATATGGATGAAGAGAATAATAATAATGGAAATAATAATGATGAAATTGATGAAGAACCTCCTACTATTGATTCAATCACTGGAGATACTACAGCAAAAAGTGGAGAAAGAGTAAAAATTTCTGTTTCTTTTTCAGATAATGTTGAGGTTACTGAAGCAAAAATTTTTTACAAAATGGCTGGTGAGGATTGGAAGTCAGATGATATTTTAAGTGGAAGCTTTAACATAGATTTACCATCTAACTCAACTAAAAAATGGTACTATTACATCATAGTTGATGATGAAGCAGGAAATGGTCCTGTTGGAAACCCTTCAACTGATGGTAGTAAATTTTACACAATAACTGTGATTATTGATAATGGTAATGGAAATAATAATGAAGCACGTATTGTTTTTATAGAAGAAAGTACGGCAGTTACATGTAAGTATTGTACAAATGTTGCAAAGATATTAAATAAATTATATGATCCTGATGATCCTGATTTTTACTATATTAGCTTGGTTGAAGATGAGAATAGTAAAGCAAAAGATCGTGTAGAAAATCACTATAAAAGAATTGCTAATCCCACGCTTTATATTGATGGCGGTTATGAAGTAATGCTAGGTATTGACCCAGCTAAAGAAGATGAGTACGAATCAAATTTAAAACAAAACATTAAAAATGCAGCGAATCGGGATGTACCTGAACTTATAACGAGTCTTAAGGCAAGATGGAACGAAACCAGATCTGAGTTATCAATAGAGTTAAACATCGAAAATAGAGAATCAGTAACTTATACTGGAAACCTCAAAATTTATATAGCTGAAATACAAAGCAGATGGATTGATTATAATGGTGATCCTTTTCACTATGCATTTATAGATTACGCAATGAATGAAGATATAACAATTCAATCTAATGACAATGTAACATTTTCGAAGATTTGGAATGCAAGCAATACAAGTTTTTCTGATATTTATCCTGAGAACATTATGGTATTTGCTGTAGTATTTAACTCAGAAAAAAATAAAGGATATTCAAATCCTCCTGATAAAAGTCCTTTTGATGCTTATTACACTGATGCTGTAGTTGCAACAAAAATAAAAGAAGGCACACTCCCGCCTACAATAGGAATAATTACTCCAAAAGAAAATCACCGTCATGTATTTGGAATTTTTAAAATGAAATATTGGCTACTCATTTTACTAAATGCATCCTCTATGGCAAGAACTGTTATTATTGGCAGAGGCACGATAGAAGTTTCAGTTGAAGCAGAGGCTGGAGTTGAAAGAGTAGAATTCTATATAGATGGAAAATTAAGATATAATAGCACTGAAGATCCTTTTAAATACAGCTTTAGAAAAATAGGGCGGGTAAAGAATTTTATTCTAGATAATAAACATACAATATTAGTAAAAGTATATGACACTGAAGGAAGAATTGCTACAGATAGTATTGACGTAGTTACATACTTTTTATAAAAACGTTAAACTACTTAATTTACTGTTTTTATCAATGGTTTTAAAAATGCTCTAGGTAATAATGAATATAAAAATCCAAAAGGAAATAATATAAGGAGGTAATAATATTAAAGTTCTACTAATTTATCCTCCATCTGAACCTTCTTTATTTACATCAAGTAATAAAGAAACTGCCTTTAAGGGAATTGCACCACCGCTTGGTTTACTTTATATAGCGAAAATTTTAGAAAAAGAAGGAGACTGCGTCACGATACTGGATTTTTCTGCTGAATCATTTAATAAAAAAGAGTTGATTTATGAGACTGAAAAAGCAGATATAATAGGTGTTTCTGTTTTAAGTTATTCATTAAAATGTTCAGTTGAAATAATCAAGATAATTAAGAACGTCAAACCACAAATAAAAGTCATAATCGGAGGTCCTCATTGTACATTGTTTCCAAAAAAGGCATTAGAAGAAACAAAAGCAGATATTAGTGTTCAAGGAGATGGAGAAATAATATTTAATGACATTAAAAAGGTTATAATTAAAAAAGGAGATTTTTCAAAAATACCTGGGATTTATTATAAAGAAAATGGACATATCAAAAAGGGAGCCCCTTTGAAACTTATTGAAGATTTGAACTCAATACCTTTTCCATCAAGACATCTAATTAAAAAATATAATTATGGAAAAGAATATAATCCCAATATTAAGAAGGGAGAATTTACCTCAGTTGTAATGAGTAGAGGTTGTCCTTTTCGATGTAAATTCTGTTCCAGAAATTCAATAAGTATGAAAAAATATAGAATACGATCTGCTGAAAACACATTAGAAGAAATTAAAGAACTTTATCAGCAGGGTTATAGATATGTTGCCTTTGAAGATGACAGTTTCCTTTCAAACAAAATAGAAGTCCATAAGCTGTTTGAAGGAATTATAAAAGAAAATATTGATATGAAATTTATAATCACTGCAACTCGTGTGGATGCTGCGGATAAAGAATTATTTCAAAAAATGAAAACAGCGGGTGTAACTCATCTACAATTTGGTTTTGAATCAGGGAATCAAGATGTTCTTGATTTTTATGATAAAAATACAACTATTAATGGTATAAAAAAAGCTGTTAATCTTAGTAACAATATCGGTTTTTTTACTATCGGAACTTTTATATTAGGAGCACCTTTTGAAACCAAAGATCATTTTGAAAGAACCATAAATTTTGCAAAATCTCTAGCCCTTGATTCGGTATCTTTTATACCATTAAAATATGTAGCAGGATCTGATTTATGGTGTGAAGCAGTTAATCAAGGTAAGATTTCTGAAAAAGATTATATATTGCTAGCTGGTTCAGAAAGAAATCTTAGTTTTTTTTCGCAAAATGAAATTGAAAAATATTGCATTAAGGCACATAGAGATTATTATCTACGTCCAAAATTTGCATTTGGCTTACTTAAAAAATCATTAAAAAATGATGATTTAGGATTTTTACAATCTTATATTTCTTTATTTTTATCAAATATTAAAAGTAGTTTTGAATTTTTTGGAATTATTGCTAGATAAAAAAGGAGTAATAGAACCAACATGAAAATTCAGTTACAAAATGTACTTTACTACCCATCTACAGGTGGAATAGAAAGCTATTTGTATAATATTTCAAAGAAATTAAAAGAAACGGGTCACAAACCTGAGATTCTTTGTTCACAGCATAGAAAAACATTGCCCAAATACGATAATCATGAAAATATAAACATAGTTAGACATCCCTATTACAAAATTAATGTGTTTCCATTTAATATTCTAAGTCCGATATATTTTATAAAGAGATTAGAAAAATTTCTTAAAACAAATGTTTTTGACTGCAACATTATTTGGTCTAATTTTTTCTTAGAAGCTTTTGCTTCATGTAAAGCATTTAGAAAAAAAACTCCTATTATTTATATAAATCATGCAATTGCATCAAATTTAATGAAGCTGTATTATTCATATTCAAATGCTAACGTATTTGTCAGGTTTTATTTAACAAATTTATACCCACAATATTTTCTTATAGAGAAACAAGCNATAATAGAAAGTGACAAAGTTGTTGCATTAAGCAAAATGAGGGTTAAAGAAATCTGTAATTTATATAATTTAGACAAAGATAGCCTTATTATAATACCTCCAGGAGTAGATTTACAAAAATTTTATCCCTCTAAGAAAGACTTAGAATTGTTAAAGGAGTTAAATATATCTGAAAATTGTAAAATTATATTAACAGTTGGTCGGCTTTCTCATGAGAAGAATTTAGAAATGTTAATTAATGCCTTCAATAAAATTTCCAACGAAAATTTGTTTTTATTAATTGTAGGTGATGGTCCAGAACGGATGTTTTTAGAAGAATTAGTTAAAAGATTAAAACTCACTAAAAAAATTATTTTTACGGGTATTAGAAATGACATTGAAAGATTTTATAAAATAGCAGATTTGTTTGTTCTTACATCAAAATATGAAGGTTTTGGACTTGTATATTTAGAAGCAATGTCCTCAGGCATTCCATGCATTGGATTAAAGCCAGATTATCCAAATATAATTGTTGCAANTAACGAAATTATTGACGATGGAAAATCTGGTTTTTTAGTAGATCCATATTCATCTGATGATTTAACAGAAAAAATTTGTAAAATAATTAATGATGAAGAATTAAAAAATAAAATGGGTAAAAATTCTAGAAAAATATGTGAAGAAAGATTTTCATGGGAAAAAACTGTTGAAACTTTAATAAAAGAAAGTGATAATCTTATCTGATTAATTATCACTTTTAATATTGATTTGAATGATATAGGCAAGGTATTATGGAAACACAGAAAACACTTATTTTTGTCGGTGCTCATCCTGATGATGAATCATTTAGTATAGGTGCTACACTTGCCCATTATGCTTTATTGGGGATAAAGGAGTATTATGTATGTGCAACTCGCGGAGAGGCAGGTGAGGTAAATCCTGAAAGTATGAAAGGATATCCTACTGTTAGCGAATTGCGCTGTGCTGAACTTCAACGTGCAGCACAAGTTCTTGGTTTGACTGATGTCATTTACCTCGACTACCGTGATTCAGGTATGTTATGTTGGGAAGATAATAAACACCCACTTGCCTTAATTTCAGCTCCGTTGGAACAAGTAGTAGGCAATTTAGTTAGAATCTTCCGAGAACTTAAACCCGACGTTGTTATTACCTTTGATCCAATTGGGGGGTACAATCACCCTGATCATGTTGCAATACATAATGCAACGGTTAAGGCATTTTACACATCCGGCGATCCAAAGCAATATCCTGATGCAGGTCCGTCATACCAACCACATAAACTATATTTTTATGTATCTCCACATAGAATTCTCAGAGTAATAGTCAAATTATTATCTTTTTTTAGAATAGATATGCATAGGTGGGGGCGGAACAAAAACATAGACCTTGAAAGTATTGTAGAAAAGCAATTTCCTGTACATGCAGTTATTCGGACATCGAAAAAAGCAATTAATATTAGAAATAAAGCGGTACTCTGTCATGCAAGCATGTTAGGAAATGGTTTTCCTCGTCGTGGTATTTTTAATTTAATTAACAATCTTATTGGACACCGAGATTACTATATGCGTGCTTATCCACCAGCAAATAAACGTATTCGTGAACGGGATTTGTTTGAAGGACTAGAAAAATAAAGGATTTTTATTTTTTTGTAATAAACAATCTTCTACTATTTATTTTTGCAATTGTGTTTCTAGCGAGAACCATAAAAAATGGATAGATTCCTAACCTATAACTATTAATAATTCTCCTTATTGTATATGGAGTTGAATAAAATTCGCTATACATTTTTTTAACACCGTCTATTAATTCCTCTTTTGTCATATTTTTAGGTTTAAAAACTACTTCTTTCATAGTATATTTTGTCCAATCCTTAGTAATTATACGGTCCTCTTTTTCGAATTCATCGAAAATTGGTGTACCAGGAAAAGGAGTTAAAGTGCAAAAATCTGCAACGTCTATTTCTAATTTTTTTATTGTGTTAATAGTAATATCAAATATTTCTTTTGTATCTGTATCAAATCCAAATATGAAGCAACCAACAACCGCCATTTTATTATCATGAATGTTTTTTACTGCTTTGAAGTATTCATTGACTTTGTTAGTTACTTTGCCGGTACTATCAATAGTCTCTTGAGAGATAGATTCAAATCCTACTAGCCAAGAGACGCAACCAGCTTCTTGAGATAATTTTACCAACTCTAAATCTTTTGCAAGAATATCTACATTTCCGTTACAAAAAAATTTTTTATTTAATCTTTTCATTTCTTTAAATAAAGATTTTGTATACTCTGGGTTGATTGTTAAAGATGTATCATAGAACATAATTGTTTTTTGTGGCATTGATTTTATTTCAGAAATAACTTCATTTATTGGCCGAGTATAGAATTGAGCACCTCCAGGGAGATTAGTTTCTGGGCAGAATTTACATTTGTATGGACATCCTCTAGTTGCTTCGATAGCTCCTGTTATAACAAATCCTGGTAATTTAACATCTGTTGGCGGAATATGAACTGAATCATCATATTTTACTGGATGATAAATCGGTTTAATATTATTGTTTTCATAGTCTTGTAAAAATTTAAGCCAATTTAACTCTCCCCATCCTAATAATACACTATCAGCATGTTGAATAGCCTCTTCTGGTAAAGCCGATGGATGGAGACCACTTAAAACCACGGTTTTTCCTTTTTCTCGGAATTTATCTGCAATTTCGTAAGCTCTTGGAGTGGTCGATGTTGTAAAATTTATGTTAATAATATCATACGGTTTATCAAAATTTATCTTAGAATATCGTTCAGTTAAAACTTCTACAGTATGATTTTTTGGGGTAATTGCAGCAATTTTACGGGCGTATAATGTTGGAAGAATAGAAAATGCTGTATACAATGTTTTATCTAGCAATCCATACTTGAGATTGCCCATCCATATGTTCTCTATCACTAGTATATTCATCGTTAACTAGCTCTAAATATCATAAACATATATTTAAGTGATACACTTTATCTACTTTTAAAAAAATCATATAGGATTTAAGTTTCAGGACTAGTGTATTGATGAAATATCTATTTAACCCAATTTTTCTTTCTAAAGTTTTTAAAAGTTATTTTTTTGACATTGATAGATTGTGGAATCTAAATGAAAAACAATTACGTAAATATCAAGATAAAATGCTGAGAAAGATAGTAAAATATGCCTATACTGTCCCTGTTTATCATGATAAATACAAAAAATCTAGAGCCGATCCATTAGATATACATGGATTAGATGATATTATAAAACTTCCAGAGATTTCAAAAGAGGATATAAAAGAATATTATCCGGACGGAATAGTTCCAAGAGGTTTTGATAAAAAAAATCTAATCAAGGTTTCAACTTCTGGGACAACTGGGAAATCCTTGTCTATTTTTGTAGACATGTATGACATTGTTATAGGTATTTTTGGTTATGTAAGAACTGTTAGAGAATTTGGAATTAGTTGGAGAAAAAACAAAATGACAATTATTGGAGATTTCGCTCCTCATACTGCTGAAAGCGGTTATATAAATAGAGGATTATCTCCCAGTTTAAAAATTGATAGATTTATAAAAAATATCCAATGGCTAGACACAAACGATGATCCAAAAAGAATCATTAAGGAAATAAATAATTTTAAACCAGATTTTATCGGCGGATATGTTGGAATGCTTGGTCATCTTGCACTTTTAAGAGATAAAGGATATGGTAAAGATATAAAACCAAAATATATAGCATCAACTGGAACAGTACTAGATAAATCGCTAAAAAAATTTATTGAAGAACAGTTTGAGACCAAAGTATTTGAAGTATATGGAGCAACAGAAACAGGACCTATTGCATTTGAATGTCAAAAAGGAAATTTTCATATTATGTCTGATTTTTTATACCTAGAATTCCTTAAGGATGGCAAACCTGTTTCATCAGGTGAACCAGGAAATTTAATAATAACTAAATTGTTTGGAAATGGAACCCCAATAATTAGATATAACGCAATTAATGATATTGTTTCACCTCTTTATAATTCATGTAGCTGTGGGATATCTGGTGGACTTATTAAAAAAATATATGGCCGTGATGTTTTATCATTAATTCTACCGGGTGGCAGAGCAATTTTACCTTCAGGCATTACAGAGGTTTTTAGTAGAGTTTTATATGAGTTAAAAACTAATATGCTTAAAGAAACGAAAGTAATTCAGCGCGATCTGACACATATTGAAGTACAGGTAGTCATTGATGAGCAATTACGTGATAAAGGGGGATCGATTGATAAACTTTTTTCACTGTTAAAACAAGGCTTTCAGGAGAAAACTGGGCCAGAAGTAGAGATATCTTTAAAAGAAATTAAAAAAGTAGATAAAAATGAGGCGAGAATCATTTCAAAAGTAGATCGAAATAAGATAAAAATAATCGAGTATATTTAAATATATTGAAATTTTATTAATGTCAAATTAAAATTTAAATGATTTTTTATTAAAACAGAACAATAGTTGCAGAAATATTGCTCTACTCAGGGATACCAAAAATTATTTAAAACCATAAGATATAATTAATATGTAACTCTAAAAATGGAGGCAATGAAATATGAAAGTAGTCTTATGTAGTGAAGGTAGTTGTGTCTCACCTAAATGTCCTGTTGTAGATGTACAAGATAACCAGGTAATAATTGGTGAAAAAGATAACGTTTGTACACTTACAAGAAAACAGTTTGACATATTAAAACAAAAAATAAAAAACAACGAGATTTAAAGAAAGGTAAATACCTTTCCATCTTCCCTTTTTTAAAAATAATAATTACTTAGGGATATTGATAACCTTCATGGTTTTGTTCATAAAGTTTAATGCCATCTTCTATTAAATTTATTATCATTTCTCTTCTTTCTTCATCTGTATCTAGTCCAAGGGTTCCATATGCAGCTGTATAGCATGGTTTTATTATTCCTCGGTCATACTTTACAGTTATAACCACGAACATTGGAACACCTTTTATCTGGTCTTTGTCATAAATTGGAAAAGAGTCTTTTTGTATCTGGGAGGCATGATCAAGATTTAAGTGGTAGAAATTTATTTTAGTCCCGCTATAGTTAACCATCTTATATAAAGTATCTTCTTTTTCAAATTTTAATTTGAAAATATCCTTAATTATGGGAGCCATATCGTCACATGCTTTACAAACATCACTTCTATATTCAATAAATAAAGGACCTTTTGTTAGATTCTGTAATACAAACTCTGGATGAGCTTCTCCATTTCCAGTTTCAAAAACAAAATCAAGACGGGAGACGGGATCTAATTTAATACAGCTAAGACATAATGTTGAAACAATTGTGTTATGGATGTCATCGTATG
>JGI2173J19968_10000718_pt1 | contig 12856 bp, 9 predicted proteins | sample DeeMarSWOR136_30_FD_19968 | JGI IMG/M metagenome (IMG submission 19968) | reverse complement strand
CAGGCAAGACTCTGGCGACGTGGACGATGGAGTTTGCGCCGTGGGCTATTCATGCGTGCCCAGACAGAACCATTTACGCAGCGGGCCCCGGAGTCGTGGCCAAGCTCGACAAGACGGGCAAAGTGCTCAAGACCGCCCTCTCGGACGGCGGCAACTTCCCCGGGGGCAAACCATCCGGCATCACCGCGACAGAAAAGGACGTCTTCGTATGTATGGGTACGGGCTGGAGTCTTCGTTCCAGGTCGTCAATTGCACGTTTTGACCGTGACCTGGGCCGACCAAAAACTATCGCGAAGGATCTGCGAGGTTGCTGTCAGCGATTGGACGTAGTGGCGAAGGATGATGTGCTGTACGTAGCGGAGAACGCCCGCTACCGCGTATTGAGATGTGACCGCCAAGGCAAAATCTTATCGAAGTGGGGAAACCGAGAACGCAACAACATCGAAGGGTTTGGAAGCTGCTGTAATCCGATGAATCTCTGCTTCGGTCCCGGAGGCAGCCTTTACACCGCCGAGTCGGGCTTGGGTCGGATCAAGCGCTACACGCCAGAAGGTGAATTCCTCGGGCTGGTCGGTCATGTAGGTGTTGAGCGGTTCAATCGGGCAGGTCGCCTGGCAGCATCATGCAGCAACATCTCCATCGCCGTCAATACGGATGCGTCACGCATTTATGTCCTCGACTTCAAGAACAACCTCATACGCGTCATGGCAAAGGTCGATGGCGATCCTGACCTAAAGCCGAATCGTTAACATGCTTTGAGATAGCCCAGTGAAGGCAATCGTGAAACAGAGTTTCTGGCTCTTGCTGCTTCCTCCCGGTCTGGCGTTTCTCTGTTGGGCATTCTCTGCCGGGCCTATGGCGCAACAAGATAGGGTCGGTAATGCAAGCCATGCGAGACCCTTGCGGATTGTGGTTATGGACCCGCTGTCCGACCAGCTTGCATGCGACTGCGTAGAAGGCTATGCTCAACGGAAATACGACGAGCTTGGCGCATTTCTCGAAAAGCAGCTTGCCCAGCCGGTGCGAATTGCTTACGGCGAGAATTTGGCAGATATCTTGAAGCTCAATCCCGGCAAATCAGACTTGATCATCGGCAAGCAGTCAGTGGTCCTGTTCGATGCGGCCGAAATCAATATGGCTGTCCGCCCAATAGCCAGACTGACGGACAAGAGCGGCAGCACCGACTTGAGGGGTCTATTCGTGGTTCGAAAAAACGACCCTGCCGAAAGCATGGCAGACCTGAAAAGCTACAGGATTCTGCTTGGGCCTGAGTGCGACGCGGAGAAGAGTATCGTTGCGAGAGCTGCGCTTAAAGCGCAAGGCATACCGCTTGCTGAGCAGATCAGCACCAGTCCCAGTTGCAGCAGCGCCGCATTAGCCGTAGTCGAAGAAGAGGCCGATGCCGGGGTCATTTCCAGCTACGCTCTGGCATTGCTGGAAGGATGTGACACAATCGACAAAGGAGCGCTTCGCATTGTCGGGCAAACATCTGGAGTTCCATTCATAACGGTGTTTGCAACCGATGCAGTGACACGCAAGTCTGAAGCGGCGGTCATTGATGCTTTGCTCGCTGTCAATAACCACAAAAGTCTGCTGGCAGAGATGGAATCAAAGGCCGGCTTCATTAGAATCCGTGAAGAACCTCTGGACGAAGAAGTCTCTTATGCCTCCGGGCCCTTGGTGGCCTGGACTGATTGGCGCGGCGCAAACCGGGACGGGACGAGCCCGTATGTGCCGAAGAGATTGCCGACAAAGCCGAGGTTTCTCTGGAGGCGACCTTTGACAGGCATGGGTCTGTCCGGCATCGCGGCCACCCCCAGATATGTGATAGCTGCTGACAAGAGCAAGGATAAAAAATCGGATATCTTTCGGTGCCTGAATGCGGATACGGGCGAGGAAATCTGGATCGTCGAGTATTCGGCGCCCGGTGAGATGGATTTCACTAATTCGCCGCGAGCCAATCCCGTCATTGACCGAGGTTTGGTATACCTTCTCGGTGCATTCGGTGATCTGCACTGCGCGAGATTAGAAACGGGCAAAATCATCTGGAAAAAGAACATCATCAAAAATTTTGGGGCCGAGCTTCCAGCTTGGGGAATGTGCTCGACTCCACTGATGGTAGGCGATACCCTTATTGTCAATCCGGGGACGAAAGACGCTTCAATAGTAGCGTTGGACCGGCAGACAGGCAATGTGTTCTGGAAAACATCCGGAGAACCTGCTGCCTATTCATCCTTCATACTGGGCACGTTTGGGAACGTCCGCCAGATCGTAGGATATGACGCAATCTCGCTCGGTGGCTGGGACCCTAACAGCGGCAAACGTCTATGGAAATTGTTGCCAGAGGAAGAAGGTGATTTCAACGTCCCGACACCGATTAACATCGATGGCAAATTGCTGGCCGCGAGCGAAAACAACGGTACTCGACTATACGACTTTGACAACCGTGGCAAGATCAAGCCAAGACCAGTTGCGCAGAATCTCGATCTTGCGCCAGACAGTTCCACCCCTGTGGTCATCAACGGACTTGTATTCGGCTGCTTCGGAGGTCTCTATTGCTTGGATACGAGGGACAGCCTGAAGACCCTGTACTCTGTTGAGGACGATGACGCCTTCTATGATTACGCCGCACTTATAGCCGGGAGCGACCGCGTGCTGGTCATAACGGTGGAAGGCGAGCTTCTTTTAATCGGCGCCGATCATAATCGCTATACCCTGGTGTCACGCCTGCGCTTATTTGAGGAGACTGAGGTTTGGTCGCATCCTGCGGTGGTTGGCAACCACCTGTATATTCGCAGCACCTTCGAGATTTGCTGTCTACTGTTGGACGAATCTTAGGGCGCCCCATCAATCCGTAGCAAAGTCCTATGCCGTTGTACCGGCCCACCCTGAAAAATCCCTGGGACAATAATTCTGTTGAGATTCCGGCACAGCTTATTCAACCTGCGGAATTATTGCACGGGCGTGACATGGAACAAGGTATGCCCAGCAAATCACCTGAGCAGCAATCCTATGAGTCTCTCGTGCTGTGAGAAGTCGGGGATGATAAGATGCGCGCCGGCGTTTACGAGCCGGGTGCGTTTTTCGATGCTCAAGCCGTGCCGACGGATTTCGTCACTTGCGACTCCAATGGCGAGGCCATCGCGTTTTCGGCACTCGCGGATCTCAACGGGGCCGTCGCCAAAGACAGCCAGCTCAGGACCCTGCAAATTATTTTCTGTCATTATTGTTGCGATGACCATCTTCTTTGAATACTTAGTGATATCGCCGAGAGCTCCGTAAATCCCGCCGTCAAAGAGTTCCGCATAACCGAGTGCTTCGGATTCGGCAACTACATCCTCTCGGTCAGTTCCACTTGCCAGATAGAGTTTTACGCCCCGTTCACGCAGGGCTTTCAAGAATTCCAACCCTCCTTTGATTGTATAGTCATTGATATCGAGCTCGCCGCACTTGAACTTCTCGATTCTCTTATTGACAAGCTCCATTAGGGCGTCGTTGTAAATCTTCTTATAGCCGAATTTGTCGAGAATCTTGCGACGGTCAACGATGTCAAACTCCTTGACCATTTCAACAAGAGCTTCCATCTGCAAAATCGTTTGGATGCCAGTAGATTTGGCAATGTAATCGGTGACATGCCTTCTCACTTTGTGGTAGAGGGTTTCATCAGCAGTTTCGTACTTGTCACCCAGAATGGCCTTGATCATTACAGGGGCCATTATTTTTTCCCAACCTTGTCTTAAGGTGCTTATCGTTCCATCATGGTCAAAAACAGCATGTTTTACTCGGCCAAGCGGTACCGAATCATAGCAGAACTCTATTTCAGTGTCCTCGAAGTAACGAGCTTTACGCCTATCAGAGGCAAGTTCGCCCTGGTAGATGTAGTCAGCATCCTTGCCAAGTTCAACTATTTCAGGACCAGTGGCCGTGCCGGTCTTGAACAGTTTCTGAACGGTGACCGCGGCAGCGAAATTGGCAAACTCGGCTGCCTCGGCAGGCGGGATGCCGGCGCCTAAACACGAAGCCAGCGCGCTGGTCACGGTGTCACCAGCGCCGACAGGATCGAGTTTCTTAAGCAATTGGATACCGGGAACTTCATACACGCCATTGGAGTCTGCCGCTACGATACCGCGCGGGCCCCGGGTGAGAAACACGGGTTTGCTAAATTGTTGATAGAGGTTCTGGGCGTATTTTATCACGTCCTTCAATTGCAGCACGTCATCTAAGCCAACATCGACGTTGTTCAGCCTGGCTGCCTCCAAATCATTTGTCTTACGGTGGGTATTCTTGAACTTTCGGCCGTAGTGTCGGGAATCGAGCAGTACTACCTTGTTGGAGAACTGCTCGAAAAGTGCGTTCGCCCCGCCTATGAAAGACTCGTTTGTAATGCTACCAGGGACCTGCTGGTTGATGATTAAGGCATCAGCGGTCTGCAAGGCATTGCGAATGCCAATAAGCAGTGCATCATCTGTTGCCGTCGTTCGTTTGTTGAAAAAACCAAAGTCAATTCGAGGTTGCTCATCGTCCTTAAGATACGGCTTGCCGAAAGTCACGGTATCGAAATTGTCCTTTTGAACAACTAGATACGTTGTGTCCACGCCGAGCTCATGGAGCTGGCGTCTTAGCTCTCTGCCGAAGATGTCATCACCGACGACACCTATGGCCTGGATTCTTGCGGGCTCAAGCGCGGCAAGATTGGCCACAACGTTTGATGCACCACCGAGCGAATAGTAATGCTTCCCGACTGCCTGGGCCTGCAAGCCGGTCTCGACAGAGACTTCCGAGCCGCGAGGGTCGAGTATCCAGTAAGCGTCGAGACAGAAATCGCCGTACACCACTATCCTTACATTCTTAATCAGAGCCAGGATTTGTCTGATGCGCTCTTCTTTCATGGCTTCATACCGTCAAGGCGTCAACAGTTACAACTTTTCCATAATCTTCTTGTAGAGCAGCAAAAATGTCTGCTTCTGGTCACCTTCTATATAAAAACCTCTGCCGGCGAAGGCCCGTGGGATTCGTGTCACAATGCTCTTTTGGTCGCGGAAGTAATAGCCCTGGGAAGATACATCGGTCATTTGCGCCGGGTTGTAGTCACGCAAGTCAAAGTCGGCAGTTAGAATATTGTTCGGGGTCTGGCCAACATTTGCCGCCATGGAAACGGCTTTAAGCAGAACCTCCGGGCCGGTCACTGCACTGCCAATATTCAACAAAACACCGCCTCCGAATAGTTTGGCTATTTCGTTTGTGTAGATAAGAAAATCTCTACCGGAACAGCCACCCTTGGCCTGGCAGTCAAAAGACGGGTGCTGATCCGTTACGTCGGTGCCTATGCCAACATGAACGGTGAAGGGGACATCGTTTGTATAGCAGGCAGCAAGGACGCTAATTTCTGGATGTAGAAACCTGTCAACCAAACCCTCGCTTCCAACTGACAATAGAACCTGACGGCAAAAATTGTCGTCACAAATCATTTTTCCCAGAGCTTCGCCGAAGCCAAGCTTCTGCTCATTACCGAGGGATAAGGCACAATTGACGTAGGCAAACTCGTAGGCCATTCCAAACTGACCCTTGCCCAGCGCTGCCGGGACATCTTCACTGGTCTCACCTATAAGTGCCAACTCAAAATCGTGGATAGCGGTAGCGCCGTTGCCAGCAACCAGCGTAACAGCGTGACGCTCCACGAGGTCCACAAGCAAAGGCCCCAAGCCGTTTTTGATCAGATGCGCTCCGGCAAAAAGCACAACCGGCTTGTCCGCTCTTCGGGCCGAGACTATCTCTTGAGCAATCGTTTCGATGTCACTGCACGTTGGGGGGGACAATTTGATAGGAAGGTTATCGATGCCTGCAGGCAACATGAGGTCTTTGAGCGTGACCTTGTTGGCGCGTGTGCTCAACGGGTATGTACTTATCTTAGTGGGTTCAAAGACATTGTATTTGCCATTGTAGTCCATACGCGAGCCCCTATTGCTGAAGCTTTGCAAGCATCTTTTTGAGCCGCTTTATGCATTGTATCATACAACGCACAGTGTGATAGTTGACCTTCCAGGAGTGGCTCATGTGGGTCCAGATGGGTTCGCCCTCTCTGGTAAGTAACGGCCACCACTCGCCGACAGGATGGTTTATCATCTTGTCGAAGACAAAACGGTGCACTTTTTCATAGGCCGGCCAATATTCTTCAGGCCCAAACCGCAAACACGCCTCCAACATGCCAATCATAACTTCCGCCTGCTGCCAGAACTCCTTTTCCATATCGTAGACACCACCGGCGTGTGGCCCTTCGACGTAGACGCCGCCATATTCGAAATCGACTCCATTCTTCATTCCGTGGTCCGTCGCCTTCTTGATGATGTCCCGGTATTCGTCCCATCCAGTGCCTAATATGTCGGTGGCGTGGGCAAGCAGCCAGGCAAACTCAACGTTGTGCCCGGCTGAAGTGTTGTCCTCTGCGTGGGCCTTCTGTCCGCCGTCCTCGAAGCGATCCCAGCCCCAGACGATATCGAATTTTATTTGTTGCGCAATTTTCCAGTCGGGCGTGAACTGTGGAATGCCGGTGGCATATTCCGGATGCAGAATTCTCTTTATCAGAATATCGATATCTTCGAGCAACGTACGACGGTGTATGCTCCGGCTGGTGCATTCGTAGAGGTTGGTGAAGGCCTCCATCAAATGCATGTGGACGTCGAGCGTCTTTCTGTCACCACCCTGGCTGCCCGGGCCGCAAAGGTCCCAGTTCCGCTCAAACATCTCAAAGTATCCGCCGTACATCGTGTCGGCACAGTGCTTTTTGACAAGGTCGAACACACTCTCAGCATATTCCTGGCCCCGCAAGTCACCCGTGGCCATTGTATATTCGCTCAGCGAATATATCGCGAAGCTCAGGCCGTAAAGGATCTTCTTATCGATAGCAACGTTGCCCTTGCGATCCACCGTCCAGAAAAAACCCCCGTATTCGTTGTCGCACATCCTGTCGATAAGAAAGTCAACACCATGCTTAGCGTATTCGGCACACTTGCCGTTGCCGTAGCCCGCACGATGAGCCGAAGCCATTGCGTAAACGGTGCGGGTCTGGGCGATTAAAGACTTTTCGTCCTCGCCGATATCTTTGCCATCTTTGTCAAAATGTGTAATAAAGCCACCGTTCTTATCGTCTTTGCAACGGTCCAGCCAGAAAGGCAGTAGCTCAGTGGTTAAGTGCTTCCGGCACTCTTCGAGACAAGCGGATACCTGTTTTGCATCAACAACCATTTTAGAATCCTTTCAGTTACTTCCATCAAGGAATTTGTAAACGCCGGGATATTCTGGTCGGTGATTCTAATATGCGGCGGATTGAACGTCAAGGCCAGAAGATGCATCAGCTACAATGCCCGCTGACAGCAATGGGCATCGAAGGCAAAATTACCAGGCAAAGATTGGTGAATCACCGATTCGGCCTTGCACGCAGCCTTGCGTGAAATTCGGGGAGTAAATCGAAAAAAGATGCTTTATTTAGATGCTTAAGGTACGTTTTCACAAGAGTTCTCAGATATGAGGAAGTTGCCAAGGTCATCCAGTGACCTCGGCCTCTATAACAATATCTCTCTAAAGAGAAAAGGCGTTTTTCTTTATCTGTCAATATCAGTTGCATCTCCGGAGCGAACGTAGTCATTTTGTGCAGCATTCTCGTTATTTCTTCCGGGGCTCTGAAGCTGTAAAGGCAAACAAGTTCTCTAATTGCGTCAACGTCCTGCAATGGTAAGGAGATTACTATTGCATTTGCCTTTACATCAATCTTGTAAAACTTCAAGTCAGTATATTTTCTTATGCCGTTCTCAACGATTGCCAGCTCTCGATCCGAAAATATCTTTGGCCGTGCTCTTCTTAAAAAGACCAAGCCGTTTGGGTTCTCATATGTCTCGTAGCCTTCAGGAATTCTCTCTGGTAACTTGCCATCCTTCTGTCTGGAGAAGAAGTACTTGGGGTTTCCCTTTTTTGTCAGGCCTTGATGCAAATAATACGTGTCGCCTCTTCTATTTGTATGAGTTAATACCATGTGTACTATTTCTTCCTTTTTATCTTCTGCCAATTTTCGTTAGAGCCAATGTTCGGATTGAAGCTCAATTCATCGCTTAGGATGTATTCTCCAAGGCTGTTTGTCCAGGCGTTTTTGTAGCCGCTGGGCAGTTCCACAGGTTTTTGCTTTATGAGGTCATAATACTGCTCTACGCCTCGAATATACCTACAGAAATTGTCAACGATTTTATCATTCACTGCTTGTCTGTGTTGATAGGATTGGAGATTTTCCCTCCTGATTTCATCGCTGGTTTGAGCGATAATCCTGCTCAACTGACCAATGTTTTGAATGTGCTGTATCTGCCTTCTAATTAAGTATTCCACGACTTGGCAGTATTTATTAAACCACTTTAGATTTAGCTTGAAAGAAGAGGCAATTGTCTGTAGTTGCTTGCAGGCATCTTCAAATTTGCCCTTCTCTGATTTGAAAGAGAAAATATAGTCTACATACCAGTTGGTGTTGTATACCGTCCCAAACATAGTCTGTATGGGGAAAGTCAGTGTCTCCACGACACAGTAAATTTCTTCTTCCATGGCTGCTGCCTGGTGCTCATACTCAATCTTTATTTTGGCGGCTTCTGCACCAATAGACACACCTGGCTGACTTGCGCCTCCTGCTCCCAAAGCTTGAGCCAGCTCAGGCAGAGGTTGGGCATTGACAATTTTTAACTTAGTGACATTCTGTCTGAAGCGAGGTATGACAATTTGCCGCAGCGCTTCAACCGGCGAGACTATGGGACGCACCTCACTGCCAACATAACGCGAACCAATGGGAAACGTAGATAATAGCGTCCGGTTAGTGGTCCAAAAAGAAGGCTGGTTCGGGAAAACCTCAAATTCTTGTGTTCTACCAGGATTGCCAACTCGAAAAGCTGCATAAGCCGGAATACCAGGATTATCCAGTAACCATCCGATACCGCCTTCAAACTTCCAGCCAGACGGGATGAGCATGCTGAAGGCCTCAATGCCTGTGCCTTGTCGGTCAATATAGCCAAATGGTTTGAGGCGAATGGTTTCCACAATTTGTTCGGATGATGCGGACTGCTCTGATGCCTTCTCAACCTCCCTTTGTTGCCCATATATTTCGCTACACATCAAACCAATGCTGAGGATTACCAAGAACATCGAAAACACAATATTTCTTCGCACAGCTAAACCTCCTTGTTTTTCTTACGCGCATTATCCTCAATACCCTCATATCTTCACAGAGATCGCAATTCTTCAAGGGAGCTTGTAGATGATTGTAGTCAGATTCTGTTTATGTGCAATTGATTACTTCCGCCTACTGAGCGTGCAAAATAAATTTGAAGCTCCCTGGTCTCACAGAAGGCACAATCAAAGATTTGACGGTTAAGCACCGCTGGGCTGGATCTTAGCTTTTTGCCTGGTCGAGGATGAGGTCTTTCGCTTTTCGGCTGGGTAGATTGAGTGCACCGTAGGCAGCAGCCGCGGCGCTGCGAAGATTGGGGTCGGTTTCGTCCGAGCTAATAAGTGCATAAATGGCGTCGACCGTCGGCTCAGTGAGCATATTGGCATTTATTTTTGCCGAGGTAGCGAGCGACTCAAATGCTAATATCCGCACCTCCAAGTCATTGTCAGCATTTAGAGCCATGGCCGCTATTGCTCGCTGAGCAGCAGGACTCCCGAGATGGGCCAAAATCTGGCCAGCAAGGACCTGAATTTCACGTCGCTTATCCTGTGTCGCATTTATGAGCGCACTTTGGGCCCCAGACAAATCAATCACGCGATTGCGGGCTTGAGCCGACTTGAGCATAGCTTCGGCGGCCCGAAAGGCATAACTATTGGCCAACTCATTATTCCACCGCTCCGTCGGGCTTACAAGCTCGGCATCTTGTCCGAGAGCATCTGCCAAATTCGCCACGACAAGCTTGCGCTCGGCAAATCCTTCTTGGGGCCCGGCTGCAGCCACAGCTATTGCGGCACTATATCGTACGGCTCTGTCCTCAAAAGACAGGGCCTCAAGCAGCGGCTGAGTAGGACCTAATGTATAAAGCAGCGACTTCTCGCCTGCGGTCGTCCCCAATGCCTCGACAGCACCGAGTGCCACATCGGCATTCTTGTCTTTGATAGCTCGTGCCAGCGCCTGATGCAGATACTCCGGACCAGCGGTCGTGGCATAAACAAGTGCATCGGCATGCTTATCACCGAAATAAGCCGGCATTTCAGCGCCCGTGGCTTCGGCCTTAAAAAAGGCAGCGAGCCAAAGACCAATCGCTTTGCCTAACCCCGCGTCGGCCTTGAGCGCCCACTCACAGCACCTCATTGCCATAAGTTCGTTGAAGTAGCCGGTGTCAACTTCTGCACGAGTCAGCCGAGCGTTAGCAGGATCCCAGAACCAAACATTCGCAAAATCAGCATCTTCGGCTGGAACTAAGGATTCGGCATGATAATAGTATTGCTCAGCTAACCCGAAGAACAGCTCCGCCGCAGAAGTCCTGGCAGCGTCCGGGTCAATCCGCGCAATGCTGCCAACTGCCAGCTTCTGGAGTGCAGGTGAACTATCCTTCTCGACAATGTATTTCAGATGGGCCAGGGATTGCGGGTAACCTATCTTGCCCAGTGCCTTTATTATCTCGGCCTTGATTGCTGGTTCTTCGGCCTGCAGTCCAGCGACAAGCGGCCTTATCGCAGGTCGGCCAATTTGCGGAAGTGCCCATATGATATTCGGCAACTCAGCTTCACGCGAACGGTCGGCCATCGCATCGAGCATGTACGGGATTGCATATTCACCCGCATCTTTGAGCCGCTTGAGCGCTATGAGTCGGCCTCGCGGTGTACTGCTCAGTCTTTGTATTTCTTCCACGATAATCTTTGGGGCAGACCGACGGGCGAATTGACCTTGGTCGATGACAGCCAGAATCTTTCTGCTGAGCTCAACGAGCTGCTCGTCAGTTGCGAATTCGTTAACACGCAGCAGAATCGTGTAACCCTCGGGATTTTCGCGGCTTAGAGCAAGCAACTCCACCGGATCGGGGTTACTTTCCAGAATAACCTGTCCATATCCTTTGGCTAAATCGAACCGGCCGATCTTTATGTAATGTAAAAAGTCGTTCCAATCATCTTCAAGACTCTGGCCAAAAGTGGCAACAACCCAAAAAAGCCCTACTGCCATCGCTACTGCGAGAATTTTTCCCCTGAACATGGAAGAATCTCCAAAAAACCGTGAAATCTGCGAAATTCGTAGTTCCTTTTCGCTCCTCACTGCGGCTATAAACCTACAGCCGTTATAAATATTCGTCCCTTAAATTAACATACTACAGATAAATACATTATCTGTCAATAAAAAACCGCCTCTGGAGACTTGAATACTGGGGCATCTGAGTAACTTGGGCATTCTGTAGCCTGTTCCACAAGGCCGATTGCTGCCAAAGAACGGGCCAATAGAAGCAAGACCTTATTCACAGCCGCTAACCTGCGTAGAGGACATACGCCGGATCTCGGCAGCAGAGGCTAAAATCTGCTGCGAATCACTAACCTACCAACCGGAGACAAATCGGGCGAGCTTGTGCCGACGGAGCGATTATTGGACGTAGTCGAAGTAGAAATCCAGGAAGCAGCAAAATAATTATCTGCTACTCCATGTAGAGAGCAACAACAAAGCAAGCCAGGATGAAACACGACAGAAGGAAAAGACATATTATGTGCTCATAGGTCAGGCTAAGAGTCAATGCGGCGAGCCCCGTAATCACAGCCACACCCAAACGAGTACCCACTGCACCAACAACTGTGGCGACGGCGCCGACTTGCAGCGAAGCTGCGCTTACCGTACTGGCGGCCGACGCGCCCTTTGTGGGAGCGGTTATTAACTCGAACAACCCCAAAGCTGCAAGCAAAAGCCCCTTACTGAAGCCTCCGCGAGATAGCTCTCGCCTTAGCGAGTGCTTTGCGCGGAAGAACAACACCCTTGCTCGCAGCTCTTTGCAGTCCATAAACTCAGCAATTTCCGCATAGGACATATTCTCGAAGCAACGCAATATCAGAACGTTTTTATACGCCAACTTCAGTTTCGCCATCGCTCGAAACATAGCATCCGAAAGCTCTTTGCGCATGAGGCTGTTCAGCCCATCGTCGTGACGCTGTGATAGACGTTCTGAGATACGCTCTTTGTTCATAGATAACTCTCCCACCACACGTTTTTGCTTCTGATCTCTGAAATAGTGCTGGACCTGTCCCATTGCGGTCCGGAACAGCCAACACCAAAACCTATCCGGACGCTCCAGGTCCTTCAAGGATTCGACCATCTTCAACAAGGTTTCTTGTACGAGGTCTTCGGCCAAATGGTAATTTAGCGTAAGGCGGTAGATGTACGCAAAGAGTCTGCCCTCGACCATCTCGGCAAGCCGACTCATACTCTCCTGGTCGCCAAGTTGGGCTTGACTAATTAGTTGGGCAAATCCAACGCTTTCATCCATATCTCTTACTCATCCCATATAGTCCAGAAATGAGGCCCTCGTTACACTTTTTTAGCCGACTGCTACAAAATATGCAAACAAAACAGGCATACGCCACCCGCAGGCCGTCCGTCGCGGCTGTTTCCAGCTCAAAACCACTTCTTTCTGAGAAAATGTGTAACACAGCCCGCAATTCCTGGACTTCTACTTGTAGAAACAACGCAGCTTCTACACGACAGAGAAGCAGGCAAAAACCGGACAACCCTATGAGGGATAAGGCAATGAAAGGTGTGATTTCAATGGCCGTCCTGTGGTTGATAGCCTCCGGCGCTCTCGCCACGGAACGGCTCGTACCTGATCAATATCAAACGATTCAGGCGGCGATCGACGACTGCAAT
>JGI2173J19968_10000717_pt1 | contig 12859 bp, 10 predicted proteins | sample DeeMarSWOR136_30_FD_19968 | JGI IMG/M metagenome (IMG submission 19968) | reverse complement strand
GGCAGTACACAATACCGTTGATGAAAAGAGCGGGGTTTCCCCCTCTTTACGCTGGTGCCGTGGAAGCTTCCGCCTCGCTGGGAGGCTTGCTCATGCCGCCGGTTATGGCAATAGCAGGTTTCCTTATGGCTGATTTTCTGGGGGTGAGTTATTTCGAGGTTATCGCTCGAGGGTATGCGCCGGCACTCATTTTCTATGGTATCATAGCCACGTCGGTTTACCTCTTTACAACGCGCTTCGTGCGGGGAGGGGAAAGGAGCCCAAATTCAGCGCCGGTTTCCGTTATTGAAAGAGTCTCCAGAGTGGACGTGATAAATACGGTGATGTTTTTCACCTTCATCGGTGTTTTGATCTATTTGATGGGTGTGCTTTGGTACGACGCATCAAGAGCCGCACTTGACATTGCGATCGGTCTCCTTATCACCGGCTCCGCAATCCGCATGTATCTCCATACCGGGACGATCTGGGATAAAATAAGGGAGTGGGGTAGATGTTTCCGCCGAGCCCTCGAGGCATTTGCCGGGGTCACCGCCCCGCTCGTTCTCCTGCTCGCCATGCTCGGGGTGATGGTAAATCTGTTCGTGGTTAGCGGGTGGATGATTAAGCTCATGAGCCTCATGGTGGGGATCGGGGAATTCCATATCTTAGCCCTTATCGGAGTGGGGTTCCTAATTGGGGTCTTCTTAGGGCTGGGAATACCTCCGTCGGCCTGTTACCTAANCTCAGCCGTGATAGTCATCCCGCCTATGACACGATTCGGGATCAACCCCTGGGTGGCTCATTTCTTCCTGTTTTTCATAGCGGTAATATCCGAATATTCGCCGCCCACCTCACTCGTAGCTGCGGTTGCCTCCCGTCTTTCGGGTGCCTCCTTTATGAAAACGATGATGGTAACGCTTGAAATATCCCTTCCGTTTTTCTTCCTCACCTTCGCGATTTTCAATTGGGATATTTTATTGTTGGAGCCCGGTTTAGCACAACTGGCTGCTCTGGGTGTGCTCATGATTGGATGCCTAACAGCAGCTGTCGCCATCCACGGTCAACTTTTTGAACTTAAAAGGCACGACCTTCCTGCAAGGTTTTTAATCCTGCTCGTGGCGCTCTTTATCCTGTTCTATCCTAAAGGGATCATTTCGGCATTCGCATTGATACCAGCCGTGGCTATGATAGCCCTCGTGATCCGCCGGAGCCAAAAAATAATGGTATCTTCTTAGGACGACTGCTATATTCGCTCCACTGGCCTCCACACGCCTGACGTGTGTCTCAGAACCAACGTCCCCCACGACCTCAACTGCAACGCCAATGTACAAGAAACGCAGACGATATTGGCAAACATACATGAAAAATTCCTTTAATCCGGAGAAATACCAAGAGAAGAAACACGGCCTGTATAACCAAAAACTGATAATTCAAGACCTGACCCCAATTCGTGTTAAAATTTTCACTTTACAAAGGCATAGATTTGTGATAAAAGGAGCAAATGCCTCGTCGAGCCCGATTAGATGCCCCTGGGACTCTTCAGCATGTGACGATAGCGGAGTAGAGGCAAATCTCGTTTTGAATCCGGGGGAAAATGAACAGCCTCGTAAAGTGGCAAAGGGGGTGGTGCTTATGGGTGTAGATAGTTCGGGATGCTAAATCAGGAATAAAGGAAAAGGAGGGAAAAATGAAAAAGGTTAAGTTGGCATTGGTTTTAGGATTGGCCCTGGTATTAGTATCAACATTTACTTTACCTGGCCCTGCGGTAGCTGCCGAGAAAAAAATGTGGAGATGGGGGACCTCTAATCCAGGGGCCTATGGTTATAGAGTATCCGCTTTCATGTCAGATTTCTTGCGAAGGGGTATGCCGGATTACGACGTTACCGTTTACCCATACGTTTCAACCACCGCTAACATCAAGAGCTTTCTCGTGGGTGAGCTGGAAAGCACGTATTCGGCCGAGCCGGGATTGAGAGCATTGTACTCGTTTAAAAAACCATTTGAGGGCTTTGAACCCAACGTAAAGCAAATGCCGGTGCAGTCTCTCTGGAGCTACACCATGGAAACACACCTATTGACTTTACCGGAGCATAAAGACAAATTTCGTACCTGGGAGGATTTGAACGGCAAGAAAATCTACATGACGAAGGCGGGATATATGAACCATATCAACATATTCCGGGCTATGGAGGACATCTGTGGTCTGGATGTTACTCACGTCGAAGTTGATATGTCAAAGGTTGCGGATGCTCTAAGAGCGGGAACCATAGACGCCACCGCAGCTTACACAACGGCTTTGGTATCGCTGGCTGGCTGGATTAAGGTGCTTGATGTGTCCAGCCCCCTGCAGGGAGTGAATCCAACCCCAGCACAAATCAAGAAGCTAACAGCGGCAGGTTTTGCTCCGGAGAAGATCAACATGAAGAAGGCGTATACGAGAGACCTGGGAGTGGATCAACTCTATGGCGTGCCTTTTTACTTCGGTTACCACCACGGGCTCCGTTTCCCGGCAGAGGCCGTTTATAGAGCACTCAAAGTATTCGAAGCCGGAGGAAAGGAGCTAACTCAGCTAGACCCTGGTTTCGGACCACTAGCTGCAGACTTCGCTGGTTTCCAAGTCAAGGGGATAAAGAGCATACCCGAGATTCCAGTACATCCGGGATTGGCGAAATATCTGAAGGAAAAGGGCTTATGGGACCCGGCCTGGAAAATAGCTAGTGAGGAGATGATCAAGGCAGCGATAGAGACGATGAAAGCTAAAGCGCGCTGAGCTTTTTGGGAAAAGCAAGAGGGGCAGTTAATACTACTTCGTTACGTCAAAAACAAAACTCTTAATTTTCTCTCCATTCATGTAACGGAGGAGTATTAAGGGTTTAAAGGAGTGAACTCACCCCTGTAAAACTCCAACAAGGGGTGAGTTCACTATTTCTTATGTCACACCGTAGTGGGTGAAAAGATGAAAAAAAATTCAGTGCAAGATGAAGCGCATTCACTGGCTGAAATGCGTAAATTCTTATTCCCCTCCTTTCTTATAGTAACGATCGTATATTTGCTATTTTCGCTCCATTATTTCACAACCGGCTTGGGAGGAACAATGCTCCTGGTCATAACTCTGGTCCCGATAACATACATAATGTATGTATTGAATTCCCTTGCCGCCGGAGAGCTGCTATACCCACGTCTGGGGCTTAAAGCCAATATCGCCATAGCCATCGCGTACATCGCCATGTGCATCTTTTCCCTCATATACATGAGGGTGGAGTTTGAAGCCCTCATATATTTGAGAGCTGGTTTCTTTAACACCCCTGACAAAATCGTAGCAGTGATGATGCTCGGCCTCGTGCTGGAATTTGCCAGACGGGAGCATCGTGTACTCTTTTATCTCATCCTGTTTCTCATGTTTTATTCCGTTTATGGATCGGTCTTCCCAGGTATACTTGGTCATCCCGGGGTCTCCTGGACAAGAGTCATAACATCTTCTTCCGTTGAGATCACATTGGGCCTATTTGGGACGTATGCGCAAATCGGGGTAGGCGTTATCGCGGCATTTTTCATGTTTTTGGGCATTGCACAGGGATTTGGTGTTCAAGAATCTATTATCAGATTTTTCGTCGGGATACTTGCCAAACGTACAACCCTCATTCCACAAACGGCCGTGGTTACTTCAATGGCTATCGCTACCTGTAGTGGGTCGGGAGCAGCGAATGTAGCCATAACCGGGCAGTACACCATACCGTTGATGAAAAGAGCAGGGTTTCCCCCTCTTTACGCTGGTGCTGTGGAAGCTTCCGCCTCGCTCGGAGGCTTGCTCATGCCACCCGTCATGGCAATAGCCGGTTTCCTCATGGCTGACTTTCTCGGAGTGACTTATTTTGATGTTATAGCTCGAGGATATGGGCCGGCACTCATTTTCTATGCTATCATAGCCACATCGGTTTACCTTTTTACAACGCGCTTCGTGCGGGGAGGGGGAAGGAGCCCAGATTCAGTGCCGGTTTCCGTTATCGAAAGAGTCTCCAGAGTGGACGTGATAAATACGGTGATGTTCTTCACCTTCATCGGAATTTTGATCTATTTGATGGGTGGGCTTTGGTTTGAGGCGTCAAGAGCCGCACTTGACATTGCGATCGGTCTCTTTATCACCGCCTCCGCAATCCGCATGTATCTCCATCCCGGGACGATCTGGGATAAAATAAGGGAATGGGGTAGGTGTTTGCGCCAAGCCCTCGAGGCATTTGCTGGTGTCACCGCTCCGCTCGTTCTCTTGCTCGCCATGCTCGGGGTGATGGTAAATCTGTTCGTGGTTAGTGGATGGATGCTTAAGCTCATGTCGCTACTGGCGACGGTCGGAGAATTCCATATCTTAGCCCTTATCGGAGTGGGGTTCGCAATTGGGGTCTTCTTAGGGCTGGGAATACCTCCGTCGGCCTGTTACATAGTCGCAGCCGTGGTAGTCATCCCGCCTATGACAAAATTCGGGATCAACCCTTGGATAGCTCATTTCTTCTTATTTTTCATAGCGATAATATCCGAATATTCGCCACCAACCTCACTCGTAGCTGCGGTTGCCTCCCGTCTGTCAGGTGCCTCCTTCATGGGGACGATGATGCTAACGCTGCGTATATCTATTCCATTTTTCTTCCTCACATTCGCGATTTTCAATTGGGATATTTTGTTGTTGGAGCCTGGTTTAGCACAACTGGCTGCTATAGGTGTGCTCATGATTGGATGCCTAACAGCAGCTGTCGCCATCCACGGTAAACTTTTTGAACTTAAAAAGCACGACCTTCCTGCAAGGTTTTTAATCTTGCTCGTGGCGCTCTTTATCCTGTTCTATCCGAGAGGCATCCTTTCGGTATTCGCATTGATACCAGCCGTGGCTTTGATAATCCTCGTGATCCGCCGGAGCCAAAAAATAATGGTATCTTCTTAGGGAAAGCGTGGTTAGGGTCACATCTTCATTTGTCATTTAGTGAAGAATGGGGACGCTCTTAAAATTCTAAGTTTCTCAAAGACATAGGGCAGGATCTGACATTGAATAACCGATCCTGGCTTCCCTAAGGATAATGCACGCATCGACTCGCTCAGGGTCACTGGTTTCGGTTATAATTTTTCCCCCCAATCAAGAAATCATTGCAAGAAAAAGGGGACGCCCTGAAAAAACTAAGTTAGAGAATGAGGGAGGTCCGACTTTGGAAGGACGTTGGTCTGAAACAATTTACCTATATCTGAAAGCGTATAGGTGTGTGATACCGACGTCTTGCGGCCTAACGGTATTATGAAGAGACGATATAGACTGCAGTTAAACGGCCGCTCACAAAGGAGGTGTTTGGTTTATGTTGTATCTGGTGATAAGCACTCCCCATCCTTCCAAGCCTGAAGATGTGAAAAATGCAAGATTGGAATTTAGGTCTTGGATCAATGATCTGAAATCAAAGAACACGGTTATTTGCTTTTATCCCAGGGTGGGCAGGGGCTCTATTGCGATTTTGGATGTATCCTCAAATGACCAGCTCCATGCATTGATGACCGAGTGGCTAAACATAGTACCAGTGAGTTTCGATATTTATCCTTTAGCCACTCCATCTAAAGCAGAGGAGCTTCTGAAATGAGGAGATGGCCTTAGAAAATGGGATGAGGGACGTACATAAAATTATAGGTGGACGGGAGGGCACGTTGGTTTTGAAATGATTTATTTACATCTGAAGCCTTTAGGTGTGTCAGACCGCAGTCTTGCGGCGTGAAGGTATTGTGAAGAAGCTATATGAAGTATAGTTAGCCACCGATAAGGAGGAAATGACATGGTCCAGAACATTTCCGGCTTCGTTGTTTTGTTCATAATTTCCATCGCAATTTCGCTCATAGTTTATGTGCTGGCTCGCGAGAGTCTCCGCGGTTTGCTGGACGAAGTGGTCAAACTGCCATCAGGGACGACTTTCTACGTACGTTTATTCTTGATTGGTATCGTCTTTATTGCCGTTTCATCAGCCCTCGACACGGAGTTTGCTCTGAAGGAGGATGCTGCGTTTATGGAGTATGCGTGGAAGGTCGCTGATGGCCTTTCTACTGTATTCGGATATACATGTCTTTACATCTTAGGCTATCTTACTTTGGTAACGATTCTTGTTGCGGTCTTAAGGCACAGACATGACAAATGAACAATACCTTGTAGTTTCCTACTTTATCGTAGGATTGCTCTCATTCGGGTTCGCCCTGGCAACTTATCTGTGGCTTCGCCATAGCTTCATAGCTGTAACGCAAGCTGTTGGCGGCAAGTTGTCCATGATTCTTCGAAGACTATTCTTCATAGGTATCATTTTTCCGGCCCTGGTTGGATTCTTCTCAGTCAGCTTCCGTAGCTGTTCGAAACAGACCTTCGCTCAGATTATTGCTGACCGGTCTTACTTGCTTGCAAAGAATCAAGAACAGCTTTCTTCATCCTTATCTCATGTAGTTATCGCGCTCTTGCTGTGGGGCCTTATCATCCTTGGAGCCTTTATTATCAACAAAAATCCAGAAAATCGTTGAGAGGGACTAAGACTTATAAAACATTCCAGCGGACGGCGTAAACGAAGTCGATGAATGTGACCGTTAGGCAGCGCCTATCAGACATGCGATTATCTTGGACACCGAATGAATTGGAGGATTGGCCGTGAAGACAATCGGTCTTATTGGTGGTATGAGCTGGGAGTCTTCGATCGAATACTACAGGATCATCAATGAATCCGTTCGTGAAAAGCTTGGTGATCTTCACTCTGCGAAGAGCCTTATGTACTCAGTTGACTTCGCCGAAATCGAGGCTCTTCAACATCGAGGGAAATGGGAGGAAGCGACTCGTTTCATGATTGAAGCTGCTCGTCATGTTGAGGATGGTGGAGCGGACTTCGTCATTATATGCACCAACACAATGCATAGAATGGCCGATGAAGTGCAAGAGCATATCGGCATCCCACTCTTGCACATCGCGGATGCCACAGCCGAGAATATCAAAATGCGGGGTTTAGGGAGGGTCGGTCTGTTGGGGACAAAATTTACGATGGAGGAGGAATTTTATAAGGGCCGACTCATCAATAAGCACGGTTTGGAAGTACTGATTCCAGGACCGGAAGACAGGGATGTTGTCCATCAAGTGATCTATGATGAATTGGTTGTGGGTAAGATCAGGCCCGCTTCAAAAACGCGTTACATTAATATTATGGAAGGTATGGTTGCGGGGGGGGTTGAAGGGATAATATTGGGGTGCACAGAGATTGGCCTGCTGGTTGGTCCAGGGGATGTGAGAGTGCCAGTGTTCGACACGACCCGTATCCACGCCGTGGCTGCAGTTGAGTATGCACTAAGGGAGCATTGATAGAGAGGATTGGGGGACATCCTTAGACTTATGAGTTTCTGATAGGCATGAGGGACAGGTCCTGAGATTGGATAAATCGATCCTGGCCTCCCTCAATGCGGCGAATCCTTCGATAGACTCAGGACAAGCCCTTCGGTATACTGAGGGCCGCTGATCTCCGTCTTTCGGCATAACAAGATATGGTTACTATTCTTCATGAAAGGCCAGAGGACGCTAACGCAATCCGGGTCGTTCTGGAGGAAGCGTTCGGCCAATCAATAGAAGCGGATCTCGTCGATGCGCTTCGCCGCCGGGGAGCGTTGACCTTGTCACTGGTCGCACTCCGAGAAGATGAAGTTGTAGGGCACATCGCATTCTGCCCCGTGACAATCGAATCTGCCGAGTCAAGTTTCAATGCAATCGCGCTTGGTCCAATGGCCGTTTTACCGCCATACCAGGGGAAGGGAATTGGATCGCAGCTGGTTCGCATCGGGCTCGCGAAATGCCGGCAAGCTGGGCATGAGATCGTGTTCGTGCTCGGTCATCCAGACTTCTACGGGAGATTCGGCTTTGTGCCAACAAGGCATCGCGACCTTCACTGTGAGTTCGGTGTTCCGGATGATGTATTCATGGTCATGGAACTTCGTCAGGGGGCGTTGGCCGAACGAGGTGGGCTGGTGAAATATCAACCTGAGTTCAAGTCAGATTGAACAGTCGTGAGCACGCTACAGATGATATATCCCTTCACCCGCCTATCCATATATCGCCGGACTGAAGCTTAATATAGAAGGTCCCTAGACTTCGAGGACTTTTAACGATTGCTGGATACCCTGGTCAAGGAGGGTCGTATATCTCCTGCAGTATCCTGTCAGCATTGGTCCGACAGACCTCCTCGAGATGCACGAACTCGCCATGGGGCTTTGTCACCAGGTAGTTTTTTAATCGTTGGGAGAGTTGCCGGGTGAATTTCGCCTCGTATTCGGCGTTGAGGGACATTTCGCCGGCCAGTCGGCTAGAGCCCTGAACATCATAGGCTTCTCGCTTGATATTCCGACATCCGCTCTTGAAGAGGAGCCACCCGAGCGGGGTGCAGGATGGAGGAATACGGGGGCTATTCAACCTGAGGCATTGCCGGGTTAGCGCGTGAAGTTCGCTCTCAAAACCCCACACCAGGTCGCTGACGTACGAAACGATGATCATTCCCCCGGGACTGGTGGTACTTCCGAGCATGTGGAATAGGTCCTCATCCAAACCTCCCATCTCGCTCAGCCGCATCGGTGATTTTGGGTCGAAGTCAAGCCGATCGAGGAAGTGGATATCGAACCAGCCCTGGATTGACTGACTCGGGTTCCCCTTGCTGTGGGTCCCCGTGACAACGGGGAGGCGAGTTGTATCCCCCTTTCTATTCGTTAAACGGATGTCGAAATCGAAGTGGCCGACCCTCGATTTAGGCCGATAGCGGATTTCCAGTTGAAAGGGCCCCAGTTTCATCGCGCGAAGGGAATCGAGGGCAACGGAGGTAGGCTTTTCAGTGTCCATCGTTGACTTTTTTGGGCTCATTTCATGGTATTGGGGAGCCAGAGGACGATCTGAGGGCATTGAATGCAAAGAGCCGATCCCTATTGGACACTGCCAGTGAAGAGGAAAAATCGGGAAAAGTCAATAAAAATCGGATATCTACTCCGCTATCCATCTAAGGAGCGAGGTTTGAAATGGGCATCGAATCTCTCGGGGACTTATCTGGGAAGAGAAAGGAGAAAGAAGGGGCCCTGAGCTAAACGTTGTGGCTGAAGTATCCTCTTCATCCATGAGTTTACAAATTTGGTGACAATGCTATACTTTTTGGGGCAGGCGGTGACCACGGGTCCAAGTACCGGGATAGATGTCACTGCCCCGGGGCGTCAGGACAGTTCCTTGGGAACCGTAATCCTGTTTTCAGGAGCGCCGACATCAGTGTGGCACCGCCTGCCCTTGCATTGTAATCTCGGAGCCTCCCTTTGACGGACTCCGGCCCACCTATCCGATACCTCTCCAAAGCTGAACGGAAACTACGGATGCACGGGGTTCGTAAGAGCGTTCTCGGAGCACAATAAAGGCTAACGAGTTGGCTGCGCTATGATTAAGCTCCTTCACACCGCCGACCACCAGCTCGGCGTCAAATTTTCCGGCTTTGGGGAGAAGGGCAAGCAACTCCGCCAGGCGGTGAAGGAGTCCCTCGAGGCCACGGTGGATGTGGCACTGGCTGAAGCCGTGGGCCTGATGCTCATCGCCGGCGACCTGTTCGACTCCAATGCCGTTTCGAGGAATCTGGTAGATGAAGCGGTGACGCAGCTCAAAAGGCTGGCGTCGATCCCGGTATGCATCCTTCCCGGAACACATGACTGCTACGACGCCTCCTCGGTGTACCGGCGCCCGGAGTTCCGGGACATACCGAATGTCCACATTTTTACGGATGAAATGAGATCCATCGCCTTTCCGGATTTGGATCTAACGGTTTATGGCAAGGCCAACCTGAGCCCCACAGGCACCGAGAGCCCGCTTAAAGGGCTTGAGAAGACCAAGGAAAGCAAGTACCACGTGGCCATGGCCCACGGCGAGATGGCCATCGAGGGAAAGTCTTCCGGCGATTACTACCCCATTGAAGGGAGGGAGATTGCCGCCTCTGGCATGAGCTATGTTGCCCTCGGACACTGGCACCGGTACGCTGATTTTTCGCAGGGCGGAGTTAAGGCCTTTTACTGCGGGGCACCGGAGACCCTCAGCTTTGAAGAAGGGGAGGATTCGGGCTCCGTGCTTCTGGTTTTCATCGATGAATCGGCCACCCGGGTTGAGAAGAGGCGGGTTGGGAAGTACCTGTGGAAAACCGTGGACCTGGAAATTGAGGCCTTTGAAAGGGAGGGGGGGCTTCTGCAGGAAATCCGGAAGCATGCCGATCCCAACACCCTCCTCCGTGTCAGATTGCGGGGATTAAAGCCAATAACCTGGGATGTGGGGGAGGAACGCCTGGCCCGCGAGCTGGAAGATTCGTTTTTTCACCTCGAGGTCATTTCGGGCGAGCTGACCACCTCGCTCGAGCCTATCCGTGCCGCGGACTTCCCGGAAACCACCGTCATGGGCCAGTTCCTTCGCCTCATGGAAAAGAGGCTGGAGGCTGCCGATCCAGCCGGCAAACCCGTTTTGGAAGAGGCACTCCGAAGGGGTTTTGCCCTGTTGAGCGGGAGAGAGGCCTGATGCCGTGAAATTAACCCGGATTCAGATCAGCCGGTTTCGGAACATCGATAGCTTCTCCAGCGATATCGGTGACGGCATCGTGCTCTTTAAAGGCCCCAACGAGGCCGGAAAATCCTCGCTTCTCTCCGCCATCCTCTTCGGCCTCTTTGAGGACCCCAGGTCATCAGCCCAGCGCCTTGAAGAGGCCAGGGAGTGGAATAGGGAAACGCTCTATCACATCTCTCTGGGATTCGAGACGAACGACCAAACCTACCTGCTCGAAAAGGACTTCGAACACAGATCCATGCTGCTTCGGAACGAGGCGACGGGGGAATCCTGGAAGGACAAAAACAAGGTAACTGCCAAGCTGACGGAGATCATGGGGTTTTTCTCAATGGACGTCTTTACCAGCACCGTGTGTGTTTTTCAGGACGAACTGAGCGCTATCAGTTCCGGGCAGAAAGAGCTGCGCACGCTGCTTGAGGAGAAGGTTGCCGGCAGAGAGGAATCAACGGTGGAATCGGTTCTCAAGCTGCTTGAAAAAAAGGAGTCGGATCTCAAGAGGGGGCTGGATCGGCCGGCGCCCACAAACCCGGGGCAGATACGGCGGGTGATTGATGAATTGAACAGTCTGAGACAGAGGAGGGACGAGATTGTCGGTAGAGTGCGAGAACTTCATCAGGCGAGGGCGAGAATCCACGAAGTCTCCAATCAATTAGACGAAGGTCTGAAGTCCCTGGAGCTCAAAAAGCAGGCCTTGGAAAAATCAAAGCTGTACATCAAGGCAAGGGAGAAGTTTGAAACGCTGGATAGGGCCCTTGAAAAGACGGATGCAGATCTGGAAAAGCTCCAAAAGGCGGATCGAGAGATCCAGGGACTTACGACGAAGCTTGAAGCTAAGCAGGGAGCGCTGAAGATCAACGAGGGCAACCTGGAAAAAAACAGGAAAGCCGCAAAAACCCGCGCGGACAGAGAGGCTTTGCAAAAAGCATTGCAGGATAAGAGGGATGTGCTCGCCAAAGTCCACGGGATTATGAGCACAATTGATGGTTTGAAGAAATCCCTGGCGGATCTCCCCGCCATTCCCGAAAAATCGGTTCGAGACGCGCTCCGAGCGGAAAACGAGACGATGGCTCTGGAAAAGGCCATTGGCCAGCGGGCCATGCATCTCAAGGTGATCTTCAAGAAAAAGGTACCGTACGCTATCGAGACCGAGGATGGCCTCCTTTCGGCGGGCGAAGGGGCGGTGGGAGAAATAGTAGAGGGGACTGCGAAAAAGGAGATTCGCATTGACCTGAAGGAGGTTGCCGAGGTACAGGTGACCACGCAGGACCAGGCGTTAGGGGAGGGCTTAAGGGAACTGCGGGAGAAGAAGGACTTCGTGAAGAACCAGCTCGAACACTACAAATGCGCGTCGGTCGCGGAAATGGAGGCGATGAGAGGGAGGCGGGAGAAGATAGGGCGGGATCTCGAGGCGAAGGAGACGGAGCTCAAGATCATTCTGGGAGGGGAGACCCGGGAGTCCCTGACAACGGGGGTTGGTCAGTTTGAAACCCGGTTGAGGGAATTGAGCAATGCCTTTGAAGGGATCAAGGACTTCGCCATTTCGGAGGAGGAGCTCGCAAACCGAGAGCGCGAGATCCAGGCACTGCGTAAACACGTTCAGGAACTCGAGGGAAATATCCGGGAGAACCAGGGCATCCTGAAATCCTTCAGCAAGGGGCAGCTCGAAAAGGACAAGAAGGATCTGGCCCGGCAGATGTACATAGAACAGACGGCCCTGGACGACCTCAGGGCGTTCGAGGCGTCAGGGCAAGAAGTCCTCAAACAAGAGGATGTGGTTAAAGCCCTGGAGGGGAAATTGTCCGACCTCAAGGTTGAGCAGCAGACCCTTAAGCGCGTTCTCGAGGANGGACGCTATGGCCAGGAGGACGTNGCTGAACTGGAGGAACGCATTGAATTTCTCGAACGGAATGCCGAAAGGCTNAGGATAAGGCTCAGGGCTTATGAGATCATTGGCGAGGTCCTCGTTGAGGCGCGGCAGAACGTCCTCAGGGGGATCTCCGGGGATGTGGACGAAAGGATTGGCGCCTATTTCGCCCAGATCACGGACAAGAAGTACGAGCGAGTCCGTCTCTCGAGGGAGGATCTCTCCCTTCAGGTATTTAGCCCGGATAAGGGTGGCTGGATCAATCCGGACACGGAGGAGTTGTCTGCCGGGGCCCGGGATCAACTTTACCTGGCTGCACGCCTGGCCCTGGTAGATGTGGTGGGGGGGGGAAATCCCCTTCCCCTCATTCTGGATGATCCGTTGGTGCATTTTGACCCATTTCGGCGGGA
>JGI2173J19968_10000716_pt1 | contig 12861 bp, 11 predicted proteins | sample DeeMarSWOR136_30_FD_19968 | JGI IMG/M metagenome (IMG submission 19968) | reverse complement strand
CTTGTTTTTGACCAATATTCAAATCTGCCAATTCGGGATAAAAATCAAACACTTTTGCATTAACACTTGAAATAAATCCCTCTTCAATAGCTATCCCAACTAAAGTAGCAGTGATACTCTTAGCAACGGATGAGAGAACATGCATTCTATTTCTATTAAACGTAACCGGAGTTTCTCCCCAAGTGGGATGTGTTAGTCCATTAAAATATTCTTCGAAAACCAGACGATTGTTTTTTATAATAATAATCCCGTGGATTAAATGATCCTCAGTATTATAAAGGTTATTCATCAATGATGTTAATCTAGATGAATCTAATCCAACACTTCCAAGCGAGGCTGTTTCCCAGCCGTCATTAACTTGCTCAGGTTGATGGTACAACCAGCTTGTTGTAGCCTCCTTTGTCTCTTCCGCTTTTTGGCAATCCCAACATGGAAAGATTAGAATGTTCATAAGTATAAAGATAAGCCATGTTTTGAGTTGCATTCTTTTCATTTTTCCCCCTGCGATACTTTGATACTCCGCATATGTTCGATGCCTTTATCTTTTTATTGATTTTTGCTTCATAAAGACTTCCTTTTGAGCTTCTCTAACCACTTAATCCCTATTTTAATCAGCACTAAACATGCCAATTTCATCTTCTTGGGGTTTTCTAACACTATGAAACATATAGTGTATCATTATTATTAAGATCAAAATAGGGGTCGCGTCTTAACATTTAACATTCCACTCATGCTCCGCCTGTCCTTCCATTCATTACTATTCTTACGTTTTCTTCAGAATTGATTAAGTTGTGTGCTCGTATTTTCCTACTTATAATAGGTTTCAGAACAGAACAGGAGGCAACCAATGAAATACAGCAGGGACAAAAATTTGGGGCTGCTGATAGTTCCACTCATTGCGATTTCCACCATAATTCTTATGGCGCCTCCAGAGACGCAGAGCGGACAAAATTGCCAGACAAAGGGAACATTGAAGTTTTTCCCCCACACCTGTGACCAACGGCCGGAAATCCCTTCTCCATGCACGCTGGAAGACGGGACGGAAATCGTGGTGGCGTTAACCAAAGATAATAAATTCACGCTTGTACCGGTGACAGTTGAAAAAGGCGAGCCTCTCGGCTACAGGGAAAAAGAGTGGGACAAAATCGGCATACTTGAGGTCGATGCTCAGGATTTTCAGGCCTTAGCCCGGACAGGACTGCATTTAGAGATTGAGCTGGATTACACACGGCGGATTACTGGCCGTTCCATCGCAGAAATCACAGATAGCGGTCGGCCCGGGGGTTCATCCGGCGAGGGTTTTATGGGCCAGGAGGAAGATATCATATCTGTCCTGAAAGGAGATAACCGCCTGGTCAAAAAATTGGGGCTGACTCATCCTCAACTGGCAAAGCCCCTGTTTCATATCTGGAATATGGTTCGATGGGTCAGCTACACAAGCAGAAATGTGGGCAGGTCTATAGATGGCGTCGATTATTTTTTCTATAACAACAGAAAGATCCGTCTTATTAATGCAGGAGGCCGGGGATGGCAAGACTCCATATTCAATGATGAGATCCTGGGGATGTATCATATTGAGTTTTGCAGAGAGTTGGATGAGCCTGAAAAAGTCTTTTTGCGGGAAAAATACACAGATCTGAGCAGCCAGCAGATGGTAGATCTTCAAAAAATGCTCAGCCATATCCATACAGGGGAGATGGTGCCCTTTTACATCATGCGCTATGGCTTTTATGAAGGCCATACAGGTTACCGGGCCGACCCCATTGCCATCTCGCTCATATTCGGGTTGAGAAGCTTGGAGGAGATCGAAAAAGCATTCGAGGGGAACCTGGATAAAGCGCTCACAGAGCATTTCACGAGAGAGACTATCTCCGGGGAAGGAGAGGGGATATGAAGAATAAGATCAGAGTGATTGCAGGCATTGTCCTCCTGGTGGCGGGTTTTATCAACGGGTTTGCCCAGCACAGTCAATCGAGTGAACAGGAAAGGATCGACCAGCTCATAGAAAAATTATGGAGTCTGTCTTATGGAGAGTGGGGAAGCCTGAGCGAAGCGTTCAAAGAGATAGGAGACCCGGTCACTGAGCCCCTTATGAAGATGTTAAGGATTAAGGAGGCGAGCGGATGGTCTCAGTACAGGATCGAATGGCACCAAAGAAGGGTTGCCTGGGCGCTGGGGCAGGTGAGAACAGAGAAGGCGATCGATCTCCTGATCGAGATGCTGCAGGATAGGACACTGCATGATTACGGCCGTTATGAGGCGGCAAGAGCCTTGAGAAAGATTAAACCCCAAAAAGCGGTTGAGCCGCTGATCGAGGTCCTGAATGATAAGGAATCGAACCCCCCGCCCCGGAGCGAGGCAGCCCATGCTCTGGGTGATATTCAATCCGAAAAAGCGGTCCCCTCTCTCATCCAAGCTTTAGATGAAAAAGAATTTCAAATCCGCATGGGCGCAGTCTACGGTCTGGGGCATATCGGTTCGAAGGAAGCGATTGAGGGGCTGGTGAAAGCTCTGAAAGATGAGGATGGTTACATCAGGAGGCTGACTTACCCTCATCTCATAAGACTGCGGCCGGAAAAGAAGGCCGAATTCTTGATTATGGCCTTGAAAGATGAAGACTGGGGGGTACGCGAGGACTCAGTCAAAGCTCTTAAGGAGATCGGAGAACCGGTGTCCGAACATCTTATCCCGCTTCTCGAGGATGAGGGAAGTATGGTCCGAAGGGGTGCCGCCCGGGTCTTGGGCTTAATTCAGCTTCAAAGGGCTGGGGGAGTGCTGATCGAGGCCTTAAAAGACAGTGACTGGATGGTGCGTAATGAGGCGGCTGTTGCCCTGGTCAGGATCAACTCCGGGAACCTTATTGAGCCGCTTATCGGGATGTTGAAAGACAAGAACAGCCATGTCCGGGAGGAAGCAGCCTGGATTCTGGGGGAGATGAAATCCGAAATGGCGGTCGATCCCCTGATTCAGGCACTCAGAAAAAAGGACACCGGCTGGATGGCAGCCATGGCCCTGGGGAAGATTCAGTCCCAAAAAGCCGTGAAACCTCTTACCCGTGCGCTTAAGGATGAAAATATAAGGAAACGGCGGGCAGCTGCCTGGGCACTGGAAAGGATACCTTCCGGTAAAGCCGTGAACGCATTGATTGCGGCTCTGAAAGACTCCGACGAAGAAGTCCGGATGGGGGCTGCTGAGGCTTTAAAACGGATCGGCACACCAGAAGCCCTTAAAGCTGTGGAGAAGTACAAAAAATAGGCGTCGCATCTCAACACTTGACATTGTCATTAGCTTTTTGATAAAGCCGTTTGGGCACTTCACCAGGGAAAAAAGGGATAAAGTTGTGAAGGATTTGTGCATCATCCAAATAACAGAGATTCCAGGCGGCCGGTTATCAAAAATATATGGTCAGGATAAGTGAAGACGTGTTCACGCCCGCTTCTGTTGCTTTCAAATCTTGCTCTTCGCTAAGAGTGGGATATTCCCTTTTAGTAGTACCGAAAGCATATTCGTAGCCTAAGGCGTACTGGCCGGCCAGGTAGACATTATCGATGATCTTAATTTCAAAACCCAAAAAGAGCATGGGAGTGAGAAAGAGCGCGCTCTGGTCAGTGATACTGTAGTAATTGCCCATACTGAGCGGTTCCGTATATTTAGAATAATATTTACTCTGGCCGAAGAGCAGGCTCAATCCCCAGTATGGAGAAATGCTCTTGATCTGGCCAAAATGGTTTTCGAACCCGAACAGGATTCCCATACTTGAATTCTTGTAGTCCCAGCCGCTCAATTCGTCCGTGACCTCCTCTTCTTCTTTATAATAGCTGAACTGCAGGCTGACGATGAGCGCTGTCGATTTTGANATCCCCTTTTTGATTCCAATCCCGCCCTCATAAGGGNNAAGATGCAGGCCGTTGAAATTGAAAAGGATAGCGGTCTTTCCCTTGAGGGTGTATTCGTTCGGATTATCCTCCGCCCCTTCCGAGGTTAAGGGAAAAAAAGCCAGAAAAAGAAAGCAAAACAAGCAGAACCATTTTTTCATTTTATTCTCCTCTCAAAATTAATAGATAACTTGGTGATATGAAGCACCTTCTCCAGAGACCGTGAAAGACTTCCGGATGAAAAACTTATGTTTAGGGAGTACATGAATGAATTCTATTCTTTTGTAAACCATTTTCAATTGTTTTTTTCAATAGTTTTCTCTTCTCAATGGTTTAAACCACAATAAATACGCCAAAATTATCCAGAGGGATATTCAGATGCTTATTTGACAATTTGTATCATTTTGTAACCGCTAATGCCGCAAAATGAATTATTTAATCCCATTTTCCAAACCTGTATCATCTTTTTTGACATCTGGATTGCCGTCCTTCAATCCATTGGGAATCCAACATTTCAATTGGTATAATGAATAAAAGAAGTCCCGGTTATCAATTATAAAATGTGGCATCTTGGCTTTGCCGGAAAGAATAAGATTAAAGGAGAAAAAAATGAGCAGGAGAAGATACATAACATTAGGTCTGGCAATACTGTTTCTGTTTCCACTGAATCATTCCTGGAGCTATTCGGCCGCATCTCCCGAGTACACGATTAAGATTGTTTACAATAATATGCAGGGAGACCCGGATTCGCATTTGATAGTCGCAGGTGGTTTTAGTGCCTGGATCGAATTCGATAACAAAGCCATTCTATTTGACGCTGGCGGAGAATCCACAATATTGGTTAAAAATATACTTCAACTGAACCGCGATATCAGTAAGCTGCAAGCAGTTGTCATATCACATAATCACAATGACCATGTGTACGGGCTGCCCATATTACTGGCCATGACAAGGTTCAATCCAAAAGTATACGTACCTCAATCCTCCCAAGCTGCAATCCTGGAACAGATTCCTAGAGCAAAGATTGTCCCGGTCGATAAACCGCAACAGTTATATCCTCGCATTTGGTCGACAGGACAGATTAAGACCGATTATTTAAGCACCGTGATTTCAGAGCAGGCTCTGGTTATCGAGAAAAGCGAAGGCATCTGCATAATAACCGGCTGTTCACATCCTGGGATAATTCGACTCATAGAGGAATCTAAAAAATTATTTCCTGAAAAATCCATAATACTGGTTGCCGGCGGATTTCATCTCAGAGATCATACAGAAGAAGAGATCAGGGAAATTTCATCGAGATTCAAGGAATTGGGGGTAAAAAATATCGGGCCCTCCCATTGTACGGGTGATAATGCGATTGAAATTTTCAAAAAGGAATGGAAGGATAATTTTATTCGCCTCTACCTTGGCGACGAATTCAAGTTTTAATCATCTAACACTTCCTTATGGCTAGACCTGGTTTCTCAGCCGCATTGGACTGCCTTTAATTTCAAATGCTTTACAAGAGGGTCGAAATCCTGGTCATCATGCAGAAGAGCTAGGTTGTGGTGAATGCAGAATGTTCCGATTATGACATCGATGGTTTTGCGAACAGTCACCCCCTTCTTTCTCAGCAAGCGATAATTTTCCGCACTTTTTATGGCTAACTCAAGACCCACCATCTCCATAAACTGAAAGTGTGATAATAATTCCTTAGCTTTGTTAAAGTCATGGTCGCTTTTGAACCCTTGAAGGACTTCAGCCAGGATAAGATCGCCTACGATGATGACTTCCTTCCCGAGAGCAGAATCCAGCCAATCGGTCTGAGGATTGATTTTCCCGTTGAAGTAGTCGATCCAAACAGAAGAATCCACCAGGATCATTTGTCAGTCCGCATGGTATCCAGATCTCCGCTCCATCTCAACTTCCCCCGGAAATTTTTCACTTTTGCCTGCCGGCTGAATTTGACGAGGAGTCTCAAGCCGGCTTCTATGGCATCTTTCTTCGTGCGGAATCCGGAAAGCTCAAGGGCATCCTTCATGAGTTGATCGTCAATCACCACATTGGTCCTCATTTCGGTCTCCTATGTGTATAAATCAATCATATTATACACATTGTTCCGGATAGCGGCAAGAGACCTTTTTGTTTTGCACTCCAAGATACGAATAAGCAACCCGAAATGTCTCATGATTATGTCAAAAGGTCCTGTTAAACAAAAAAAATCTGATCTTCTTTATAAGATAAGCTTAAAATCCAATAAATGCAGATTTATCGATTAACATGCTAAAGTTGTTTTCAAATGGCATTCTTATCCAGCCAGCTTTATTCATAGCGCCAAGTCAAAGAATATTATAAATTTGACTCTTTCAGGATATATTTGATATCCTTTTGCAAGGTAAGCAGAGGGAACAATGGGGAAAGTCTAAGGAGTGCTCGATAAAGAACTTAAAGAGGAAGTCGCACCTAAGCTTATAAATTTAGAAATAGTTTCAGATAAAAAAACCTTAGAGCGATTCAGCAAGGAGTGAACAAATGAAAAATTGGAAAAAAAATTTAGCTGGCTTTTTTGAAAAACAAAAAGAATCTAAAAGGGAGAAAGAAATAAAGCATAGTCATGAAAAAGTGAGAGTTGAGGAATTTTATTCAAAGATTGTAAACCCCGCTTTTGAGGAGCTTAGGTCTGAATTAAAAAGACACGGAAGAGATGTAGAGGTGTATACCGAAAGAAAGGATTTTGCATCGATTATTGTAAATTTCGAGGGTGCGGAAGAGCTTGATTATTCGATAGAAGTGATGATATCTCCAGTTCATGTATTTCCTCGGCCAGTAATTCATTATACAGAGTGGGCAAGCAGTAGGAGATTAAGAGTCGAGGGGTTATTAAGGAAAGGTCGTCAGGACTATGATATCTCTGATATAAAAAAAGAGGAAATTATTGAGCACTTTTTAAATGAATATAAAAATTATATAGAGTTTGAGTATTAAATTTGCTGCGGCTTTTTTTTAAGAAACCTCTTCATCTTCAAACATATCTCCAATGAAGTCTTATAAATCGCGCCTGCATCCTTAAGCCTCATAGCAGGCTACATCTGAGATCAACTGTATTCATTTATATGAGGTTTTGTCTTTTACTCAGTATTCGATATAATAATTTTGACATGGGCGAAAGAAAAACACCAAAGGGGTTAGAGGGATTAAAAAAGGAAATTGAGGAGGATGAACAGCATCTTAAAGAGTTGTTAGAGGAAATTGCGTCCTTGCGAAAAACCTTAAAAGAGAAAAATGAGGAATTAAGGAAGTTATATCCGTCTATAGAGAGAAAGCAAAAAAAATATTGGGAAGAATATGTGCAGTATTACGAAAGAAAGAAGGCAGACATCCCGATGAAGCGGAACTTTTATGATGGAATAATTCAACACCTGCGACAGAAGAGAATTGAGGACAAAGAAATAAAAGAGCTGCTTCGTTTGCTCAGTCAGGAATCAGAAGAAGAATAAATTCTCGGACCCTTACCATCGCTTTTGACATCTGAATTGCCGTCATTCAATCCAGAGAATCCAGGGCTTTAGCCCCATTTTGGCCTTCTCTTGCCTCTTCGTTCGGCTCTCTTCCTGAAAAGGTGCTGGATTCAGGTCTATATATTAAACTCCTTCCAGTTCGTTATTTTGTGCCGGACTACAGTGATTTCGCCCGTTTCTTCATCCGTCCGGACCTCATATAAGAATCCGGCTTTAATCAGGGCTGGGATAAACGGAAGTTTCATCCAGTAGATATAGCTTCCGTTCGAACCGAAAACATCGAACTCTTTGCTTCCCTCCCGTTTCAGAATAGAGGGATGTTTTAAGACATAAATCCGCCCTCTGTCATCCGCAAATATGCGGGCGAAATAAGGACGGTGGGAAGGAAAAACGACTCCTTCTCCATTCTCAGGAAGCTGAGACCGGCCGATGACGGCATAGATGCCCTTCCCATCCTTCACCGTCGCCTCCCTCTCTGCTTTACTGATGGGGACAGGCTCTTCGAATTTTTCGATTATCCGGATTGTCTCTCCCCTGCTGTCAGCCACATAGATTTTATATTCGGACGAAAAGCCGTAACAGAAAGCGGAGGGATTCACAGTGCACATGGCAAGATGGTTGCTGTAGGAATGCAGAACGAACGAAGTCTGATTGGGTTTGAGCTCCCCGCGGAATTCCATAATGGTTTCAACATCCGGATTTTCCGGAGTAAGCTTGAGTATGCGCATCTTAGGGCCGTCCGGAGACCGGTAATCATCCCTCCAGCCAAAAATAAATCCTTCTTCAGAGACAAAAACCTGAGGTTGAATGAACGCCCTGATATTCAGGCATTCCTTGTAAGTCCCATCCTGAGCAAAAACCTTTATGGCCCTGGTCATAGAGTCGAAAATCAAGAGATTTCCTTTAGCGTCCAAAGAAAGATTGGAAGGATACTGGAATTCACCCGGCCCCTGGCCTTGACGGCCGATCGATAATAGATAGTTCCCTGAGCTGTCATACTTTTGAATTCGGTAATTTCCTGAGTCAAGAACATAAATATTTCCGTGGTCATCGACAGTTAACGAGGCACGCCTCGGGAAATAATAATTCTCCTTATTCGGGTCTCCGCCGAGACTTAAATCCTCCTCGAGACTGAACGTATATTCGCCATAAACAGGCTCTCCAGGATTTTTAACGACCATCACTCCATCGATTTCCTCTATTGTGCCTTGCCATTCAGCCTTTTTTTTCTGGCAAGAAATGAGCCCTATAAAGACTGAGAGAAGTATGATGACCTGGATAATATTGATCTTGCTTTTCATTTTGCCTCCCTTCTGACTTCGTTCAACGTGGAATTTTAATAGGCTTTAAGATTCCTGTCAATTTGTGCTCATTTGGGTGAGTTCATCAGTGTGCTTTTTGACTTAAATTTTTTCCTTTGCTGTAAGCTGCTCCCCCCGTAAGAATCAAGAAACAGTGGGGTCAGGCTTGAATTACTTGAATAACTTTCATGACTTTCATTAAACCGAACCTACGCAATCAGTCTATTTGACTCATTCCTCATTGCTAGATATTCTCCTCATGAATTGAGGGGATAAAGATGACGGTTGCAGCACTAACCATCCTTTCGGATCCAAGTGTGAAAAGGAAGGCGCAACGCCTCTTCCTTTTCCAGAGGAAATCATGTTTTCTTTTGAAAGGGGTAACTGATGAATAAGAAAAATCTGAAATGGATAAAATATCTAATCCTGATTGCTGTTGTATTAGCAGTCCTGGGATTCGGAATTTATTCTGGAATAGATGTTCTAACCCAGGAAACGGAAACGTTCTGGGCCGGTTTGTTTGATTTTTCCCAACGAAAAGACGTTCTCAGTATTTTATTGGTTTCAATGACAACATTCCAGGCCTTTTCAAAAATTTCAACATCGATTTTTGCCGATACTTCCAGGCTTAATTGTTCAAAATGGTGGTCATTTTCAGGGTTTTTAAAATAATGAAAGAGCATCCCTTCTTGCAGCGGGGTTAAGGCAGCAATATCTTCGATGTCTTTCCCCGCTATTTTTCCTGGATGATTCATGATAAAAAGCCTTTCTTAAACAATAAAATTAAAAGGAGCAGTAATCGGTTATTTTATTCGCCACAGATAACTAACTTTAAAAAATAAACTATTTTTTATATTAAGAAGACTGCCGTCACCAGGTACCCATTGGTTATCTTGCCATACTTTATTCTCATAAAGGGAACCGTAACCTAAATGCACGACGGTTCCGGGGATTAATGTAAATGAGGCCAGGAAATCAGTCAAAAGCCTTTTTTGATAATCATTATATCTAACTGCGCCCCGGATGAAAAAATACTTATTAAACTGGTAAGTGGTGAAAAAATTTAAGATATCCACCGTATATATTTTCTGATCTATTTCGCCCGTTTTCCTAGAAAATTCATTATGATCCCACCTGATGTTCAGGTTTAACTTGATATTGGGCTGCAGTGTGAATTCCAATCCTATATTCCGCCCGGAGCCGAGAAACGGTTCTACCGGGTGGTAGTAAACTTGATCTCCAAAGCGGCAGTCCCCCCCCAGGTATAACCACTTGAAAAGCTGAACGCTTCCAAAAGAATAAAAGTATTTTTTGTGAAACGATTGACCTTGCCATGCCTCTTTTTCATTGCGGTATTCAATCCTGAAAAAGCCGCTCCGGGTGAAAAACATATCCAGCCCCAATCTCCAAAACGTATCATCCATGACGGTGCCAAAATCATGTAACTTAGAATATTGAAGAAACGGCTGGACTCTCCGAAGCCAGGGTGTCTTTTTTGTTTTCATGTAAAAATTCGGCCCCAGGAAAACCAGTGCCCTGCTAAAATTTGTTCTCAGTTGAAAAGCAGAATACATGGTAAAATCTTCGTCATATCGTTCGTAAGCTGCCCAGGTCTCGAGGTGCCGGGTTGAATATTGCAGCATGGCATTGAGACCATTTCCATTTTTAACCTGGTCGTCCCCCGATTCACTGGTCCCACTATAAAGATAAGAAACAGTAATCCTGGCATTTTTAAAAAAACGATACTGGAAATCTGCCCCCAGGACATTATTTTTACCACCGGCAAAATGACGGCCGCTGTAGAGAATTCCCAACGAGTTGTCACTGCCTAAACTATATTTAAACCTGGTAATTCCCCAAAAAACATCTTTACCTTCATAGGGATTAATCCCGTCGTCCCAGGCATGACCAGGTGCTTCATCATTGGCCGCTAAAACAGCAAAGAGCATTTTACCTGAAGTTCCACTTAATTTAGTTGCCCAACCAGGGTCTGCGATGCGACGGGTGTAAACTGCAGATGTCATCATTCCTTGATTAATTAAACCAAAGTCAAAGGCATTCATTCCTTCCATAAAAAACGGACGTTTTTCACTGTAAAATATCGGGTATCGTTGGTTGACCTCCACCTGGAACGAGTCACTTTCAACCTGGCTAAAATCCGGGTTAACGGTTGCATCAGTTGTAATTGAAGAGGTAATGCCGTATTTAAACGAAGCTCCAATATTGTTGGAAATATCACTTTCCCCCCAGGCATCGGCATTTTCCCTCTCAACATTTCTGCTGTGGGTAAAATTCGGAAGTAACTCCAGGTTTAAACTCTTTTTAAGACCTTTGTAAATTATAGTTGACATAAAGTTAAATTGGGTTTGCCCGGCCTTGATTTCCGGCCAGGACCCCATTTTCCCCAGGCGATTGATATTTCTCATAAAAATAATGCCCATTTTCACTTCTTTACCACTCTTGAAGCGAATACTTTCTAATGGAATTCGTATCTCTACCTGGTATCCGTCACCTGTTATTTTGCTAACACTTTCCCAGACAAAGTCCGGTGAAATATCAAAAGCCCAACCATTTACTGCAGAAGTTATACCGTCATCTTGAATGCCATTGGGATTGACATAAAATTCATAACTTGATTGTTTATTTGCCATTGTATCGATGATGACTCCGACCCAATCATCTCTTCCAATATTGTCCCTTTGGGAAATTGAAGTCTTTATCTTGTTGGGTTCAGTATCATAACACTTAAACGCAAAGTAAAGATTTTTATTGTCATAAGCCGTCCAAACCTTTGTTTCCTGGCCCAACACCTCGCCAAATATGGGGCTAAATGTAATAAATTTCTCAGATATTGCTGAATTGCTCCACACGGTTTCACTTAAATCACCATCAATTTTAATTGTATAAGATATCCGTTCCGGTATAATTATTTTTCCATTTTTCAGCAGCTCGACAGCCCGGGCATTGACTGATAAAAAAATAAAACCAACAATAAGAAATACGAATTTAATTCGTTTTATTGGTTTGTTCATGGATAACATCTCCTATTCGGAAACGAATTCAAAAATGAGTTTTATTAAGAAAAATCTTAAAAAACACCGAAATTGCTAAAAATGATTCGCTTTTCCATATGGTCTCCCTTATATATCTTTATTTTCTCATTAAAATAAGCTTCTGCCCCTCCCATCTGCCGGGTTTTTCAAATCAGAACCTGCGTCTTTCACTATAGAAAGTAAACTTATACGCAATTGCCTTGCAATTCCTTTTCTGTTAAGAGGCGGCTGAATGGATGAGCGGTCGGATTCTTCGACGAGGCACAGAGTGCTGCTTCCTCTATCTTGAACTTACTGGTGTTCTCTATAAAACTAAAGATGGACATGTATCTTTCACTATATAACTTTCATTAAACCGAACCTATGCAATCATTCTATTTGACTCATTCCTCATTCCTTGATATTCTCCTCATGAATTGAGGGGATAAAGATGACGGTTGCAGCATTGACCATCCTTCCGGTTCCAAGTGTGAAAAGGAAGGCGCAACGCCTCTTCCTTTTCCAGAGGAAATCATGTTTTCTTTTGAAAGGGGGAACTGATGAGTAAGAAAAATCTGAAATGGATAAAATATCTAACCCTGATTGCTGTTGTATTAGCAGTCCTGGGATTCGGAATTTATTCTGGAATAGATGTTCTAACCCAAGAAACGGAAACGTTTAGATTTGTTTTTGTGACAGATATTCACTTGCGTCCAGATGAGCGTTCAGTAGATAGATTTAATCAAGCGGTTGTCTATATCAATAACATGAAACCGAAACCTCGCTTTGTGATCACAGGCGGAGACCTTATCGAGAATTCGTTCGCCCGGGACTTTGACAGCGCAGATAAATTGTATAGTCTATACCAAAACACCTGTAAGAAATTTGATATGCCTGTTTATAACATCGTTGGCAACAATGATGTATTGTATTGGTCTAAAGAAAGCGGAGCCGATCCCTCTCATCCAGAATATGGAAAAGGAATGTTTCGAAAACGATTGGGTAACGGTATAACCTACCGTTCTTTTGACTACGGCGGCTGGCATTTTATACTGTTGGATTCAATCGGAAGAACGGAAGAGGGAAGCTTAAGAGGTTATATCGATGATGAGCAGTTTAAATGGCTATCCGATAACCTTGCCAGTACGGGAAAAGA
>JGI2173J19968_10000710_pt1 | contig 12898 bp, 12 predicted proteins | sample DeeMarSWOR136_30_FD_19968 | JGI IMG/M metagenome (IMG submission 19968) | reverse complement strand
TCGGTTTGCCGATGAACTTATATGCTAATATCGCTTTTACAATATCGGAAATACAATATAGTGATTTGGAGATCAGCAGAAACATGAGAATCAGATTTGCTGTTCACATAGCTCCACAGATGGGATTCGACTATGAACATGCTACGAGAGTCACACTCAGAGCGGAGAAACTCGGTTATGACCTAGTCACCATCGGAGACCATCTCTTCCTAGATGAACAATCGGAAGAACGCAACTGCATGGAGGCTTGGACACTGGCTAGCGCCTTGGCTGCAGTGACATCCAAGATAAGNATTGGAACTCTTGTTACGTGCAATTCATTCAGACATCCNGGGATACTGGCNAAAATTGCGGCAACAGTAGACATNATTTCAAANGGACGCACTCTACTNGGAATAGGAGCTGGATGGAANAAGCTTGAATATGACGCCTATGGGATTCCATTTCCCTCAGTGAGTGAACGGATGGATCAGTTAGAAGAAGCAGTTCAAATCATCAAATTGCTCTGGACAAAACCTAAAGCCACCTTTACTGGGAAGCACTACAAGATCAAGGATGCACTCTGTGCACCTAAACCTGTTCAGAAACCTCATCCGCCAATCCTTGTAGGTGGACATGGAAAGAAGAGGACACTGAGGATAGTTGCAGAGCATGCGAACATGTGCAATATAACTTTCCAGGTTGGCCCCGAGCTGGATGAACTGCTGGAGGCCTTGCAACGACATTGCAAAACAGTTAGGCGAGATTATAATTCTATTGACAAGTCCTTCTTTGCATATTGCTATATCACAGAAAACGAACAAAAGACTGAATCTCATCTCATCGAGATATCGAAACGTAGTGGGCGAACTGTAAGCGAATTGAAAGCTGATATGCCAGGAATCTGGATAGGTACTCCCGAAACAGTCAGAGATCGTTGTCAGTACTTAATCTCTAAAGGATTCACGAGTTTCCAAATAAGATTCCTATTTGACAAAGAATGCGAGATGAGCGAATTATTTGCAAGGCAGGTTATCCCCAAGCTATCATAGCGGAGTTTACCTTGATTATGTCATCTGCACACGAAAGCTTATGCTTTTGTTGTCACAATTTTCGGGCGAATGAATTTGCCGCAGTTGGAGCATTTTCGTCTTGACAATGTTCGAACTTGAGGATAGCCCATGGATTTCAGCTGTTCCTTGCCCAAAGGCTCTTTCCATTGATTTTTACATCGGGGGCACTCTACGAGAGCGGTTATCTCCTCCACTACTTGAATCCTTTCTCTCCTTGCCACTAATATTATTCCGCCTATAATGAGCATAATGACCCCGACAATAGAATAGTGTACAAGTTTCAGTCCAATGCCCAAAGCGACGTCCTCATGTTCCATTTCCAAAAGTTGGACACCCATTTCCGATAGAAGATCAGGCGAGTCGAATACTCCAGCGTCCCAAAATTTCCACAATACTAAGCCCAGCATTATTATACCTATAACGCAGAGTAGAACGCCGAGAGCGTAACCAGTTTTCTTTCTTAGTATGGTCATCGTCATAGACATCTCTCCACATCCCATTTACAAGCAATCTACTTATTTAATTTATGAAAAACTTGACACATAAATCGCTGATAATCATAAATGCGCGCCATGTATAAAATAATTCGAGGTCTTTAAACATGCCTATTATAGCTGTCGTTGGAAGCAGAAAATCGGGTAAAACAACCATTGTTGAGGCTCTAGTTAAAGGACTTACCAGAAAAGGCTACAACGTTGCTACGGTAAAGCATATTCCAGAACCAGACTTTACCATAGACACCAAAGGAAAAGACACGTGGAGACACGCAAAAGCTGGCGCGCTTGTCACCATGGGCGTAGCTCCAAACGAGCTGGCAATTATCAAAAAGGGAGACACAGCAAGATATGACCTAACTGAAATTGTCAAATACTGCGAAGATGAAGCCGACATCATAATTCTTGAAGGCTTCAGGAACCTCGTCGCCCAAAACCCGCTTATTCCAAAAGTGGTTGCCGTGAAAACCATGGAGAAAATTCAGGAGACTTCCAGACACTTTAGGCCCATAATAGCTTTTTCAGGCACAGTTTCAATTAAGCCCAAGAGACTGCGCATTCCATACACTGATGCCTTACAGAAACCAGAAAAACTGGTAGAAATTGTGGAGAACAAGATTAAACCCATGATTATGAAAGAAAAGAAACTAAAAGCAGCGATTAGAATTACGGTTGACGGAAAACGCCTGCCATTAAAACTCTTTGTTCAGAAAATTATGAGAAATGTTGTACTCTCTATGGTTTCTACGCTAAAAGATGTGACAATTGAAGAAGATGAAAATGTCATTATTACTATTACAAGTCCTTCAAGATGAACTACACACTACTTTTGGGGCTTGAGGAGACGCAGAAGAGAGAGAAAGGAGAATAGTTTTTCCACTCAAAAAAGCAGTCTCCCCAAACCTTTCCAATAGTTGAAGCATGTACTCTGTTTATAACCGTTTGAATACATCCTGGTTTGTGCTTCCTTGACTGCGCCATTAGACAGCCTTTAGGCTAAAGAGCCTTGAAGGCTTCAAACCATCTGTTGTAAGATGCAACCATATCCAAAGTAACGCTTGGCTTCCTTGTTTCCAGTATTTCTCTAAAGTCGTTCATACCTATAGATCTGGGCTGAGCAAGCTTGTCCTTTGCCTTTCCAGATTCAAAAAATTCTCCAATCACCTTGAGGTGAGCCGACTGCACGCCGTCGCGTATGTCGCTTCCAGAAAATCCTTCAGACACTCTGCTTAGGCTGTAGAGATCCATATCAGGAGACAATGTCAAATCTGTCGAGAAGAGTTTGAGCATTTGCAAACGTGCGTTGTAATCAGGGAGTGGAACCAAAATTCTTTTCTGAAATCTCCTTATGAAAGGCCAGTCAAGATCCCAAGGCTTATTGGTTGCCCCAATCACATAAACGTGAATCTTCTTTCCTTTGTCAATTATGCCATCCATTTCCTTCAAAAATTGATTACGAACTCTCACTTCTCCGCCAACTTCGTTGGTATGCTTTCCAATGAGAGAATCTAACTCATCGATGAAAACAATTGCCGGACGGCCGTCATTTGCTATTTTTCTCGATGTTGCAAAAAGCTTAGCAACATTTCTTTCGGCTTCCCCAAGCCATTTGGACATTATTGACGCTGCATCTACAGAAATGAAAGAAGCATCTATTTCTGTCGCTACCGCAGCTGCTAACAGAGTTTTTCCGCAGCCAGGTGGACCAAAGAGAAGGATACCTCTAGGCCATCCCAATGGAAAAAGGTCTGGTCTTTGAACCGGATAAACAATGGCTTGCTTAATAGCTTTTTTAGCTTGTTCTAAGCCTACGACTTGTTCCCATTTCACGTTGGGCTTTTCTGTGAGCACAAGATCTTCAAACGTATTTTTCTTCGTCTCAGACGGCACAGTCGCAGCTTCAAAAGGTCTTTCTTCTCCACCCTCTTCTTCAGACGCTTCTCCCGGAGCTGAAACTCCCTGGAGCATCCTTATCCTTTCTTGATAAGCCATGGCACGTTGAATATACACTTTGTTCAGACCATAGTTTGGATATAGCTGAGCAAGTTTCAGAAGAGTTTCGATGGCCTTTTGGTACATTGTGATAGCCATGCCCTTAGCGCCTTGTTTGTCAAGGCGAACAGCCTCTAAGGCGTAACTGGTAGCAGCTTTCTCTAATTCCTGGGATGCGCTCATTTTTAATTCATCTTTGAATTTGTATCTTTCCTTTTGTACCCAGTTTTTCGAGTGCTTTCAACACTTCATCATGTGGAATTTTCAACTGGAGCGCACACTGTTTGACGTCGATTTCACCATTACGCTTCCTTACATATTCAAGCAACATGTCTTCCAATGATGAGTTGGATTTAGTAGCTATGGAGACGCCACGCAACTCCATGTCTTTATGGCTGACATACCTTTGAGATTCTCCCTTTTCATCGTGTTCCATTATCTCTGAGCAAGAGACACTTAGAGCAACCATCTGCTTCACCTTTTCAGGCTGTTTACTTGCTTCTTGTTTGAGAATTACGTGAGGATGTTGCACTGGAATAGGTGGCTCAGGAAGTTGCTTGATTAATTTTTCCTCCAAGACGGATGAAGCCTCTTTTAATATTTCTTCCCCTGCTTCTGTCTTAACTGGTGTAGGCAATGGCAAATTTGGATTTATTCTGGTCATCGCAAGAGTTTCAGTGATGCTTTCATTTACTTTTTCAAGTTCCATTGCCACATCAGGTAAAACATTGACCAAATTTTGAGTTAAGCCTCTGAGCGTCTTAAGTGCAGGTTTGAGCTCAGCAAAGATTTCGCTTACTTCCTTTATGGTTTCAAGTCTCAGAATTATGCGCTCTAGCGCAAGTTGACACTGTACAACCATATTGCGTAATTTTCGAACTTCGGACAACTCGTTGGCGCAGATTGCTGCTCGCTCGTGATGGTTTTTCCTAACGTGAACTATGCAGGCTTCAAAAAGGACGCGGTCTCTTCTGGATAGTCGAAAATTGACCTGCTCCAGTTTCAGTTTCTGAACCCTAAGCTTCCGAATTGTCTGGAAAATTACCGCTCCGATCGGTGGAGGAGGCTTAAAAATTTTGAACAAAGGCTTGCCACCTCCACGCCTTCATGTTAACTGGTCTAGTTTTCGCTTTTTACATGAACTACAACTGGGGGTTCTGGAAGCGGTGGCGTAGTCTCATGGGTCTCAGGTGTCTCTGAAGTTTCTGTTGTCGATTCTTCTTGGTGAGGCGATATTATAGGAGTTTCTCCGAGAAGCATGTTTGACAATTGATTCTTAAGAGCTTCAAGGTCTTCTCTTTCAGCGTGAGCCCATTTTAGTCCATCTTGTATCATTTCTATTGCACCTTGATAGGAGTTTTCGTCGATTCTGCCGATTTCCCGCTCAATTTCCAAATGTATCAGAGCAGAGTTAAGTTTTCTAATTTGTGAATTGCATTTAGCAATGTATTTGTCTATATTGTCCGATGTGGTTTGAGCGTCAGTCTTAAGCTGGTTCAATATTCCTTCGAAGGTTTTCTGAAGTTCGTTATGCATCTCAGATGGGACTTTCTTCTTTTCTAAGAGTTCGTTTAAAGCTTGTTCTTTCCGCCAAATCAAAGGAATTTCATCGCAAAGAGTCTTCACCCTCAGCTTGATTGAGGGCAAAAACACGATGTTGTCCCCGTCGACTCTAAACTGTTCACTGGAATATTTTAGGAATTCGCCGTCTTCGTGTTTCAGAAAGACACTTGTTACTCTGCCTGTTGGATTAACCGTAAACGAAACTATTCGACCGATTGAACGTCCATATTCGTCATTCACAGTTTTTCCTACAAAAAGAAAAAGGTTTGAAGTTGGATGTGACATAGTTTTCACCTTGAATCACTGGTTTGACGCTACTGATTTTGGGATTGAGATTGGGATTGTGGCAGAGCTTTTTCGCCTAGTGTTGGTAGTCCAGCTGGTAGTTCTGGGAACTTCTCTTTGATCTTCTGTTCAGCCACTGAAGCAGCTTCGTTGAGAATTTTCTGGGCGTCGTCATTTACTGTTTCAAAGTTCAATGTTAGGCCAGTACTATGCCCTGCATCTACAATTATTCCACTGAGCAATGTTCCAATTTGTCCAAGTTCTCTTTCAGCTTCTGGAAAAATGCTGGCCATTCCTGATTTTACTGTGCGAAGTACTCCTACTGCTGGTGCAAGTGTTGTTACTACATCGCCAAGTTCTGAAACAGTTCTCAATCTTAGAACAATTTGCTCTAAGGCTAGTCTAGCATGCATTATCATCTTTTCCATTTTTCGTATTTCAGCCAGTTCATTGGCGAAGACATTGGCTCTTGTCATGTCATGCTTAGAATAAGCTTCAACTATTCGAGTGAAAATCGACTTATCACGTTCAGTGAAGCGGTCGCTTGCTTTGTCAAGTCTTTGGATCTGCAGCTCAATTCGTCTGACAGCAAAGTCTATTCGAGGCTTTAGTGGACCTGGTGGTCTCACTGTCTCTTTGATTCTTGTAGTTAATGGTGCGTCTTGCTCTTTACCTCCCCATTGTTTTGCGAATCTTTCTGACATGTTGATTCCTCCTAGAGGAGAGAGGCTTTAAGCGCTTTATTACATTGTTAACATGTTGAAAACATTCATGTATATATGTGGCAGTATGGTCACATGAAGTTTCTTTCTATTTGTTTAAATTTCCAAAAGCAAAGAAGTGAGACGCTGGTAGTCTCTATAGACACAATTGTGTAAGTTAAAAAGAAAAAGCACTTCTCCTAACTGTGTAAGCTAGGTGATTGAAATGAGTGAAAGAATAAAAATGCTCACAACCTTCGCAATACTTGGGTTCTTCGCAGGGATCATCGCCAACTTCACTTACAGACAAGTTATTCCATGGCTTAGCACAATCGTGCTTCCAGTGTTAGGCTTAGAATGGATTTTCTCAGGATTAGCAGGCGCCGCCCTAACTATAGTCTTAGTGACTGCATGGGCTTACCTAAGCGGATCCCCAGAGCCATAAAAAATCCACAACAAAACACCCACCATTCTTCTTTCGTTTGTAGAGTCGTAATTGAAAATCTTATTTTGCACAAAAAACTCTTCATTTCATTCACTTTCTAAAAGGACAACTGCAGAGATTATGCTGCATCTGAGGCTACGTCGGCAATAAGAGAAGCAGCGCCAATTCTTCGCGAGATGCCCAGATAATGGAAAATTACATGCTTTTTTATGGGAGTGATGGAATCGCAAAAATAGTTACGTGTAGAATCTTGGTTCAGCAATTTCTCCAATTAATCAGTATATTAAATAATCCATCGCTTTTGTAAAAGATTTAGCAAAGAAGAGCCTTATCTGACATTGCTACTTAAAAACTTGAAGAGAGCTATTTAGATGAAGGACAGTTTGGGAAATGGCTGAAGAGGGGTCACTGAATTCTAGTGTTTTTAGTTTGCTTGAAAAGCCTGTGCAGAAGACATTGGCAAAACTAGGATTTTCTGAACCCACTCTTCCTCAAGTTAAGGCTGTTCCCTTCATTCTAAGAGGAGAAAACGTTCTTTTGATTGCACCTACTGGAAGCGGCAAAACCGAGGCTGTTCTGCTTCCCATCTTTTCTAATTTTATTCAGCAACCAGAAAAGCGTGGAATTTCAATTCTTTATGTTACGCCCCTTCGTGCACTCAATCGAGATATGGTGAAGCGGCTCTATTTTTGGGCTATGCATCTGGGCATTTCTGTCGAGGTTCGGCATGGGGACACAGAAATCAAGATTCGTCGACGTCAAGCCATTCGCCCGCCAAACATGATGGTCACCACGCCTGAAACTCTTCAGGCCATCTTGCCTGGCACCCGCATGCAGCAGCATCTCAAATATGTTCGCTATGTTATCATCGACGAAGTGCATGAGCTAGCCGAAGACAAGCGAGGCGTTCAGCTTATGGTCGCTCTTGAACGACTATTAGAAATCACTGAAAAACAATTTCAAAGAGTCGGCTTGTCCGCTACGGTTGGGAATCCACAAAAAGTTGCGAAGTTTATTGCTGGAACAAATCGTTCTGTCAGAGTGGAAGAAGTCTATTTGCCGAAAGGCTATAATTACAGCGTTGAATATCCGATTCCAAATGATCTTGACTATGATTCGGCTCAAAAACTTCACACAGCTCCTGAGGCAGTTGCTAGGATAAGGCGAATTCTCGACCTCGTAGGAGGGCATACTTCAACCCTAATCTTTGTGAACAGTCGAACAAACGCCGAAATGCTCGGGCATAAGTTCAATCAGTTAACCAAGGATATTGCGGTCCATCATGGCTCGTTGTCTAGGGAAGAGCGAACCTCGATCGAAGATGAGTTTAAGGCTAAGATGTTGAAGGCCATAGTCTGCACAAGTACTTTGCAATTGGGCATCGATATTGGTCATGTTGACCTCGTCATTCAGTATCTTTCGCCTCGCCAAGTTTGCAGCCTCATTCAACGCGTAGGAAGAAGCGGTCACAAGCTGGACATGACTTCTAAAGGCGTTATTGTAACTGCCTTTTCAGACGACATTATGGAGGCATTAACCGCCGTACGCCTAGCCTACAAGGGTCAGTTGGAACCCCTGCAGATACATGAAAACGCCTTAGACGTAATAGCACATCAAATAGCTGGAATACTGCTCGACAAAAGCCGAACAACAATTGACGAGATACTTGAAATCTCGCAACGCGCTTATGCCTACCGTAACTTGTCTAAAGCTAAGCTTTTAGATGTCATAAGTTATCTACATAAGTTGAGGATCCTTTGGTTAGAAGGCAACATGTTGAATAAAACCAGGAAGACGCGCGAGTATTACTACGAAAACCTGTCCATGATTCCAGATGAAAGACGCTACCCAGTAGTCGATGTCATCTCCGACCGAAGAATAGGAACAGTCGGCGACGAATTCATGGCTTTAAGAGCCCGCATAGGACTCAACATAATAATAAGAGGCAAAGTTTGGCGCATCGTCCAGATCGAAGACGAAACAGGCACAGTTCACGTTGTGCCCTCCGAAGATCCATTTGCTGCAATTCCAGGCTGGGACGGCGAAATCCTTCCAGTGCCATTTACGCTTGCCCAAGAAGTCGGTAAACTAAGACAAAAAATAACTGAAGAGTTGAAACACGAGCATAACCATGAAATGCTGGCAGAAAAACTTGCCAAAAAGCTTTCCACTGACAAGTCAACTTTGCTAAAGCCTATTGAAGAAATTCATGAACAACTACAGCAGAGAGCACCAGTTCCAACTCACAATCGCATTCTAATCGAGGTTTTCGATAAGCACGTTATTATTCACGCCTGCTTTGGAGAAATTGTTAACCGAACCTTAGGCTGCATTTTCGACGCTGTCTTTTCCGACCGCGAGCTTATAGCTGGTTGGTGGAACGATGGATACCGTATACTTATTGAGTTGCCGAAAAGAGCAGAGCCACGCGAGTTAGAAAAACTGCAAGCCCTACTATTTGGCTTAACCGCTAAAGAAGTGGACAAAGCCTTTGACGAATATCTTAAGGCTCGTTTCCCCTTCTCCTACAAGATGAAATTCGTCGCCGAGCGTTTCGGAGCTCTTCCACGAGGCAAAACCATGGGTCCCGAGAGGCTTGCGCAGTTGCCATCGCGATTCGAAGAGACACCGATTTTTGAGGAAACCTTGCGAGAGGCTATGCTGGAGAAAGTGGACATCCCAACTGTGAAAAAGATTATGCGAGAAGTTAAGAGAGGGAAAATTGAAGTAAGAACGTTGTTTCGTTTAGAGAAACCCACGCCTCTGGCGTATCATATTCTTGCAAAATATGCTGAAATTCCAGAGTTAATGGCGCCTGAACGTGTGCTGCTCAGTAACATTGAACGCATGAAACGAGCAATAATGGCTCGAAAGGTTTCAATGCTTTGTCTTTCATGTGGTAATCAAATGGAAGAAGAGCGTATACGAGAACTGCCAGAAAAACCGGTCTGCGAGAAATGCGGCGCTGGATTGCTAGCGAGTCTTCGCCTAGGTCAAGACCCGAAGATGGTTCAAGATATTCTTAGACGAAGACTTGATGGAAAAGATTTGACGCCGGAAGAGCTAGAACAATTGATCCATGCAAGGCGTACCGCTGATCTCATCTTAAGCTACGGAAAAAAAGCGTTAGTCGCGTTTCAAGTCAGAGGCATCGGACCTGAAACAGCCTTTAGAATCTTAGGCAAAATGCATCCTAATGAAGACGATTTTTTCATGGACCTTTTGAAAGCCAAAATTCAATATTTAAGAACCCGGCCTTACTGGGAAGACAAAGGAAAAGGCATAATCAAATAATTACAAACAAGCGTGTGCGAGGCTTCGGTGTGATAGAATGATGGAAATTTTGTTACCTATATTGGGATTCTTAATTGGAACAGTTGCATCGATGATTGGTGTCGGAGGCGGCGTCTTCATAGTGCCTTTACTAACCTTATCATACGGCTTTTCTCCAGCTCAAGCTGTTGGAACAAGCCTAACAACGATTATTTTCACTTCCCTAGCATCAGCTACAAACTATTCAAGACAAAGGCGAATATACTACAAGACTGGTCTGATCTTGGCAACAACAACCGTTCCAGGAGCCTTCGTAGGCGCGTACGTAACTTCAATTATAGAAGCACGGCTATTGGGCTTGATTTTTGGAGTCTTCCTACTTTTTGTCGCTTTACGCATGATCTTCAAGTTTACCTTTTTCAGATCAAAAAACTCCGATACGGAAAAGACTACGCATTGTAGACTTGTATTCTCTGAGAGTTCATTGTTTGAATCTAAAACAGAGATTTTGCTGGGTATAATGCTAAGTTTTTTCGGTGGGCTTTCATCTGGATTATTAGGCATCGGTGGAGGTGCGCTTATGGTGCCGATAATGACTTTGGCTATGGGTATACCTATACATGTNACAGTGGCGACGTCCATGTTCATCATGATTTTCACTTCAACATCCGGTGTTATACAGCATTTCTCGTTGGGTCACATANATTTCGAACATGCGCTTCTACTAGTCTTNGGAACGATTTTCGGTGCTCAACTGGGCGCTTACACTTCCAAGAAGATTTCAGGCAGAAACCTTCGCAGAATCTTTGGAATAGTGTTAATTCTTGTCAGCATGCGTATGATTCTAAAATACATTTAAGTAGATTCATCTTGGCAAAAGTGTTCTTCCATTGAAACCTTCACTGAGCTCAAAAAAGCATTTTCGGATTTTCAGAATTAATTCATGGTACGAGCATCAAGGAATGAAAAGTAACGAAGAGGAAAAATTAATTCGTTTTCTCACTAAATTAAGGAGCAAACGTGAAGTGGTTATATGACATTTTCTATTGTGGCTCGATGTCCGAAGACACTGGCTTTAGGAGTTTGCGTCTCCACCGCTGTCCCAGCTGTTGGAAGCGTTGTTCCTCATGTAGAAGCCAAAGTTGGAGCCATCGCAACTCAGGGTCAAACCAACATATTCTACGGCATAAATGGCTTAAAACTCTTAAAGATGAGGTTCTCTCCACAAACTGCTCTTAACGCTATGCTGAAAGAAGATTCAAAACGAGAAAAAAGGCAGGTAACAATCATAGATAAGAATGGAGGAACAGCTGCATTTACTGGGAAAGAAACTCTTGAATGGAAAGGGCACCTAGTTGGAGAAGACTATGTGGTTGCTGGCAACGCGCTGGTTGGCAGCCGAGTTGTTGAAACTATGGCTCGAATTTTCGAAGATTCAAAAGGTGAACTTGCCGAAAGATTGCTAAAAGCTTTAGAAGCGGGACAAGAGATTGGCGGAGACAGAAGGGGAAGAGCATCCGCTGCTTTGTTTGTGGTTAACAAGAAGCCCTCGTCAACCCGTCCCTTCATAGACTTAAGAGTGGATGAACATCCAGACCCAGTTGCCGAACTGAGGAGAGTTTGGAAAGATTTTGAGAAGTTTTTTCTAAAAACACAAGGTACACACTCGTAGAAACAAAGCCGCCGGAACCAACCAGGCAAACCAACCTGCCAGTAGACGAAGAAGCCCTAGAAAAACTCAGCCCGGAGCAGAAACAGCGGCTGATCAAAAAGCTGAGCATGCAACAATGACCCGACGCCAGCGAAGCGGTTGGGAGTGCCCGAACTGCGGCACCCTCAACCGCAACAATCCAGTTGTTCTGCTGGAAATGCGGCTTCAGAAACGTCGCCTTATACGGCTAAGCTTTTTTGAGAAGGAGCGAGCAATGTTCAGAAAACGCAAATGGGGTTTGCTGCAAACCCTAATCTTCCCTCTTTTTTACAATATGCAATAATACCAAAAGTGCTAACTACTTCTTCGAAATATTAGAAAGGTTGTGGAGTGAAAGAAAATGGGAAGCGAATCAGAGCAAAAAGGTAGAGAATACGGAGTATCTTCAACAGCGTTAATCGTTGCGATTGTTTTGGCTGGCATTTTCCTGATTTGGGTTGGGCAGTTGAATATCATCTACGCGGATTGGGAAGACGGTGAGGCAATGGAAACAACAGTCAGGACATCCATGACTTTGATAAGTTTTGGCGGAGTGCTTACAAGTAGTGCGTTAATTGCAGGCGGCATTTTCAGCAAAAGCATTGATAAATTTGTGCGCTTGGGTATGCTCGTTGCAGCAGCATTCATGACTTGGCAATTGATGACTTGGAGTGGCACTTATATTCCATGGACTTATTTGATTCGGTGAGAAGATAACCTGAGGTCAACCTTTCCCTCTTTTTTCTGTCAATTAAGAATCTTCCCATACTGAAACCCGAGAAAACCTACCAAACCAATTACAAACAAGCAAAACACAAGAATAGAAGTTCTTTCTATGTCAGTAGCTCGAGGAATTAAATTAACGTAGAAGTTGTACACGAGAAAAGCTATGATCAAACCAATGAAAGTGGTGATAATGGCTCTTTTCATTGAGAATCCTTCTCTTTAACTGTTCCCTGCAAAACCGCCATGAACCTACAATGATCACATAAACCATTCTCAGCAGTTGCCTCGCGCTTTCCACATTTCTCACATTTTACCATTTAAAATCTCATCTATTCCTTCTTCATTTTATCCATCTCATTGTTCTCATGATCAATGACCACTTTGTAGTCTTCATGCGTGAAGCTACACCAGCTACAACACCACTTACCACCGCAAGTCTTCTTATAAACCATAGGCTATCCCTTCCAATTCCCTTCTTCGCTTGCAAACTATTATAGACTTGCCTATTCGAAAGTTCTACAGAGGTGATGTTGAGTTGAAAGAATACATATGTGTGCAAGTTGGTGATCACAAGAGGATAGGTGAAACAATTGATAAATTCCAGAGGAATGGTTGGCGTCTCCACACTTATGCCTGTGCTGGAATCGGGGCAATGATGGCTATCAACCACTACTTGC
>JGI2173J19968_10000707_pt1 | contig 12927 bp, 10 predicted proteins | sample DeeMarSWOR136_30_FD_19968 | JGI IMG/M metagenome (IMG submission 19968) | reverse complement strand
CTGCTGGCCTTCTGACCGAGGCTGTGGGTAGTATGTCTTTGTTATCAAGAGATACCCTTCTCAGAGTAACCACCTTTATTAAGAGTTGAGCGGATAATGTCTAATTTCATTGCCAAGCTCTAGCTAAACCATGAGCGATTTAATGGCACCTTTTGCTTCCAAAGGCAGTACCGGGAATATAAAAAAACCTTACTGCCCATTACTATGCTGAGCAGCTAAATCTCTTTCACTCATAGCAGATCTTCATTGATCCCCGAGCTCTAGTCTGTACAATCTCTTCAGGTACACGCTGAGATAGCTTCGAAAGCCTACTCTCCTTTGTACACTGGTTCGCGCTTCTGGACAAATGCCATCATTCCTTCTTGGGCATCTTTTGTTTGCCCTACGCGGCGCGAGCCTTCAGCCTCAATCTTGATTCCCTCTTCAAGGGTCGTCTCGAGCCCACGCATAACACAGTCGAGGATTATACTCATAGCAATCGGAGCCTTTTTAGCCAGCTTCTTAGCCAGTTCTTTAGCGTCGTTGAGCACCTCGCCAGGGCTAGAGACTTTATTTATAAGCCCAATCTCCAGGGCCTCTGGAGCTCTAATCATTTTATCTTGACCTAGGAGAAGCATTTCAAGAGCCTGTGTTTTTCCTACCAATCGTGGCAACCTTTGAGTTCCACCCCAGCCCGGAATAATACCACGATCTATTTCTGGCTGTCCCATAACTGCTCGCTCAGCATCCACCATTATCCGGAAATGACAAGACATCGCCAGTTCGCAGCCACCTCCCCCAGCATAGCCATTGATAGCTGCAATAACGGGTTTTGGGAACCTCTCAATCTTGAAAAACACCTCTTGGCCTGACGGACCAGCCGGACCACCTCGTGCTGCGTCAGGTCCGAAAGCACTCTTTATATCAAATCCAGCTGAAAAAAATCTATCTCCGGCGCCTGTGATTATCAATGTCCTAATCTCTTTATCCCCCTCGAGTTCGGTTAGGGCTTGATTTAACTCGCTCAGCAATGTGGAATTTATCGGGTTAGCCGGTGGACGATTCAAAGTTATGATACCAACTTTATCTTCACGCTCAACGATAATTGTTTCGTATGCCATTCGCTTCCTCCTTATTGTTTAGACTTTGCTATATCCAGTTGTACTTTGTTTATATTTGTTGGCAAGATTAGTTTAATCTACGGTCCGAAGTTATCACCTCCTTTCATCAGTGATTAACGCGAGGTGCGGTTAGGTCACAGAGCAATATAGTTCTTCCCTAGGCAGGCAACGGCAATAGTAACACCTCGCTACACAGGTGTCAAGCTCATGTGCTCGTCCAGCACACTTGTGACACATGGTCTATTTTCCTTGTTTTGCCTCTGCTGTTTGGGAAATTGACTTCATGGCCTACTAGAATCAGAGTTTTGCATCAAAACTCAGCTAAGTCTCATTTGACCAGATGTAAGTCTGAATGGTAAACATCGGTGATTATAAGCTTGAGTAAAGCCTCTTCGTATTTGAGGTGGGTTTTAAATCCGACGTTTTTTATTGGCTACGTAATCCACGAGAATGTATTGCCCCAGATTGTCGGCAGTGGTGAAGAAGACACGACCTTTGCCGACTTTCGCCATCTGCATGACAAAAGTGTTAGAGAGCTGGTGTGTATCAAGCATAAAGGTATTGACTGTTATATCGTGTTGCGTGCACCTTTTTGCTTCTCTGAGCGTCAATTGGAGCGTACGCAAGGTAGGCGGGAACTGGAGGAAAAGATGCCCGTTCTCAATATGGGCAGTGGGCTCGCCGTCGGTTATCAATATTATCTGCTTGTTGTTACACCTTATCTTGCTTAGAAGCCCTCTAGCCATGGATAGAGCTTGTTGTATGTTAGTGTAGGGGTCGAACTCGTCCCAGGTTATGTAGGGCAGGTCTTCCTTTTTAATGACACGGGAGTAGGTTGAAAAGCCGATTAGGTCTAGGATATCTCTGGGGTATTGTGTCCTGATAAGGCTGTCCAGGGCAATTGCCACCTGTTTTGCCGCCTGAAAGTTACCTCGCATCGGCATGGACAAGCTCAAGTCCATCAACAGCACTGTAGCTGACCTTGTCAGCATCTCTGTCCTGTACACCTCGAAGTCATCTGGGTTTATATGGAGCGGTGGTGCCTGTGGCTGGTGGAGCAGAGAGTTCATAATCGTTTTTTGAAGGTGGATCTGGAATTCGTCACCGAACTCGTATTTTTTTGTCTCGTCTATCTTCTCGCCGCCAGGTCCTTTCAGGTTAAGGTTGTGTCTTCCCAAGCTATCTTTCTTCAGGTGGGCGAATATGTCCTTAAGTGCTTTCTGTCCAATTTTTCTCATGCCATGAGGTGTCAGCTCATAACGGTCATCTATCCAGCGTATGTAACCAGCTTCTTCTAGGATTTTAGTTATACTGTGCAACTGCTCCAGTTCTTTGGCTGCCTTCTCATTCATGAGTTCTGTGACCAGGTTTTCATCGACATTATCCAAGGAACCGCCGAATTGCGCTTCCTGCATTTGTGCCTCAAGTCTATCCATCTTGTGTAGCATTTCCATCAACTTAAGGGCTTCAGTGTAGGAGAGAGATTCATTGCCAGAAAAGGCGTAAGGGCGGGGTAAATGGCGTGTGGGGTTAAGAGCTTCAAGGTTAGCTGAGAGCTTCGCCAACTCAAAGCGTGTGGCATCGTCCAGCACCGCGTTCAGTAAATCTTCCAGTGCCCTTTTATCTTTGGACGACAGGCTGTCGAGCAAGGACTGGGCCTGTGCCATTTGATTTTGTAGCTGCTCCATCAGTTCATCCAAACTCTGGGGTGGTTGGGGTCCGAAAAAGTGACCGAACTCACGGAGGAACTCTTGGAAATCAGGTTCTCTTCCTCTTAAGCGTTCTTCCAGCATCTGGTTAATAGCTTCAACTAGGCGTCTGATTTCAGCTAGGGTGGATGGGTCCAAACCTTCGATTTGTCGCATTAAGTTATTGGCATAGGGCTGGATGGCATTTCGTTTTAACATATCAAGCAGTTCCTGGAACTGGCGCTTGGCATCGTCGTCCATAAAGTCGTACTGGGAAAGCTCCTTTATACGTCCGCCGATATCTAAAGGCAATTCTTCGAGTTTCTTCAGGTTCTGTGCTGCTCTTTCCTCAACAGATTTCACCAGCTTTCCGATCATCTCAGGGTTGAGCTCATCGGAAGCCTCTTCAGCTCGTTGTTTTGTCTCCTCGAGACGTCGCTCGATCCCCTCCCTTTCTGTATTCACTATGTCATCCAGCCTGATACGTATATCATCCAGGATAGAGCTCAAATCGTACTGATCCAGTTGTTGCTGGCGCTGTTGACGAAGCCTGTTCAGTAGTTCCTGCAAACTTGACAGACGCCGTCCCTGGTTATCACTTATACCGCTGCGTTGCAGAAGGCGCAGGGCATAGGAGAGGTCTCCATAGGAGAGTAGGTGACGTCCCAGTTCGTCCATGAGCTTATCGACATCTAGGTCGAACAGTTCCTGTGTGCCATCCCATTCAGAGTAGCGATATATAGCCATGTCACTGCCTGTAAACTGTCTTGCCCTGGACTTTCTCTTTGTTCAACTTTTTGTTGAGATGAAGCCCTTCAAGTATGAACTCCATTGCCGAGGCTATCACTTCAGGCCTCTCGGAGTCAGCTACCACCTTTATAGCTTCGGTCATCCCCGGTATTGCCTTAACATTACGCAGATACGTCTGAGCTTTCATCATATCAGAAACCGCAAGGTTGAATCCTTGTCTGAAGCGGGATAATATCTCCTCCCAGTCATAAGCACGGTAGTAGCGGTTGAACACGTTCTGTATCGCCTTCTTTGTAAGTTGGTCGATGACCTTCTCCTCTTTTGTATCTTCAAAGCTATCCAGTTCGATTTTACCGCTGGTTGATGACATAATGTAAGGAAGGTCGCTGATACGGGGAGTTGCCAGCTTCTCGCTAAGGCTGATGGCTCTTCTGATAGCATTTGAGAGCACGGTCTCATAGTTGGCGATAGAAACCCTGACACTTACCCCCGAGCGCTGGTTAATTTCCGGGCTTCTTCTAGCGAGGTGCGTTATTTCGGTGATGATCTCCTTCATATATTGAGGGACATAATGCTCGAAATCGTCGCCGCTGAATTGCCTTCGCTCTTGTTCGACTATGGTGATCTCGTCTTCGATACTCAGCGGATAATGCGTTCTGATCTGGGCGCCGTATCTATCTTTGAGTGGCGTTATGATACGCCCTCTGCTGGTGTAGTCTTCAGGGTTAGCACTGGCGACGATGAGTATGTCTAGGGGCAGACGGACACGGTAACCGCGTATCTGTATATCTTCTTCTTCCATCAGGTTGAACAGGCTGACTTGTAGCTTTTCGCTGAGGTCGGGCAGCTCGTTGATGCAGAATATGCCCCTATTGCTCCTCGGGATCAGGCCATAGTGGATAGCCAGCTCATCCGAAAGGTATCTCCCCTCAGCCACCTTGATCGGGTCGATATCGCCAACGAGGTCAGCCACAGTGATATCAGGTGTGGCCAGCTTTTCGCCGTAGCGTTCATAGTGCGGTAGCCAGTCGATCTCTGTAGTATCGCCTTCTTTAAGTAGCTTGTCCCGGCACTTTTTGCAGATAGGTGCCAGCGGTTGGTCGTTGATCTCACAGCCCTTGACCACCGGCACCTCCTCGTCGAGCATGTTAACCATAAGCCTCATGAGCCTTGACTTTGCCTGTCCCCGTTCGCCGAGGAAGATGATGTCCTGCCCTGAGATCGTGGCGTTTTTGATCTGGGGGATAACGGTCTCGTCGTAGCCAATTATCCCTGGGAAAGCGGTCCTTCCTTTCTTTATCATTTTGATGAGGTTCCGCCTCATTTCCTCTCTGACGGTGAGAGGCCGGTAACCTGATGCTTTGAGTTCGCCAACGGTCCTTGGTTTTTTATGTTTTGTCATGATTTAAGACCTCTAACGTTTTCTACTGCTTGTTTGGGGGTGCCATTATTTTAGCACTGGGTGGCGGGGATGGCAAAAAAGGTGGCGAGGAGCCGGAGGATGATTTTTCTTGCTAAGCAGTATCTATTATTGCATTTCTATTGCGTTGCCACCTCATTGCTAATGAACTCGTTCGGATAGATGGGTGACACGACAATAGTGTCATACTGTATCTGGCATTTCAAAAATATGAACAACGAGCGGCTGTCGCTCGAATACAACCGCCCATTGCTAAAAATAATACTAGATTTCTTACTATGCCCGCTCGATTATGGTGGCTATACCCTGACCACCGCCGACGCACATGGTGAGCAGGCCGAACTTAACGTCCTTATCTTCCATACCGTTGATCGCCGTAGCCAGTAACTTAACGCCGGTCTCACCTAGCGGGTGCCCCAAAGCAGTTGCACCTCCGTGAGGATTGATTCTGGGGTCATTCCATGGTATGCCCATCTCCTTGGCCCAGGCAATGACCACCGAGCAAAAAGCTTCATTGACCTCAAACCAGTCGATGTCACTCATTTTCATGCCAGACCGCTTAAAGACTTTCTGAGTAGCTGGTATCGGTCCAGTCAACTGGTAGGGTCCGGGATCACAGCCCAGAACACACCAACGGTTGGGTTTTATGTAGGCACGTGCCTTCAGCCCCAGCTCCTTGGCCTTCTCCTTGCTCATCAATAGGGCAGCGGAAGCACCATCACAGACTGGGCTTGAATTGGCTGCGGTAACTCTGCCTTCGGTAATGTCCATAAAGGGCGGGGGGATAAATGCTGGTGGTAAGTTCTTCATCTTTTCACGGTCTATGTCAAACCTTATGGTCTCATCGAGATCCACAACGTTCGTTGCCCCGTCTGGTATTTTCACCGGTATGGGCACAATCTCGTTTTTAAATTTCCCAGCTTGGGCAGCTTTTATGGCTTTTTGTTGGCTCCAGAAACCGAAGTCGTCCATATCCTCTCGTGAGATATCCCACTTGCGAGCTATAGCCTCGGCGGATTGCCCCATGTTGGCAAAGCCGCCGTATTTAGCAAAGGCCGACATCAACATTTCGCTTGTATAATCTGGAGGTACTGGAGCACCGGTCGACGCTTGGCTTGGTGGTGGAACAGCTTGGCGCATGACCTGCCAATCGCGGGACATAGATTCCACTCCGCAACCTATAGTCACTTCGGCATACCCGGTCATTATCTCCATGGCGGCAAAGTGAAGGGCAGTGTGAGCACCAGCACATTGCCGGTTGACCTGGCATCCGGCAACTTCTGCCGGAAATCCTGCCGTTAGGCTGCCAAATCTTCCGGAGTTGCGCGGGCGGTCAGATGTCCCGGCAATGACATCCTCAATTATCATGGGGTCGATGCCATTGCGCTCCACCAGAGCCTTCAAGCAGTGAGCCAGAAGGTCATCGGGCATCACCCGGCATATGTCTGTGAATCTCCGCGTAGTTCGAATACCAACTGGTGACCTTACAGCATCAATAATGGCTACATCAGTCATTTTTTCCTCCTTCTTAGTTTTGTTATTCTAGACTTTGGCTGGTATATGATATCGCCAACCCATATACCGCCGATAACATGGATGTAAAATGGAAGTTTACAAAATCATTCAGCCAATTGTCAACTCCAATCGGCTCGCAAATCTGCACTTTTAGCATGAAAAATTTATAGGAGGATAAGAGAGAAGGGATTTGGATTAGCTGGGTTGAGTGGGCTATCTTATCTGGTGAGACTAGAGTCCCAGCTGGATGGCTATCACTTCCCTGTGCAAATCCGTATCGCCAGCAGCAAACTCTGCCGCCTTGACACGACGGTAATAAAGCCCAATATCATGATCCATGGTATATCCGATAGCCCCATGAGCGGCAATAGCTTCAATGCAAATTCGCTGGTAAGCTTCATTGGCTTTGGCCTTGGCTGCAGAAATCTGCCAGGGCGATGGTGAACCAACGCTTATTCCCCACGCTGCCTGGTGAAGTAAATACTGAACTGCCTCTACATCAAGCAACATGTCAGCCAGTTTGTGCTGTATAGCTTGAAAAGAGCCGATTGGCCGGTCAAACTGAATCCGTTCCTTGGCATAGCTACTGGTCATATCTAAAACAGCCTGACATGCTCCAGACATCTCGGCGCACTTCAGCACAGCAGCCCGTTGTAATATGAAGTCCACTATATCCCAGCCATTGCCTATCTCGCCCAAGATATTATCTTTTGGCACAGCTACTTTATCAAAGCTGACTTTGAACTGCCTGTCACCACCTATAGTCGGGATCGCCTCTATCCTCACATTTGGCTCCTTGGCATCAACTATAAACAGTGTGATTCCATCCTCGGGTCTTGCATCCTCTCTGGTTCTGCCCACTGACAGGATATAATCAGCTACATGGGCATCAGTAGCAAAGAGCTTACATCCTTGGAGAATATAATTTGTCCCCTCCAATACAGCACGAAGTTCTATCTCTGAAGCCTTATATCTACCTGACGACTCGGCCAAAGCAAAAGTCCAGATAGCTTCGCCTTTAGCTATTCGTGGCAGAAACTTAATTTTCTGTTCAGTGCTTCCATATTCAAGTACAGGTAGAGCACAAAGGGCGATGGTGGAGAAGAAGGGACCGGGCAGGATATTCCTTCCCATCTCCTCCATCAAGATAACCAAGTCCATAAAGCTAGCATCCATGCCGCCATATTCTTCTGGAAAGATGAGCCCCATCCAGCCCAGTTCTGCCATACTGTGCCACATCTGCGGGTCATAGCCTCTTTCATCTTTATCCATCTCCCTGACTTTAGCTTTGGGGCATTCCTTTGCCAGAAAATCTCTGGCTAACATCTGCAGCATTTCCTGCTCTTCTGTAAAACTAAAGTCCATGATAACTCCTTTAAAAATCTACATTCTTATCATCCTGAACATAGTGTAGAGTTTAGATTCTACGTTCTACTCACAACGACAAGGGCTTGTTACAAAGCAAACTCTAAAAAAGCTTCAATATGATTTGGGCAATCCCAGTCTAAATTGTGCAATGATGCTTTTTTCGATTTCAGCAGTACCCGCTGCGATTGCCTGGCCAGGAAATCCCAGATATGCACCCTGTATAGTGCCGTTGAGTTTAGCCCATTCGGAATCCGGGTCGACCTGAGAATATATTCCTAAAATCTCCGCCCCAGTGATAGCCATGCGTCTCATCACCTCATCACTCATTATCTTGTTTCTTGAAGACTCATAGGTAGGAATTTGACCTTGACTTATCCGCCAGGCAATCTGGAAGGCAAACATCTTCAACACTTCCAGGTCGATAGCCAGATCAGCTAGCTTGGCACGAATCACAGGATTTTGAGACAATAGCTGGCCTTCATACTCGGTTTGACCAGCATACTTGGCTAGTTCTTCTAAAATTCTCTTAGAACTACCGTAGGTGGTAGGTGCTAGGCTGCGCCGCTCAAAAGCCAGTGCCTGCATAAGGTAATACCAGCCTTTATTTTCTTCTCCAACCAGGTCGGCGGACAACACTCTCACATTGTCGAAAAATATTTCATTAAAGTGATGCCGCCCATAATAATTCAAAATAGGATTAACTGTAACACCTGGACTCTTCATGTCCACAATAAAGATACTGATTCCCTGGTGTTTCTTAGCAGCATTGGGATCTGTTCTGGCAGCCAGCCAGCACCATCTTGCCCGGTGAGCAGCGCTTGTCCATACCTTTTGCCCATTTATAATATAGTCATCTCCATCTCTCACCGCTCGTGTCTGAAGATTAGCAAAGTCTGAGCCAGCATTTGGTTCACTGTAGCCCGTACACCAGATACCATCTTTTTTTCCTGAGGCAATTAACGGCAAGTATTTTTCTCTTTGCTCTTCGGTACCGAACATCATCAGACAGGGTCCTACCCATTGTGTTCCGCTTATGCCCATCCAGGCCCCCGGTATATCCCAATAAGCTATCTCGATTTCGTATAATGTTTGCTCCCAGAGAGAGGCATCACGTCCACCATATTCCTCTGGCCAGCTCATAACCAACCAACCCCTTTGTGCCAATTTTTTGGACATGGATATTTCAAACTCAAAGTCTCTGCACTCTCCGTCAATTAGAGTGCTACGCCTCCAGTTTGGAGGCAACTCAACTTCGGCAAACTTGTGAATTTCTTCCTTAAGGGCTAGTTCTTTTTCGCCTAGTCCAAAATCCATTCTTACCTTCCTAGAAATTAATTGTCTAAAATGTAGCGCCTCGGCCCTTGCTATATAGCAAGCGATGATTCAAGCAACAAAGCACACTTCTCATCCAGACAGACCATATTTTAGCGATAACTGTCAATGCTCAGAATTTCATATAACTAGCCAAAGTGCTGATTTCCAAATATTCGACTACAAATTGGGCCCCGATAATGGCATGTAAAAAGTAATTACTTTGGTTGGGGTGGGTCTGGATTTGCCAATTCTCCAGTCAGCGTTACTGGCATAAACATGAATAGCTCATCAATTGTCCATCCGCCAACTTTCGCCAGTTGCTTCTCCAACACAGGTTCTGAATAAAGCCCGACTCTGCCTGTTTCTACATAAAATACCCGCCCATTAACATTAGCAGCATCATCGGAAGCAAGCCATACAACCAAAGGAGCGATATCATCGGGTTTCATTTGTTCAAGCATTTCGATAGCGCTCTTCGGCCAAGTTTTTCTCATTTCGTCGCTAAGCGTAAGCCGCGTCCCGGCGTTGGGCCGAATACAATTACATGTCACGCCATACCGGCCCATATCACGCGCCACTTTTCTTGTTAAGCCAACGATTCCTTCTTTAGCTGCACCGTAATTAGCTTGGCCGTAAGTGGTAGCATGGAGACCTGCTATTGATGACGTATTTATTATTCGTCCGTACCTCTGCTGACGGAAAAAAGGACTCACCGCTCTGATGGTATGGAAATGACCGTAGAGGTGCACTTTGAGCACTAAATCCCAGTCTTCCTCGCTAATGTTGAACACCATCCTATCACGTAGAATGCCAGCATTATTGACCAGTATATCAACCTTACCAAAGTTATCTATGGCAGTCTTCACAATATTCTCGCCACCTTGCATAGTGGTTACTGAGTCATAGTTGGCAACTGCCTCTCCTCCAAGTTTCTTAATCTCTGCCACTACCTCATCCGCTGGTGAAGTGGATGCTCCAGTGCCATCTCTGGCACCTCCAAGGTCGTTTACGATGACTTTAGCACCCTCCGATGCCAAAGCCAGAGCTTCTCCTTGTCCAATACCTCGCCCGGCGCCGGTAACTATAGCTACCTTGCCTTTCAGTCTATCGCCCATTTCTGCCTCCTTGAACTATGTTCTTCTAAAAACACGGGCTCGATTAGTATTTCGGGAAAACTGCCTCTAAAGGGCTAATAAAGCCAATACACCCACTTATTTCCCGCTCCGTCTGGGTAAGGCAACCAGGGCTGAACCAGGCGTTGTCTTTTCTCCCTTCCCATTCTCCACCCAAATCTCGCACTCGGCGAGGTACTCACTACCTTCCTCGTATTTCTTGGTCACCTTGCCTTTACACCACCAGGTTTCACCATCATGAGGCTCTTCCCTCGTCTTCATTTTGCGGGGATAATCCATACCGCGGTATTGGCAGGACAATTTCTTGAGTTTCCCCTGCTCTCCAATCCAATCAGTCATTAATTGTCCTAACCAGGCACGTTTAAGCGCACCGTGCACAATGGGGGCACCTACACCCATAGCTTGAGCGAAACCATCGTCATAATGCAGTGGGTTAAAATCCCCCGATGCCCCCGCCCATTGGACTAACATACGAGTTGTAGCAATCTTGGCCAATGGTGTTATCTCAGTGCCTACTTCGATGTCCTCATAATAGATTTGTTTAGCCATCTCTCCTCCTAAAGATAAAGTAGTTAAAACAGGCTAGAACTGAATTAATATCGACCGGCTTTTAAGCACCACATTGCCCTTTTGGTTCACAAAAGTAGCCTCTACTGTTGTGAACATGGTCTTACCCAGTCTGGTTTCTCGCTCGATTATATTTACAATTTTAGTTTTGGCAGTTAATACATCGCTAGCGCCAATAGGTTCAATAAATTCGAATTCAACCCCCCCATCGAGACCCCTTGTAGGCGCTCCGGCTTTTGCTAGAGACTCGAACAGTCTTTCCGTAGGTCGCCCAGCCTTGATTGGCCAACCAGTGAAGCCAGGAGGAGCTAATAACCGACCATGCTTGGTTTTAATGGCAAAATCCGGGTCACTGTACAGGGGGTTCGGGTCCCCTATAGCCTGTGCATACCTCTGGATTGCTCCTTCCTCGACCTTGGAAACGATAGGCCCTGAAGACATGCCTATCAACTTTCGCAGCTCATCGGTAATCAGACTACCTTCAGTCATAACTAACCTCCTAGATTTAGTTTCTTTTACGATCCTATAATAGCAACACTAATGATGTTCATAGCTGGGAAACCGCCCATATTGTGGGTTAGACCTAGCTTGGGATTGGAGATCTGTCGTTCTGGCAGCTGGGCCTTGCCCTGCAATTGCTTGTACATCTCATACAGCATCCTAAGACCAGAAGCACCAATGGGATGCCCGAAGCACTTCAATCCGCCGTCGGGCTGGATAGGCTGTGGGCCATCCAGATTGAAACGACCAGCCTCGATGTCTTCTTTGACTCTTCCCCTGGGGCTGAACTGCAAATCTTCCATGGTCACTGCCTCAGTTATGGAGAAACAATCGTGTACCTCGGCCATGCTTATCTCTTCACGTGGATTCTTTACCCCCGCCTCTTTGTAAGCTAGCATGCCAGCACGGTAACCAGTCTCAACATGAGCTCCATCCCATTTGGTATACATTAATTCCTCGCCTGAGCTTAGGGCGATTTGTAGTGCCTTAACATATATGGGATCTGACCGAAAGTTCTTGGCCATGTCAGCTCTAGTTACGATTGCAGCCGCTGCGCCATCGCTGACTCCACAACAATCAAAAAGCCCCAGCGGCCAGGCGATAATAGGCGCATTCAGTATTTGTTCCTCAGTCACTTCGCGACGTAAATGTGCCTTCGGGTTTCGAGCTCCATTGTAGTGGCTTTTGGCTGATACTTTAGCCAACATTTTTTTACCTTCCTCTGGACTGAGGCCATACACAGCGAAGTATCTGGTTGCCATCATAGCAAAGGCCCCAGGGGCGGTCAATTTGGGCATAATCAGGGCATTTTTTGTCCCCATAAGACTAGGACCGCCTGGAAGCCCACCATATCCTGTATCCTTGAGCTTTTCTACACCCAAAGCCAGAGCGATATCATAAGCTCCTGAAGCTACACCGTAGCAGGCCCCCCTGAAAGCCTCCGTGGCAGTAGCACAAAAATTTTCCGTCCTGGTGACCGGAATAAAGGGCAACTTCAATGCTAAAGCCAAAGATGTAGCCCCTTTTCCTACGCTCTGTTCCTCAAAATGCACGCCAAACCAGGCTGCATTGATGTCCTTTTTTTCTATACCCGCGTCCTCGATACATTCTTGATAAGCATCCACCATAAGGTCATCTGCACTCTTATCCCATAGCTCTCCAAACTTAGTGCAACCCATCCCTATAATAGCAACTTTGTCTCTGATACCTTCTGCCATTTTTGCTCCTCCGTGAATTTTATCACCGTTTACCGTGGTCAGGCACGTATAGGCATTGCCTTCCATGAATAACCGTGGACACCACTTGGCTCATCAATATATCGTCTACGGAAGGTCATCTCTACCGGCATGCCTACTTTAACGGAATCCAGGTCACAGTCCGTGAAATCAAACCAAAACCTACCGCCACCATCGAAATCTACCAGCCCATATATTGAAGGTGGGTCGATACTGGCGGCGAGATTGTCACCGGTATAAGTAAATACGACGCCTTTCTTATCCGAAAAGCGATAATCTTCCATCTGGTCAATAGCTCCGCAATCAGGATTTACACATACTCTTTGATACGGATAT
>JGI2173J19968_10000697_pt1 | contig 12983 bp, 10 predicted proteins | sample DeeMarSWOR136_30_FD_19968 | JGI IMG/M metagenome (IMG submission 19968) | reverse complement strand
AAAACTGAAAATCCGATTTGAACAGATGCCTTTTGATCATCCTGTATATGTCATGTTTTCTTCCGGAACAACAGGTGAACCAAAATGTATGGTTCAAGGAGCTGGCGGCGTCCTCATCAATCATCTAAAAGAGCTGATGCTCCATACCGATTTAAAACGTGAAGATAGGATTTTTTATATAACAACTCCTAGCTGGATGATGTGGAACTGGTTAATGAGTTCTTTAGCTGTAGGGTCTACTGTGGTGTTATATGATGGCAACCCAATTTATCCTAATTGGAGTACCCTGTGGAAACTAGTTCAGGATGAAAGAATAACCATATTTGGTTGCAGTGCAAGTTATATCAACTATCTCAGAAGCGTGGGAGCTAAACCCGGAAAAATCCACATTTTGTCATCGTTACGAGAAATATCCCAAACGGGTTCACTTCTTTCACGCAAAGGGTTTGAGTATGTTTACCGCGAAATTAAAGAAGATATACACTTTAATTCTATCTCAGGAGGCACAGATATCAATGGTTGTTTTGCTGCTGGAACTCCTATTCAGCCTGTGTATGCTGATGAGTTGCAGGGCCCCGCTTTAGGAATGAAAGTGAAAGCGTATGATGAAAGGGGCAATAGTGTAGTTGATCAACAAGCAGAACTTGTTTGTGAAGCTCCCTCTCCTTCCATGCCTCTTTATTTCTGGAACGACCCCCAAGGTGAAAGATATAGAGATATTTACTTCAGTGTTTATCCCAATGTTTGGCGGCATGGTGATTGGATCATAATTCATGGCGACACAGGTGGAATAACTTTCTTAGGCCGCTCTGATTTCGTCTTAAAACCTTCCGGAGTGCGCATAGGTCCAGCTGAAATATATAATGTTGTGGAAAAATTTGAAGAAATTATCGACAGCATAGCTGTAGGACAATACTGGAAGGAGGATCAACGTATTATCCTCTTTGTAAAACTTGCACTGGGATTGCAATTAACAGATAATTTGAAAAATAAGATCAAAACAGCTTTGCGCAAAGAAGCTTCTCCCCGACATGTTCCAGCCTTAATCATCGAAGCGCCAGATATCCCTTACACCTTCAACATGAAGAAGGTTGAAAGCGCGGTCTCGAACACAATACAGGGTAGACCAGTCACAAACAAGGACGCTTTAGTTAATCCAGAATCGCTCGATTTCTACGAAAGAATTTTTCCTGAACTTCAAAAAGAATAGTGCAAAGTTGCATATTTAGCTCAAAATGAAAACATCGATACATAATTCTCTTGATTTCCTTTAACCATTATTCCTCGATTTCTCATAGTGTCGTGGACTTTTCGCAGAATTTTTCTGTTCATTCCGAGTTTCTCCGGCGGAATTACGCTTTTCTTGCCAGCTAAACTTATATTACCACACACTGATAGACAGTGGCGATGCGTGCGTAAGCCTCGAATACCTCTAGTCCACTATAATACTTGAACATAACTAATGCACATGCCCAAAAACGTGAAATAACCGGAGGAATATGATGAGTAAGCTGTACAAATCCAAGGAACTTTTTGAAGAAGCAAGAAAATTAACACCAGGTGGTGTTCACAGCGCAATACGATTCTTTGAGCCTTATCCCATATTCATAGCGGAGGCAAAGGGCGCTAAGATCTACGATGTAGATGGCAACGAATACATCGATTACCACCTAGCTTTTGGCCCCGTGGTTTTGGGGCACGCGCCCTCTCGCGTGGTAACCGCGGTGACAGACCAGCTGAGTAAGGGAATAATCTTTGGTTTTTCCAATGAGTTAGAAATTGAAGTTGCTAAGAAAATTAAAACACATGTTCCGTCAGCTCAGATGATCAGATTTTGCAACAGTGGAACTGAGGCAACTTATCATGCCATCCGTGTTGCGCGAGCCTATACGAAGAGGGATAAAATTGTGAAGTTCGAAGGCGCCTATCATGGTTGGCACGATTACGTGTCTGTTAGCTCAAACCCGTCCTTAAAGGATGCTGGTCCAAGAGAATCCCCTGTATCTGTCCCTGATACTGAGGGACTGTCTAGAGAAACTGCTAAGAATACCATTGTTGTTCCATTCAATGATCCTGAAGTGATGGAGAAAACAATTAAAAAACAAAGAGGTAATATTGCTGCTCTTATAACGGAACCGATTCTTCACGGAAATGCTACATGTATAGTCCCCAAAGATAGATTTTTGAGGTTCCTGAGAGAAATCACTGAAGAAAATGATATAATATTAATTTTTGATGAAGTAGTTTCAGGGTTTCGCTATCATTTAGGAGGAGCCCAAAAGTTATTTAATGTAACACCAGATTTGACGACGTTTGGGAAAGCTATGGCAAACGGTTTCCCTGTTGCTGCAGTCTGCGGGAAAAAAAATATTTTAGAGATGTTCAAACCCACCGGAAAAGTTGACTACGGAGGAACTTTCAATGGGAACCCGGTAAGTATGGCTGCAACCTTGGCTACAATTAAGGAACTGGAAAAAGCAGACATCTGCCAAAGTCTCTTCAATCTGGGGGAAAGAATTAGAAACCAACTTGACGAAGTCATAGCCGAACTCAAGCTTAGAGCTCAAATCATTGGTTTTGGGTCGGTTTTCCAGCTTCTCTTCACAGATAAAGAAATTCACGACTATAGAGATGTGTTAGCCTCTGATACAAAATCGTTCGAGAAATTCCAAAAAGAAATGATGAATAGAGGCATATTCTTGATTCCTCAGGCAAACAAAAGGTGTCACCTCTCGGCTGCTCACACTAGTGAAGATATAAGATACACAGTCGAATGTGCGAGAGAAATTCTAGAAAACATGATATGAAAGGGTGCACTAAGATTTTTAGAGTATCATGAGCACTTTTTTGTGCGTGCAAACAAGGTTTGACATCTATGGTTAAGCTTAATGGAACGTTTGGAAGAATTGTGATTACAAACGTGAATCATGGGAACAGAAAAGTTTATGTCACCTAGAAAACAACTGCATAAAATCACACCCATTCTACGGTGACAAATGATGTTAGAATTTTTGAGTCACGATCAAATCAAAAAGATTCATTCTGCAAGCTTGAAGATTCTAGAGGATGTCGGCGTTGTAGTGTATGAGGATAGTTTTCTGAAGTTTTTGGCTGATTCTGGCGTGAATGTTGATTTTGGTAAAAAAAGGGTAAGAATTTCACCGAGTTTGGTGATGGAATGCATTAAGAAGGCACCCAAGCGGGTGATGCTGTATGCTCGTAACCCCAAATATGATGTGGAACTTGATGATGGAAAGATCTATGCTCATGCATTTGGCGGGGCTGCAACTGTAGTTGACCTAGACTCTGGAGAAGTTCGACCGTCCACTAGGAAGGATGTTGCTGATCTAACTAGAATAATAGATGCGCTGCCTAACATTCATACATGCACCATGATCGCTTTGCCTTGTGATGTTCCAGAACAAGTTCGTGATGTATACTGCACGGCAGAGCAATTCCAGAACACAGCTAAAAACATGGATGCAACACCGCTTAGCGACAAAGGTTTCCCCTACATGGTGGAGTTGGCGGAGACAGTAGTAGGTGGGGAAGAAGAGTTGAGGAAGCGCCCGATCATTACGTGTAGTTTCTCGCCAACGAGTCCCTTGAAGTTTTCCGATGATGTTGTAAAAATTATGGTTCAAGGCGCTAAGTTGGGTTTGCCAATGGCGGTGTTGCCTTGTCCTATGGCAGGAGCAACTAGCCCAGTAACGTTAGCGGGTAGCCTAGTTCAACAGAATGTAGAGACATTAGCTGGGTTGGTGATGATTCAGCTTGTGAACGCGGGGACGCCATTTATGTATTGTCCTCGTGTTTTTCCTATCGATATGCTATCTGGAATGACAAGCTCCGGCGTCGAGGTTGGATTGTTGTCAGCAGGTTGCGTTCAACTCGCCAAATATTATGGTCTTCCATCAGACGTGTATGGACTCGACACGAGCTCTAAAACATTAGATGAGCAGGTGGCGTTTGAGAAAGGGCTAAACGGAATCTTACCCGCTTTAGCTGGAGCGAATATGCTGTCAGGAGCTGGTTGTATTGAGGGTGCCATTACAGTAAGTTATGAGCAACTAGTTGTTGATGATGAAATTCTTGGAATGATTTTTAGGGCAGTTAGAGGCGTCGAAGTGGATGAAGAAAGATTGGCAATAGACGTAATTGCCAAAGTATCTCATGAAGCATCGAACTTCCTGCAACAGAAGCACACGCTTAAGCATTTCCGCCAAGAATATTATCCCCCAAAGCTTTCAGATAGAACTTCTCGTTCACGATGGCAAGAAATGGGCTCTAAAAACATAGTGGAAGTTGCACGGGAGAAAGCAAGAAAAATATTGGCGGAGCATCAGCCCGCGTCATTAGATAAAGATGTGGTGAAGGGAATCCAAAAAATATTGAAGAGAGCAACTAACACCTTGACATCCGCGAACACCTAAGGACTAAAATTGTTGCGTATGCCTTTTTTTGAAAAAGACTTAGACAGCGTCCTCAAAGACATAATGAAGCGACACAAAATATCGACTTTACCTTATCTTCGAGCCTCTTAATGTTTATGTTGACTACGCGACAAAATTTATCTCTGGCACGTGCATTTGAACCCGAGAAACAACATTCGATGGGGAAAAATGTGTAAAACAGCACACGATTTTTGATTGGACTTGAACCATTTTGGGTGCTGATCCCGCCCAGCCCATTTTTTGGGTTCTGAGTTTTCATTCTATGGTCTAGTTCCTGGATATCCCAAGTTTCAAGAATCGAAATGGGTATGCGCATCTGAAAGATATAAGAGATTCATTGAAAATCTTAATAACGTGAGGCATATGACCTATCGGTTGAAAATTGAAACAAGAAATTTTGAAAAAATGGAAATAGCTAAGAAGTCAGTATCCGCTCGCTATACCGAGAGCATCACCGCGGGCCCGCCAACTACAGTGAGCGGGTTCTCTTTGTCAGTTTACTCTTCTGCATGCATTCAGAGAAACATTGCTTTTGTACCTTCCTAATCGAATGGAAATTCAAAACGCCATGCTGGAGGGACTTGTCTGGGATCTTTTTTGTACTTTTTGCGATCAACGAGTACAATATAGTCTCTGGGAAATTCTAAACTATATTGGTTGGCTGGTTTTACCATAGTTTCTTTTCGAGGGAAACTATATTCACGTGTTCAGGTTGTTGCAGTTTGTTTTGTTCGAATGTTCGTTCAGTTCGAATGTTAGAATGTCGGCGCATTATGACTTAGGTGGGAAGGCATGTGCGCGCATTTCTATGCCTATCACTGTAGACAGAACTCTTTTAAGAAAGAGACTTCAATGTTAGACTTCATTCGACGGAGGTTATTATGGTAAAGTTAGGGTTAAGAGTGATATTATGGAAAAGTCAGGTTTGAAAGAGGAGCTTTGGAGTGTCCTCGTAATAAATCCCAAAGAGAAACCAGGAAGGTTCAATCCGACCTTTGAACGAATATGTGAGGTGTTGGATGTCACCCTCCCTCAGACTCTTGTAAGAGAGACCATTGAAGAGATGGAAGAATATTGTAGGAGAGCTGGTTCTCTTTTGTCTAATAGAACCCCTATTACTACGAAACAAGGGGAACTCATACTTGATACCATAACTAAGAGATTAATAGAAAAGGAAGATTATATCGAAGCCGTCGAGAAAATAATCTCCCTCATTGACCACTCAGAGATATCATCAAAAGAGGCAATAGAGATCCACGAAAAACATAAGATACCCGTATCCCATCTTGAAAAAGACATAATACCCGTGTATGGCAACGGTGCCTGGATTACCGATATCAATGGAAAACGTTACCTTGATTTAGACAGCAATTATTCAGCAGCAAATCTTGGATATTCCAACAAGGAACTCGCCTTGGGATTGTTTAACCAGACATCCCAATTGGTTACTATGAAGGAGGATAGAGTTCAGATTCCAAGAGCCCGCCTTATCAAAACGCTCAGAACCATTATGCCAGAGGGACTCGATCAGTTCTACTTCCAGAACTCGGGTGGAGAGGCGGTTGATAAAAGCCTAAAATTCACTAAGGCATACACCCGTCAGACTGGAGTCGTCGCCATGTATAATTGCTTCCACGGAAGAACCCACGGCGCTGTCGCTGTGACTAGCAAATTAAAGTACAGGAAACCCTTTGGGCTAGATAAGCTAGATTGGGTCTACTTCGTGCCTTTTAACGATATCGAGGCTGTGGAGGAGAAGCTGCAAAATGGAAGTGTTAAAATTGTTATTCTTGAATTGGTCCAAGGAGAGGAGGGGGGTATCAATCCAGCTAATAAGGAATATGCCAGAGATCTTAGGAAGTTATGTACAAAACATAATGCGCTATTGATCGTGGATGAGGTTCAGACAGGGTTCGGTAGAATCGCAATGAAAGAAGGACAGTGGTGGGCCTCCGATTACTACGGTATAGTCCCCGACCTGATGGTCATAGGAAAATCCTTCGGTGGTGGCTTCCCTGTTACCGCCGTCGTGACTAATAAGAACATTTCGAGTGAGATGAAAGCAGGATACGATGGTTCAACCTTCGGAGGCAACCCACTTGCCATGATCTCGGCCACTATCGCGATACAACAAATGAAGAAGCAGAATATCACAAAAAACGTAGCTGAGCGAGGAAAGCAGCTCATGGAGGGATTAAGGGATATACACACTGACTTGATCAAGGCGGTTAGAGGACTAGGACTCTTCATTGGCGTCGTCTTCCAATCTAAGCTGCGTGTCACGAAGTTTCAGAAAGAGTTAAAGAAACTTGGGGTCAAGTCCTCATTATCAACAGATAACGTTGCGAGGTTCTTACCACCACTCATAATCAGTGAAGAGGAGATAAATTACGTTCTAGATAAAGTCAAAAAAGCCGTCACTAACATGAAATAAGTTGATTGGTCTGCGCGCGCATAATGGTACAAAACATTTCGGCCTTTTTGCCGCGCTTACGACCGCAGACTGCATAAGCATGAAGTTTTGCCCGCGCTGTATGTGCGGGGCTTATGCCCACATTAGATCGTTGATTAGTAGATCTAACATCGAGTCTTTACGTCTTATTCTCTTAACTGTTCTATCTGCGGTTATCATTACCACGCCCGATCTCTGTCTCCCGTTATACTGACTCATTTGTTCCAAGGTATAGGCGCCTACATCTAAAAATGCAATTATATCATCGGGTTTTGTGGATTTGGGGAATAGTCTATGTCTAGGCAATCTGACCATCAAGCTTCTTATTTTTCTGCGGTATTTTTGTAGGCCGGGTATTTTTTTGAGTAGAATGTTCATTGTTGCCTCTCCATCCATATCGAAGAAAACATCTTCACCATCGCATAGCGGGCCAGCCAACCTGAACGGTGACACATGTTCCTTGTAGAGCGGGTACAGAGTGAACACAAGGAGTTGGGCAAACACATATGGATAATTGTAGAAGCGATAGTTTGCCATGTAGTAGTGTGGTTTCATCGTCCATTCCCACTTCATTACGTCCAACCAATTAACAGAATCACTGTAGATTTTATCTCGCGCTGTGGCCCACAATTTGGCAACAGCTTCTCCATCGAAGAACTCGCCTCGCTCCATGGCCTCATACATGTTTTGTTCAAAAAAACCCGTGCAGAGACTTGGAAAGTTGCCATACCAAACTCGTCAAGTATTCTGGTAAGGATTGGTTGTTTTTCATCTTTTATCTTGGTTTTGGAAAGCAACTGTTCAGTTAAGAGCAGTTCGCCAAATGTACTTCCAGTTTCTGCAATGCAACTTCCTATCTCGTAGTTACTCGGTTTCTGACAGCATGTGTGGCGCTCTTCTCAGTATTCTTTCGAGATAGTGTTTATACTCTNCCGGTACTGGGTCTGTGACCAACGATGGATTTTCAGCAAGGAGGTTCGCCAACGCGATGTTTAAAAAGACCAATGCTTCGCCAACNCTCATAGATGCCCTGCGTGCAGCTTCGTTAAGTTGCTTAGCGATATCATCGATTGAATCCGCTGAGTACATCAAATAGCAGTACATGNTNGNCTCCTCAAACTTGAGGGNAAAAGTGTCTCTCATTTCCAAAAGTTCAAGGAGACCCTTCGCATCCAGTCTCCCAATCTTGCCATGATACGTATCTCGTATTTTTTTGCTTCAACTACCATAGACTTTAGTTTCTTTTGAATCAAAGCGAGACTAGTACTCTCAACAAGGTGTGAGAGATCCCAGATCATCTCATCTTTAGGCATAGTTGATCAGTCCAACCAGTTCCCAATTTTGTCAGCGTCTTATTAAAATATGCGATGCACGAGCACTTAACGACCATGTTGCGCCTGCATGTAGCGTTCATATTTCTCTTGTTTGAGGCTCTTCAGCTGTGCGTACATTTATGAGTGCACACATAAAAAAGAGAGGAAATTGTGGGGAGATATCTCATGCTGTAGGGGGTTCAAATCCCACTTCGCCCGCCAAAACTAGAAATAGAACACAATAAATAAAAATCATCCATTCTATATAACTGAAGAAACACAGACATGAAGTGATGAGAAATGGTGGGTTTCGAAAAACATGGTTTAATGCCGTCGTTTCGCGTTTTCTCTGAAGACGCGCTTGACGCGATTCATTTAGCTTCCCTCGAAGTCTTAGAAAAAACTGGTGTCAGAATTCATCATGGCGAAAGCATTCTGAAAATGTTGAAAGATAATGGTTGTACAGTTGATTTCGAAGAAGGCGTAGTCCAATTTCCATCCTACGTTGTTGAGGAAGCGGTGAAGAAAACTCCGAAAACTTTTTTCGTTTATGGAAGAAATCCGAAGTATGACTATAAACTGGATGGAAGACACGTTTACTTCACAACTGACACTGAAACAACCAACACAGTTGACCTTCAGACTGGAGAATGGAGACCCTCAACTCTAGATGACTTGGAAAAGTTAACGAGAGTTACAGATGCTCTGGATTCCTATGCTTCGGGCGGTCACCTCACAACAGCTTTAGACAAACCGAACAATGTCCGTTGCTTGTACGATTACGTTGCTGCTTTGAATAACACAGAGAAACCTTGCGGTTGGTCTGTTTATCCACCTGAACTAGCAACGCAACTCACTGACTACCAACTTGAAATAGCCACCGCGGCTGCTGGAAGCGAAAAGAAACTTAAGGAAAGACCCATAGTAGATGGAAGCTTCTGCACAGAATCACCACTTAAGTTTGAGGGACGATACGTCGAAATCACCTTAAAACTTGCTAAGCTTGGGTTTCCCTGCACGGTTGCAAGCATGCCTCTTGGCGGAGCCACTGCACCCGTAACATTCGCTGGTTGCCTTGTCATGACAAACGCTGAGATTTTGAGCGGTATCTGCACCATTCAACTTGCAGCTCCGGATACCCATACAAGCGTTGGCTATATTATGGGAAACTTGGACATGAAGACTGGTTTGTGGGGACAAGGACCAGAGGAAGGACTTCTATGCGCTGGCGCAGTTGAAGTCGCTAGACACTATGGGTTTCGCGTAACTGTCAACGGATTTAATGCCGCCTCCAAAATGTCTGGAGCACAGACAAGCTACGAAAAGACATTGAGCACAATTCTACCCGTGTTAGCAGGAGCCGACGTCGTCTATGGAGCTGGCAGTCTACAGGGAGGAATGGCAGCCTCCTTTGAGGAGCTGGTAATGGATGACGAAGTTTGTAGAGCTGTGTGGAAGGCGGCTCAGGGAATACAAGTAAACGATGAAACGTTGGCCGTAGACGTGATTAACAAAGTGGGTTCTAGCGGGCACTTCCTTGCTGAAAAACACACTTTAAACCATTTCAAAGATGTGCTTTTCTTCCCTGAACTAACAGATAGACAAAGCTACGACGCTTGGAAGAAAACGGGAGGAAAAAGCATGGTTAAGCGGGCTAGGGAAAAAGCAGAACAAATCCTGAAAGACCATTGGCCAACACCACTGGATAAGGATGCCCAAAAAGAAATTTCTGAAATAATNAGTAGAGCAGAAAAAGAACTGCCGAAGAGCACTTTGTGAGATAAGCTACACGATTTCAGCTGAGTTGATTAGCGATTCTTTTGCCTAAAGTCTTCGCCATCTCCAGCTCTGCTTCTCCTACGGGTTTATCTCCTCGAGCAATAGCTATGCTTCCGATCTGTTTCATGCCGTGAAGTTCAAAGAAGCTGCTGATGGCTGATAGAGCTAATTCTTGACCGGATTCTTCTGCCACTGCGACAGCTACACCTATCTTACCTTTCAAAGATTCAGGGGTATACAACGGATTAGTTCGATCAATAAAGTCTTTCACCACCCCAGTTACGTTCCAGTAGTATGTTGGCGTACCAATGATTAAAACATCTGCTTCTTTCAATTTCGGATAGAGTTTTTGCATGTCATCTTCAATTTTACATTTTCCTGTTTTTTCACAAAATTCTCCGCAACCAGCGCAATGTTCAATGTTAAAGTTGGAAAGTTGTATTATTTCTGTTGTCACATTTTTGTTTTTATCCACTGCCTCTGCGACAGCCTCAACTAGTTTGTAAGTGTTCTGTTTGCGGGGGCTCCCAATTATTGCGAGAACCTTCACCAATATTCTTTGCCCTCCTAAACTTGAAGTTTATTCGTTGATACCTAGATATTCATCTTTTGGTTAATTGCTGATATATTGAAAGTCTAGTGTGTGCACTTGGCTCCAGTGGCTGCATGAAGCCTCTTCTGTTCTTAGTTATTGGCTTATTGCGTGCGCAAAGCCCATTAAGGCTATGGAGACAAAGTAGTGAGGATCCATTGGAAATAAATTCCCACGGAAGCCACAGTTACAAAGATGATGGCTAATATAATCCAATATTCTGTAAACCATTTGCTTGCGCTAGCCATTTCCTTCATTAGCGCGTGCGTATGGTGTTTTCGCTTTTCCGTAAACCATTTGCTCGCGCTAACCATATCTTTCATTAGGTTCGTGTAGCCCTTTCTCTTTCTCCTAGTCATGATTCATCATGTTATCTCTACAAACATTCTTTAAATGTCATCTTTCCAAAACCGACATATTTCGCGCGTGTGTCTATTCTTAATAAAGATTCTGATTTCATAATCGTTTTATCTCCTTCGCATCTCACATTAAGAACGACTTCGAGGAACAAAGTGGAAGTGATTGGTTTGACTAGATCTGAAGTTTCAGAACCGAAGTGGCTGACGGCGGATATGAAAAAGGCTTTTGATCATAAGGTGCGTGCTTTGCCCGGTGGGTTGCGGTTAACTAAACTTACTTCGAAGCGGAAGAGGTCTTAGTTGTTTAGTATTTGATTCTGTGTGCGCGCAGGGTTGAGTGTGCGGCGCGTGTGTGTGCAAGGTTTGGTAGCCCCTTTATTTGTTTTCAAATATGTTTTTTTGTTTTTTGTTTTTGCTTAGTGTGTGCATGTAGGCTAGTTATGATGTGTGTTTAGTTGTAACTAAGCTTCTGGGCAAATAGTTGGTTCTGAAGTTTTCGTTGGTTTTATATTGTTGAAGGTTGCGAGAATAATCGCGGGTCTTATTGTGGATGAGGGTGAAAAAATGTTTTCGGAGCTATATTTTTTATTTAATTTGGTTGTTATGGTTTCGTATACGTTTAGGCATTATGTTTTCAGTTTTGCTGCATTAAAGCATCGTTTTGAAGAGCCGTTTGTTGAGAAGAAGGTTTTATTCGAGTTTCCGTTTGTTTCGATTCTTGTTCCTGCTCATAATGAAGAAAGAGTGATTGGACGTCTGTTGCAGAGGCTTACCGAGTTGACGTATCCTAAAGATAAGTTTGAGGTTATTGTGATTAATGACCACAGTGAGGATGCTACGAGTCAAATTGTTAAGTCTTATGTTTTGAGGTGTCCGGGTTTGATTAGGGTTGTTAATCGTGTTTAGGGGCACATATAGCTGTTAGAATTCATGGAACATTATTTAATAAGTAATTGAATAGTGAAACAACAAGTAAGCAGTACTTGTTTGTGCATGCATGGAACGGTGAGAAACTGTGATTAAAACATTTCAAATAGGTGCATTTGTCTCTCTGTTGATGAGCTTTCTAATACTCCTTCATCAATACTTCTCTTACGGAATCTGGTTTCAGATAAGTGATATCCATCACGAAACCTTCTCAATTGCCTTATTCTCTCTTGGTCTGGGCATCCTGCTTGGGTCCGTTGATAGAACAAAGAAAAGTTAATTCCAAAGCGTAGTTCGTGGGCATTGTGTGTGGGGATTAAATTTAATCCAAACCCAAACCCAAAGTTAAAATTTAACCTTTCTCTCTCTACTCTNCTCTTTACTCTTTACTTTACTTAGCTACACGCACCTCTCTACTCTGCTCTCTACACGCATGCATGCTAGGATAACATTGATGACTCGGTAGAATATGGATTTTGAATTCATAACCTATTTCAAGTCTATGAATTAAGAGTCGGAGTGAATAGAATTGAAGAGAATTTGGGCGATAGTTCTTGCGTTTCTCCTAGTCGTTGGGGTGCTTGTCTCAGGCGAGGTGCTTTCCTCTCTTTTAACAACTATTGTTGGAGGAACGGTTACAGTCGTGGAGGGTGACGGCTTACTATTGCTCTACGCTAACACATGTGACTGGGTTTTGGATGAATGGAACGTGTATGGATTTCCCTATGAGGAGGCCCTTAACGCTATTGACTACGACGAACCTAGCCCCAAATGGATAGAAACAAGCGTTAAAAACAAACTTGAAGGTGACTTCTTTTTCGCAAATTCAAGCAAATCCACAGAAACAATAATCAACGTCACAGTCCAAGTCTACGCTCGAAATTCGGATAGCGATAGTCTTGCAGTTTATGTTTGGGACGATCCTTCATACGCAGAATTGGAGGCTCAAGCATTAACTCCCTCATGGCAATGGGTGAACTACACAGCAACAACCGTACTTGACACTTGGACGAAAATCGATGAAGCCAAAATGAACGTTGGATCATTGACTAATGGTGGACCTTACGAGATTGATTGTGCAAGACTTCAGGTCTATTACAACTCTAC
>JGI2173J19968_10000695_pt1 | contig 12994 bp, 12 predicted proteins | sample DeeMarSWOR136_30_FD_19968 | JGI IMG/M metagenome (IMG submission 19968) | reverse complement strand
ACAGATATGGAATTGCCGCTGGAGAACCAGGTTGGGGAGACCGGGAGAGCGTTGAGAGATGCCTTACGAGGTATTGATACGGCGCGTTTGTTTTTAGCTGCTGGCTGTGTCGGCGTGGCGCAGAGCTGCCTCGACTCCTGCGTAAAGTACGCCAAGGAGCGCGTCCAGTTTGGAAAACCCATCGGCGGCCATCAATTGATACAGGAAATAATTGCTGAAATGGCGACAAGGACCGAAGCCTCCAGATGGCTGACCTACCGCGCTGCGGACCTCAAAAGCCGTGGGATTCGCCATATCAAAGAGATGTCCTACGCCAAATATTTTGCGGCGGAGACCGCCCTCTGGGCTGCCTCACAGGCAGTTAAGATCCATGGTTCCTTTGGCACCTTCGATGATTATCCAGTAGGCCACCACTATCAAGACGCAATCACAGCCACTATACTCGGCGGCACAGCCCAGATCCACCAGTTGACCATCGGACAGCAGCTTCTGGAGATGGCGGCCTTCAGGTAATAAAAGATATCGCGAAAAAAAAGCACGGACGATTTCAAAGCCACTCTGGAGAAAACAGAAATCAAGGTAGGTATTGACTAAAAAGTCACTAGTTTCCTGAACCGCTCAAAACGGCTCTCTATCTCTTCTATGGTGAGAGTCTTAAAGCGGTTGATCCCAAAATCTTCGATGACAAAAGAGGCTAAGACGCTTCCGTAAACAGCGGCCCTGCGGACATCCATATCATCATCGAAGTTTTTGACTTTATCGAGATAACCCAGGAAGCCTCCGGCAAAGCTGTCTCCCGCGCCGGTCGGGTCGACGACTTCTTCACAGGGATGCGCGAGAATGCCGAAGACCAAATCCTTCCCCAATACCAGCGCCCCGTGTTCTCCCTTTTTGATAACGACAAGCGAAGGTCCTCCCTCCAGAATTTTCTTTCCGGCTTTTATCAGGTTTTTCTCGCCTGTCAACAGTTTGACCTCTTCGTCGTTGGCAAAATAGAAGTCGACCTTTTCCAAGACTTTCAACAGAGAGTCACGCTTCTGGTTGATCCAGAGATTAATGGTGTCCATGGCGACAAGCTTTGGTTTCTCGACCTGATTCAGGATTTCATCCTGCTGGTCAGGATCGATGTTCGCCAGGAAGACTATCTCGCTTTTTCTGTATTCAGGAGGAAGCTGAGGCTTGAAATCTTCATAGACATTCGGCTCTGTTCTTATGGTTGTCCTCAGGTTGGGATCNTCACCATAGTGCCCTTCCCANAAAAAAGACTTTCCTGGACGAACCTCTAATCCCCTGAGATCGATTTTTTTACTCTTGAGAAAGGCAACCGTCTCATCCGGGAAATCCTCTCCCACGACACCCACAACATTAGGCTGAGTGAAAAAACTCGCTGCCAGGGAACAATACGTGCCTGATCCTCCGATAATCTTTTCTCTCCGGCCAAAGGGTGTCTCGATGGTGTCAAAAGCCAGAGACCCAATTATAACCAAGCTCATGATTCTATTCAGTCATCCGATTTTATTTTTAAACATTGACCAATAACTCAATACCGCTTTTCTTATCTATCTGAAACCATCCTCCTCTTTGAATCCGGCTACTGATATATAATTTATGGTCGAACAAGTCAAGTTTCGGGTCAGGCCTCATCAGGATTACCAGATTTCTGGATGATTTCAGTCTTCGAGGCATCAATATTGGCAAAGCCTGATCCCGATGACACAAAAAAGGGGCCTGTCCCCTTTCACGTTCCTTTTATCTTTGATTTTTCGCCGAGAAAAGATTATCCTATGGTGCGAAAGGAAACGAAATGACCGAGAAACCGGAAATCGGAACGCTCGTCGAAGTGCTCCGCCAGGCAAAGCATGTGGCTGTCTCCACAGGCGCAGGAATCTCGGCCGAATCCGGCATCCCCACATTCCGCGGCAAGGAAGGACTTTGGAAAAAATACCGTGCGGAAGAATTGGCCACTCCNACTGCCTTTGCCCNGAATCCGGAGCTNGTCTGGGANTTTTATGAATGGAGGCGGGGGATCATNTCTGAAAAAGAACCCAATCCAGGACANAAGGTCTTAGCCCGNTGGGAGAATGTCTTCCCTGTCTTTTCTCTCATCACTCAAAATATCGACGGACTCCANGAGAAAGCGGGTTCAAAGGATATTCTGGAACTCCACGGGAACATCTGGAAGCTCAGATGCACNGAGGAAGGGACCATAGCGGAAAACTATGAAACTCCACTCAAAGAGATCCCTCCCCGCTGTCCTGAATGCGGTGCTCTCTTGAGGCCTCATGTGGTGTGGTTCGGAGAATCCCTCTCCCCGACTGTCCTCCAGAAAGCCTTCCAGCTGAGTGCAGAATGTGATGTGATGTTCGTCGTTGGCACCTCTGCCCTCGTCCAGCCTGCCGCTTCCCTCCCTCTTTCCGCCGCTGAAGCCGGAGCCAAGATTGTGGAAATCAATCCAGACCCCACTCCTCTGACACCTTACGCTGATTTTTCGTTCAGAGGAAAAGCCGGCGAAATCCTTCCTCTGATAGACAAAGAACTGAAAATGGCATTTGAAGCCAATAAGGGATGACAACAGATGAAATTTATCTATTTTGACGCTTCATCCGGCCTGAGTGGTGATATGATCCTGGGTGCTCTCCTTGACCTGGGGGTCTCTTCTTCGCTCTTCAAAGAAAAAATGGCAGGTTTGAAACTCCCAGTGGATATTCAGATGAAGGAGACGAAAAGGACATCTCTCCGGGCGTTGAAAGTGGATGTCCTTGTTAAAAAACAGAAGAGCGCTCCCCGGAAATGGTCTGATATCGAAACATTCATCAAGAAGAGCCCTTTTTCTCCCTCTNTCCAAAAAAAATCTTTAGCCATNTTTAAGAGTCTTTTTCAGGCTGAAGCAAAGGTTCACGGGCATAAATTCCAGGAAGCACATCTCCACGAGGCTGGTGCNGATGATGCGATNGTGGATGTAGTGGGTTGCTGTTTTCTGGNAGAAGTCCTGAAGGTGAACAAGTTCTACTCATCCCCATTGAANCTCGGCCAGGGATGGGTCAAAACTTCACACGGCAGACTGCCCGTGCCTCCGCCCGCAGTGGCTGAATTGCTGAAGAATGTCCCGGTCTATTCAGAACATGTCAAAGAAGAGCTTGTCACACCCACAGGGGCAGCGATTGTCTCCACGCTGGTTCACAAATTCATTCCCTTCCCTGAGATCTCCTACGAAAGAATCGGATGCGGGGCGGGGAAGAAAAACTTCCGTGACTTTCCCAACATCCTGAGAGTTTTCTACGGCAACGACAAGGAATTCAAGGCCGATAAAAAAGTCTACCTCATTGAGGCAAATATCGATGATTCCACACCCCAGGTTTTAGCCTCTTTTTTTGACAGTGCATTCGCTCTCGGAGCGTTGGATGTATTCCTTACGCCTGTAATGATGAAAAAAAACAGGCTGGCGACAAAATTGACCGTCCTGGCAGAGATTGATAGAATAGAAGCTCTGATCAACGCTGTATTTCAAGAGACGAGCTCCATTGGTTTGAGATACTATCCTGTTCACAGGCGTGTGCTGGAGAGAACAGTCAAGAAGCTCCGCGTGCTCGGCGAAGAAGTTTTAATCAAGATTTCTTCCCTCGAAGGAAAAATTGTCAATGTCCAACCTGAATATGCGGATTGTCTGAAACTGGCGAAGAAGAGTGGTCGTCCCCTAAAAGAGATCATCCAGTTGGCCGTAAAGGAGTTTCATAATACGAATAAAAACAAAAAGGAGTCAGACTAACTTTTCACTCTAAATTTTAAGGACAGATCCAACAATGCCCGCAAAAAACAAGAAGACAAAAGCAGACCTTGAGAAGATTGCAAGAGGAGTCAAGCTCATTTTGGAAGGAGTGGGTGAAGACCCTAACCGCGCAGGGCTTAAAGAAACGCCGCGCAGAGTGGCAAGCATGTTCTCTGAAATACTGGGAGGAGTGAGCGAGAATCCGGCTCGGCATCTGCGGGTGATCCAGGGTGAAAAACACGATGAGATGGTCCTCATCAAGAATATCCCTCTTTACTCAATGTGCGAACATCATCTCCTTCCCTTTGCCGGCGTCGCCCATATCGCTTATATCCCCAAAGGAGGCAGAATCGTGGGGCTGAGTAAGATCGCCCGAGTGGTCGACAACCTTTCCCGCAGGCTTCAAGTCCAGGAAAGGCTGACCAAACAGGTTGCCGACCTCATCATGGAACACCTCAAGCCCCTTGGGGTCATGGTCGTGATCGAAGCGGAACACATGTGCATGTCGATGAGAGGGGCAAAAAAGCCCAAATCTCTCACGGTAACTTCTGCTCTACGAGGCTCTTTTCGCACGCACAGCGCAACACGATCAGAAGCCATGACCTTGATCAGAGGAGGTATGTTCGGTGGCAAAGAAGTCTAAGAACACTTTTTACGTCACAACCCCAATCTATTACGTCAACGATGTCCCTCATATCGGACACGCCTACACGACAATCATTGCTGACGCCATAAGCCGCTTCAAGAAGCTCACAGGATACGATGTCTTCTTCCTGACTGGAACGGACGAACACGGACAGAAAGTGGAAAAAGTGGCTAGGGAAAAGGGACTGACACCAATAGAACTGGCTGACCAGATGGTGGTGAGGTTTAAAGACCTGTGGAAAGCTCTGAACATAGCCAACGACTCTTTTATCCGCACCACGCAGCCCTTCCACGAAAAGGGTGTCCAGAAGATTTTCCAGAAATTGAAGGATAAAGGAGATATTTACAAAGGCATCTACAAAGGATGGTATTGTGATTCCACAGAACATTTTTTAGCCGAAGATGTTCCTCTTGAAGAAGGCGGCTACAAAATCTGTCCTGAGTGTAATACGAAAGCATTCATTGTCTCTGAAGAATGCTACTTCTTCAAGCTCTCCGCTTATCAGAAGCCCCTTCTGGATTTCTACGCCAAAAACCCGACGTTTGTCCGGCCACAAAGCCGGATGAACGAGGTCGTCAGTTTTGTCAAACAGGAGTTGAAGGATCTGAGCATCACCCGGACGACAGTCGAATGGGGAATTCCTGTGCCGGATGACCCGAAACACACCATCTATGTCTGGTTTGACGCCCTCCACAACTACCTAACGGGCATCGGTTACGACCAGGATATGCCTCTTTTTCAAAAATACTGGCCGGCCAACATCCATCTCATCGGCAAGGATATCCTCAGGTTCCATGCGATCTTCTGGCCTGCCTTCCTCATGGCCGCAGAGTTTCCTCTTCCCCAGACGGTTTTCGGCCACGGCTGGTGGCTCAAGGATGGAGCAAAAATGTCCAAATCCAAGGGCAATGTCCTCTACCCTCATGTAATCCTCGAGACTTTCGGAGAAGACCCTCTCCGATACTTCCTTCTCCGGGAGATTCCGATCGGTCTGGACGGCAATTTCTCCCACGAGGGATTTCTCCACCGAGTCAACTCAGACTTGGCAAACGACCTCGGAAACCTCGTCCAGAGGACTCTCACCATGATCCATAACTACTTCGGCGGGAAAATCGACGAAATGGATATTGAGGAAAAGACAGATAAAAAACTTCGGGTGGAGTTCGATAGCTCAAAGGAAAAAATACTCAAGTTCTATGATGACTATGCGTTGAACCGAGCGTTGGAGGAGATTTGGTTTTTCATCAGCAATGTGAATAAATACTTATCCGACAATGAGCCCTGGAAACTGGCCAAAGATGAATCCCAAAGGAAGAGGCTGGGAAGAATCCTTTACCAGAGCGCAGCGGCCCTCAGGGTGATAAGTTTTTTCCTCTTCCCAGTGATGCCCGAATCATCGCAGAAGATCTGGAACTTTCTCGGCGAAGAAAAACCTATAGAGGAGACATCTCTCACAGGGTTGAAATTCGACAACCTCAAGCTGGGCCAGGTCATTAAAAAGCCAAAACCTCTCTTCCCAAGAGTGGACCTGAAGGAGTTTTTAAAGGAAGAGGGAACCCGGCAAGCCCCACAAAAAAAGGAGGAAAAAATGGATATGGTAACTTTTGATGAATTTAAAAAAATGGACCTCAGAGTCGGAGAAATTCTCAAAGCAGAGAAAGTGGAAGGGACGGACAAATTGGTGAAGATGGAGGTTGACATCGGAACCGAAAAAAGGACGATGGTGGCAGGCGTAGCCGATGTCTATTCTCCAGAGGAACTCGAAGGCAAAAAACTCACAGTGATCGTGAACCTGAAGCCTGCGGTTATAAGGGGAATCGAGTCTCAAGGAATGCTCCTGGCTGCCGAGATCGAGGGGAAGGCCATCATTCCCTTTTTTGACACGGATGTTCCCGCCGGAGCCAAAGTCCGGTAGGTCTCTGGAATTGCGTCTGCGCATTTAAAATTTCAGAGCTAGCGAACAGCTCTGAATACGTGACCTCATCCAAACTTATACTCATTCAAATCCCATCGATTGTAAAAACGCCCTTCTGAGCATTCGTATTAAAAAATGTCAAATGCTCAGATGGAATATTTATCTGTTTGACTATTTAAAATAACTTCTTTTCTGGACTCAGAGCCTGCAACTCGCTACTATTTAGGATAAGCAGAGCGAATCACTATTGATACACACAGCAGGGAGAAGAAAATGAAAAAAATGGAGAGACGGGATTTTTTCAATGCGATCCTTGGAGGATGGACAGGCCTGGGCCTCCTCCATTCCAGGAAAAATTTCAGTATTTATCCAAAAGTCCAGGCTAAAAAGCCTGATAAAACAGGCGTTCTTGTTCAAGTGCTGGGGACGGCTCAGGATGGCGGGATTCCCCATATAGGATGCTATTGTCAAAACTGCCTTCACGCAAGAGAAGATGCCGGATTCTCCCGCCTTATTTCCTCTCTCGGTCTCATCGATCTAGAAGAAAAAAAATATTTCATCCTGGATGCAACACCGGATATCCGGCTGCAATCGGATGCTGTACGGGACCGGCTGGGGACTGAAAAGCAGGGCAGAAAAAACGCCCCTCATGCGATTCTGCTGACGCATGCGCATATCGGACACTATACGGGCCTGATGTTTTTCGGCTATGAAGGCATGTCGACTCAAAATCTTCCTGTGCACTGCACTTATCGAATGGCACGCTTTTTATCCGACAATGGCCCCTGGAGCCAGCTTGTCCGGCTGGAAAATATATCCCTTCACACTCTTCATCCAGGAAAAGAATTCTCCCTGACATCAAGAATCTCATTGATACCTTTGCTGGTTCCGCACCGGAATGAATACTCTGACACAATCGGGTTTAGAATCTCAGGAGAAAAAAAGAAGCTTCTCTATATCACAGACATCCAGAGCTGGGAATCCTGGAACCGTTCGATAGTGGAGGAAACTGAAAATGTCGATATCGCGCTTCTGGATGGAACCTTTTACAGTCCTGATGAGCTCCCGGGACGGGATATGTCCCAGATCGGGCACCCTCTCATCCAGACAAGCCTGAAAACCCTGGAAGAAGTGGCCAAAAAAGGACAGACCCGAATCTATTTCACTCATTTGAACCATACCAATCTGGCTCTTGCCCCAGAAGGAGATGCCAGGAAGAAGATCACAGATAAAGGTTTTCAACTGGCTTCTGACGGAGAGGAGTTTTTCCTCTAAGATTTCAGGTCTTTTCCGAGATACTTCTCCAAGTATGAGCGAGGCACAGCGCCTTCTCTCAGGATTTTGGGCCTGGAAGAGCTGAGATCCACCACTGTCGAAGGCAGAATTCCTCCTGTTTTTCCTCCATCCACGATGAGATCGACTATTCCAGAGAAAATGTCTTTGATCTTCCTTGGGTCTTCGATCTCTTTATCCCCTGAAATATTGGCGCTTGTGGCAGTTATGGGAAAATCCGCCTCATCGATCAATCCCCGAAGCCATGAAAGGTCAGGAAGGCGGATTCCAACAGACTCTCCTGGACCAAGCATCTCCCCAGGCAGGTCAGAGGATGCTTTTACGACAAGAGTGAGAGGTCCGGGCCAGAACTGCTCAGTCAGTACCCAGAAAAGGGAAGGAATCTCAACGGCAAGGCTACGGACCATCTCCCTGTTCGAAACGAGAGCGGAAAGGGGCTTGGCAGGCTCTCTCCTTTTCAGACGGTAAATTCTCTGAATGGCTTTCTTTAAAAAGCAGTTGGCTCCCAGACCATAAAAAGTATCTGTGGGATAGGCTATGACTCCCCCTTTCTGTAGGATTCCAACTATCGTGTTTATTGTAGCCGGTTCCACTCGCTGCGGGTCTATCTTTAGGACTCTTGTCTCACCAGCCATTTCATTAAAAGTTAAAAGGGGTCGCATCTCAACATTCGACATTTCCTATGTATCAAGGTAGGCCATGTTATTGAAAAGATAAAATTTCTTTCATTACCTCTAGGCTTCATCATAACATGGTTTATCCTGGTTGTTCCAATTTTCTGAAATGTCAAATGTTGAGATGCGACCCCAAATGCGACACCAAATAACTTGACTCTCCTGGCTATCTGATTCATAATCAACTATCTAATGATGAAAAAACAGGATCTGAAAGAGGACAATTGACCTTTTTTAGACACATTCATCAGAAAAGTTTCCCCTGAAATTCAATTTGGCATAACTTTTGCATAATGTCTGATGTGAGGTGAGATAAAATGAAAAAAAGTGTACTGTTATTTTTAACGTTAATTCTATTGACTCCGAGTCTGGCTTTCTCTGGGATCATCACTATCAAAATTGGATTTTTTATCCCGCGTGCCACAAGCGACCTCTGGCAGGATGAATTCAATAACATGGACTTTGGAAAATCCCACTACTACAACTCAAATTTCTGTTTTGCTTATGAATACTTCGTCACGAAACAGCTGAGTTTCACACTCGGACTTGATGGCTACCTCAAAAACAAGACCGGAGTCTACAACGATTATTTTGGCGTCCTTGGCAGTGTCTTCGGAGAGACAGTTGATTTTGCATTCCCAAACGGTTTGGAGGGAGACTTTTTCCAAGATGAAATGTTTAGCATTATCCATAGTTTTAATGTGTCAATTACTCCGATCCAGTTTTCAATGAAGCTTTATCCAATGGGAAGACAAGGGAAAATCATGCCTTATATCGGAGGAGGAGTCGGTTTATACATCTGGTATGTCAGGCTTGAAGGCGACGTGATTGACTTTGCGGATGATACATGGGTTTATGGTGTGGATACGCAAATTTATCCTGTCTATCTTACTTATGCGAGAGAAGACAGTCGATTCACATTCGGGTATCAAGCGTTTGCCGGAATCATGGTCCCTGTCGCACAAAGATTCACTTTTGAGGCGGAATTCAAATACAACTATGCCCAAGGAAATTTCAGGACAGGCCCTGATGCCTCTTTTGAAGGCTTCGAACCCTTTGACCTGAGCGGATACCAGTTCTCCCTGGGACTAAACTACTGGTTCTAAAATATAAAGGGGTCGCATCTTAACATTCGTGTGGCAAACGGGGTCAGGCCTTGTTAAAATTGATACCATGTGCCCTGGATTGAGTCCTGTATCTTGAAATCTAGATAAGGCCTTACCCCAAATTAATGAAATATTAAGATGTGACCCCTTTTACATGCCGCTTAGAATCCATCATAGGAAACAATCTCATCCAACCTTTTTCGACCGCGATAAGGAGCTGTCTCATCGGGATAGCCTAGGGGTGTCAGAGCCAGAACCCTGACATTTTCAGGGACGTTCAGGATGGATTTAACCTCCTCCTCCTCAAAAGAGCCAATCCAGCATGTGCCCAAATCCTCTTCTGCGGCCTGAAGGATGAGATGCTCGAGAGCTATCGTGACATCCACAGGCCAGGATTTCATGTAACGTCCCATGCTGGAATAGCTATCATCGGGAAATCCACAGCCCACGATGATTACCGGGGCTTCAGCCATGAAAAACTGCTCTGCGGATGCCCGCGCCAACTTCTCTTTCAACTCTTCATTCTGGACGACGATGAACTTCCAGGGCTGGTAATTTTTCCCTGACGGAGCCAGACGCGCAGCCTCGAGTACCCGCTGAAGAACATCTTCAGGAATGGGGTCTCTTTTGTATTTTCGTACACTTCGCCTTTTTTGGATTGCTTTTAAAACACTCATTTCTCCTCCATTTCTTAATTTGGCTCTCTTGGTCTGTATTTTTCTATGCGGGCCAAACACTCTCCCGCTTCTTCATGCCTGTTTCTTTTCTCGTATCCTTTAGCCAGGATATGACATTTCTTCACTAACTCCTGCCTGACAAGCATCTTTTGACGCGGTGTCATGTCAAGATGCAGGGCTTTCTCTAAAGCGATCACTCTGAACCGGTCCATTCCCCAGTATTTTCTTGAAAGCTGGTCCGCATGACCTCCGCGTTTGACGATCAGCGCTTTGGGAAGCAGGTAGACAGGATATTTTGCGGCAATCCGGATGCCCAGGTCGTAATCCTCGCAGACGGGCAATTCCTCATCAAACCTTCCAATCTCCTCAAAAATTTCTTTCCTAAACAAGGCTGAAGAAAGGCTCAAAAGGCAGAGAGACAATACCTTATCGAAGATCCATCCTGAGTATTTCTGGTGTTTTTTCTTGGGATTAACGAAAACTCCCCGCCTGATCCAGGTCTCTTCAGTGGTACACACTCTGGCTTCAGGAAAAGCCTTCATGAAGCTCAGCTGGATGCCAATCTTTTCTCTCTTCCAGAGGTCATCCGAATCCAAAAATGCAATGTACTCTCCCTGGGCAAGGCTAAGCCCCTTATTCCTGGCCACACTGACTCCTCTATTCGGCTGGAAATGATATTTCACTCTTTTCCCGAAAGAGTGAACGACATCTCTGGTACTATCGGTTGAACCGTCATCAACCACCAGGAGCTCAAAAGAAGAGGAGTTGTTTCGCACGAAATAATCCTGATCCAGAACAGATTGAATCGCTTCCCTTAAACAGGACGCTCGGTTATAGGTGGGGATGATTACACTTATCATTGGATAAAGAAGAACTCAGTTCATGAAGTTCTGGCGATGGCCACTCTTCCGGTCTTGTCAAAAGGAATTTTCACTCGGCCCCATTTCGTCTGCACCTCGATTTCACCTGTAAACCGGCACAGGGAGGAAGTCATCTGGAGCATGGTGTACATTTCCTTCCCTACCTCAAAAAAATTTATAAGCATGGGAAAAGAGAAATTTTGCTCTCCGTGGCTAACGATGGTCTTTCCTCCACTCACTGTTTCCTCACTGATCAGGCTGTCCCTCAGATAGAGCTTATAGCTGATTCTTTCTATCAGGACATCAAAGATATTTGGATTGACTACACTCGCCTCAAAACGTGTGTCCGCACCTCCGATTGTCAGGTCTTCCAACTGAAGGAGAAGGAATTTGACCTCAAGTCTTTTGACGGCAGGAAATTCTCCGGAAAAATCAAAGAGAAGACTTCCCCGGTCCTTTTTGGCATCAGAAAAGGACATGGTTCCAGTCAAATTTCCCTCTAGATTCTCTTCCCCCTCGATTCCCTCTACAAGTCGAAAAAGATGGGCAAATGTTATCTTTATGGGAAAGGAGAGGAGCTTGCTCTTCCTAGGCTCAATCTTTATTCTTTTATCCAGCGACCTTTGAAGGCGGAAGTATTCTTTCTGGTTGACGAGAAAGCGATAATCATAACCAGAAAGGTAATAGGCTGAGGAAGAAGAATTCGCTATATTCACATAAAAAACACACGACAAACCATCCATACTGAAGTCCTTGATCCTGGTTTCCTTTTGGGATATCGTGATGTCGTCCTTGAGAGACCTGGAGACAGCTAAGCCCGAAAGAACGCAGAAGAGTGCCAGGAGTATGCTGATTTTTCTCACTTTCGCCACTTCTTCCTCTGAGTCATACAGGATACACTAACAGGTCCAAGAGAACAACCCTTGAAATTACTTCAAAAAAGGTTTGAATCAAAAGGGATACTGCTTTTATAATAGGACAAAACTACAGGGAATACAGAAAGAGTAGACGTTTGACTATAAGATCAATGATAAGTGGTGGTCAAATTGAAGAAATTGCAGGCTGAGTTTCGCGAAAAAGAACTCTTCATACAGCACTTTGGTGGAGATGTCTATGCGGTCGGCGGATTTGTGCGCGACTTCATCAGAGAAAAACCAACGGAAGAGGTTGACCTTCTCATAACCCGACACAGTGTCGAGGACATAATAAAAAAAATCAATCCTTTCGGTAAGGTCGACCTCGTCGGAAAAAGCTTTGGGGTGATCAAGTTTACCATTAACAAAAAAACTTATGATATCGCTCTGCCGAGGAAAGATAAGCCAAAGGGAAAGGGAGTTAAAAGTCATAAGGATTTTGTCATCTCTGCCGACCCTGAGCTTCCTATCGAAAAAGACCTGGAAAGACGGGATTTTCGCTGCAACAGTATGGCTTTAAGGCTTACGGACAACACGCTGATCGATCCCTTCAGAGGAAAGGACGATACCAAAGCTAGAATCATTAGGCTGACGAATCCAAGAGCATTCCCTGATGACCCGCTTCGAGTTCTCCGGGCGGCTCGCTTCGCCTCTATCCTCGAATTCTCAATCGATAAAGAAATCTACAGTATCTCTAGAGAAATCGATTTATCCGGACTCAGTGTCGAGCGGGTGAATGAGGAGATTCATAAAATTCTGCTTCGCTCCCCCCTGCCTTCAGTCGGCCTAGAAGGATTGTTCAAGCTCGGGGTTCTCCGCCAGCTCTTACCGGAACTCTACAGCCTGACCCTTTCCATCCAGGATTCTCTCTTCCATCCTGAGAAAGACGAATACGGCCACCATACTGTCTGGCACCATACTAAGCTCACAGTGGACCAAGCAAAAAGACTGGCCGACGCTAAAAAACTCTCCCAGGAGAAAAAACTCGCGCTTCTTCTCGCTGCGCTTTATCATGATGTGGGAAAGCCCTCAACAGCCGTGTGGGAGTTCAAGAAAGGCAGGATGGTTATCACCAACAACGGTCACGATGTTCTCAGCGAGAAAATCACAAAAAAAATCTTTAACCGGCTGAGGATTTTTTCT
>JGI2173J19968_10000694_pt1 | contig 13002 bp, 10 predicted proteins | sample DeeMarSWOR136_30_FD_19968 | JGI IMG/M metagenome (IMG submission 19968) | reverse complement strand
AGCGTGCCAAAAGGCTGTGAGTGCAGGCCTGACGAGTGCCCACTGGATCGTCAACTCCCAAGACGAAATTCGCGCCATCCAGAAGCTCCGCAAGAGAGACGGGCTTCTCCTTCGAGTGTATATTCTGGTTCCAGTGGGGCTTCTAGATCAGCTGACAGGCTTAGGTTTGTATACGGGCTTCGGCGATGAGGTTGTAAGAGTAGGGAGCCTGAAAATCCTTGGGGATGGCTCTCTGGGCGCGCGGACAGCAGCTCTGCGGAAGCCATACAGCGACGAGCCTTCAACGAAAGGAATGCTGCTTTACGATCAAGACGAGCTGAATGCTCTGGTCATGAAGGCTCATGAGGCTGGTTTACAGCTTGCGATACACGCTATCGGAGATCAGGCTATGGAAGTGGTATTGGCCGCCCTCGAAAACGCCTTAACCGAAGCACCAAGAAAGGATCATCGCCACCGTATAGAACACGCTTCTGTTCTAGATATGGAATTGATAAGTCGTATGGAGAGACTTGAGGTAATAGCTTCCGTGCAACCTCACTTCATCATTTCCGATTTTTGGGTTGTTAACCGTGTTGGATCGAAAAGAGCCAGATGGGTTTACCCTCTCAAGTCCCTATTCAGACAGAACATAAAGGTAGCCGGAGGATCAGACTGTCCGGTGGAACCTATCAATCCGTTACTGGGCATTTGGGCTGCAGTGGCTAGAGAGTCTTTTCCGGAAGAGCGACTTACAGTGGATGAGGCGCTGAGCCTCTACACAATTAACGCTGCGTTTGCGTCGTTTGAGGAGGAGACTAAAGGTTCGATTGAAACGGGCAAACTCGCTGATCTTGTAGTTTTATCTCAAGATCCGCATGAAGTTTCGCCTGAGAACATTAAAGACATCGAAGTGGAGATGACGATCGTAGGCGGAAGGATAGTTTATACTAAGTGACCACGCCTAGGCGGTGCAGTTCGTCTTGAAGACCATTTTTTGTTTGTCTTAATCTTTGTCTCTGTTCCACGTATTCGTCGCCACTTATCTTGCCTGCCTTGAAGGCTTCGTCGAGTTTCTCTATTTCAGTGTTAATGTCTGCTAGTCTGGTTCTGAGCTGGTCTATGTAAGACATTGCTATTGTTGGCTCCAAAAGCTGTGTTGGAGTGAGGGAGGCTGAAATCATTCCGTCTTCGATCCTCAGTATTCTGTCAGCGACTCTTGCCATGCTTGGGTCATGCGTAACCATCACGATTGTTTTACCCAGTTCCTCATTTACCTTCACTAGATAGTCGACTACGATTTTGGCGTTCATTGTGTCCAGTTCGCCTGTGGGTTCATCTGCTAAGACAAGAGGAGCGTCATTTGCCAATGCTGCTCCTATGGCTACACGTTGCTGTTCTCCGCCACTCAGCTCATCTGGCTTATGGTTTGCCCGTTCTGTTAAGCCTACTACTTCAAGAAGCTCCTTGACTCGGTTGACTCTTTTGCCGCGAGACACACCGCGTGCGATCATTGGAAGCTCAATGTTTTCAGCACCAGTTAGAGTTGGAATTAGGTTTAATGTTTGAAAGATGTGTCCTACTGTGTTCCTTCGGAATTCTACCAATTGGGAGGTGTCAAGGGCAGTGACTTCAGCGTTACCGACACTGACATAGCCTGCCGTAGCATTATCCAGTCCACCCACAATGTTAAGGAGTGTAGTCTTTCCACTTCCGCTTGGGCCGATAACCGAGACCATCTCGCTTTCCTTAATGTTCATGCTTAGGCCTCTAAGGGCCTGGACCTCCATGTTTCCGATGCGATAGACCTTTACCAAATCCTTAACGGTTATACCTATTCCCTTCAAGCCTCTCTCACTATCCTTTCAAGTCTTGACACGTATCTTCTTGACATTGAAATGACGGGGATTATAGTAGATGCGAATACGAGAACGAAACACGCAAAAAGCGTTAACACTGTATCGATTGGGAACACCATGCGATGGCTCAGAATAGAAACAGAGTACGGCGTTGCGTTCATAGCAGCCACGTTCCCGTGCACAATTATCAAACCCACTACGGTACCTAGCAGCATGGAGAACACCACAATAGCTAGATTCTCGGTTAGAAGCATCGTAACCAACTGCTTGAAGGATAGACCGCGAACGCTCATGATGGATACCTCTCTACTCCTTTCCTTCAAGCTCACTAATGTGACGAGTGTGGTTCCTATAGATGCCGCTACAACGGCGAATACAACACCAAGGAACTGAACATTTACAGGTCCACTAAGTAACACATTACTTTGCCACTCTTGAAGTTCTTCTGCGACCGAGTAGACTGCACTTATGTTGTCGATTTCAAGTTCTCGAATCTGATCTGCCACAGCTGTGTCGTCAGCTCCTGGCATCAACTTGACCAGAATCCTTCCAGTTGCAGAGATGCTATCGTTCGCCTCATAATAGAGCCCTTCTGGTACGTAGGAATGTGAGCTATAGATTACAGACGAGGTGTAGGAGGGTCCGTCAAGGATACGGGCACCTTCACCAGGTTCGAGACCAAAGAACCCCACAACCTTTAAAGCACGGCTCAGAGAGCCTATGGTCACAAAGATTGTGTCACCCACCTGCAATTCCAGTGGTACTGCTATTTCCCGTTCTAAAATTATGGTGTTATTGTCAGTCGTCATCTTATGGAAAGCCGTTTCAACGCTATCGCCAGTGAACAGTTCACGCTCATAGTAGGCGATCTCAAGCCACTTCTCTGGGTCCACTGCTATCAGTCCCATCCTTCTAAGCGTCGATTCCCCCTCGAAGGAGTACTCCAAGGCTGTGGACGATACGCCGGTAAGGTTTTCTATCTGGTCAATTGTCTGAGAGGAGTTCACCAAAGTTGTTAATGAGACGCTGATGTCCGCGCCTACGTTGAATTTTATCTGGCGGATAGTGAAATCTCGTTCGCTTGCGTAGATTCCAGTTGTCCCAAAACTATAACCTATGATCAAGGCGATGAGAAAAGCAATGGAAGCCGCTCGAGCAGGGTTTCTCTGAACATTCCTCGTGGCTAGAGATCCCAAGTCGCCCAGAAACTTCGCTACTCTCACAGTTAGCTCCTGAAACTTCAAGGAACCACGGATAAGAAGCTTCGTGAGCCCCCAGAAGAAAAGTATCGGACCGATATAATTTAGTATATATACGTCAATGAATATCCATATCCCCAACAGAATCGTGACGATGATGTTTGCTAAAGGCGGGCGGCCCATCATCAGGGTGGCTAGGTTTATCCCCAAGAGCCACATAGCTATTTTATAGGCACCAAGGATGAAGGCTACCCATGGCCACCGCTGCTTGTGGGGCTTAACCTCCTCCACATACCTGTGCTCCTTTAAGGCGTCAACTGCGTGCAGTTGTGAAGCTCTCCTTGCAGGTCTATACACTGAGAGAAAGGTCACAACAACGCTGAAGACCATCGCCAAGACGACAGTGTCTAGTCCAACGACTGGTGCGCCGCTGAACCATTGTCCTCCGCCGACGCTAATAAAGAAGGGACTTAAGAGAAGGCTGAGCCCTACTCCAATGAGCCCTCCTACCAACCCGATTAAGGCAGCTTCGCTCAGAAACATCCTTAGGAGTTGGCCCCTTGAGAATCCCTTAGTCAAAAGGAGGCCGATTTCTCTGCGCCTTAGATTGAAGGACATATCTGAGACAGTAGTTGCCATATACCATGCCATGAAGAACACGGGAAGACCGAAGATGAGGAATTGGAGTCTCATTGTCTGGGAATAATATTGGAGGCTGTTCAAGACGTTTTCCAGATGGTTCTGCGCGTATGCGCCGTAACCTAAGATCTCATTGTTGATCTGGGAGGTTATGGTCCTAACCTTGCTTACGGATGTGGCGATGTCCCAAGGACCAATGATTGCTCCCCTATCAAGGAAAACTAGAATCTGTGTATCAACAGGGCTGTAGGGAATAGCCTTGGCGTAGATGGAGTCGAGAAGACTGGCGAAGGTTTTGTCCCAGTCTGTAATCAAGAGATTATCGAAGAAGACGTATTCTTGAGAGCCAAATGGACTGGGATAGTAGTAGTACTGGCCTAAAGCGATCAATGACGCCTTGTTACTGAGCTCCACAAAACCAGCTACCGTAAGGTTCACGCTTACCCCACCCACCTCAGGCGGTTTCCTCGACCCGTCGAAGACCAACACAGAGAAATTAGCCGCGATAACATCTCCCCGTTTCAGGTCACCGGCGCTTGGAGAATCGGCCCACACATAGGTTTCATTTGCTCCAAGTGGAAACGAGCCATCCGCAACAGTCAATTCCTCATAGATGCAGGAATCCTCCGAGATTCCAACAACCGTGAAATCGGTTGTCTTGTTGACTCTAGGAATTTGAATCATCGACCTTCCCCTCGAGATCACTTCGGTGCTAGTAATGCTCTCAATTCCGGAGTTAGAAATTAGGTCAGCAATTTCTGTGGCGTTAGCGGAGGACCACCCTGATGTCTTCACTGGCGAAGGATCTACTTCAAACCAGCCAGACCCTACAACAATATCGACAGGGACTTGGCTGAGTTGTTGGTCGAGTGCTTGCTTTGCCGCGGTATCAGCACCTACATTTACGCCAGCGAAAAACGTTGACGCTAACACGACCCCTAGCATTAACGCCACGAACAACTTCCATGAGCGAATAACCCGCTTAAAGGTGTAGAAAAGCGGCAAGCCCTAACCACTCAAGCCCCTTTTTTCCAATTTTAGTCTGGTGGAAGATTTATTAAGTCTATGTTTTAGAACAGGCTTCTTTGTAGGAAATGAAGTCACATAACAATGGAGTATTTATTTGAAAGGTCTGGCGCATATTCGTTGATGAGCTAATGAGTCAGCGAGCTTGCAGGGAAATCATCGAGCACTTGATCAGGATTGCTACTCTTACCAAGGAAGATGTTAATCTAACTAAGATCAGAGTTGCAGGTAAGACAGATTTAGATAGAGTTCCCTCCAACTCGGAGCTGATACGATATCTAAAGCCTGACGAAAAGAGCAAGCTACTTCCCCTTCTACGCAGAAAAGCCGTCCGCACAATTTCTGGGGTCACAGTTGTCGCAGTCATGACCAAGCCATGGCCGTGTCCGAAAAAGAAGCCCTGTGCATACTGCCCAGGCGGTCCTCCCTACGGAGTTCCTCAGAGTTATACTGGTCACGAACCAGCGGCACTGAGAGGGATACAGAACGATTTCGATCCCTATAGGCAGGTTAGACATCGTATCGAGCAGCTGGAAGCTATTGGACATCTTGTTGATAAGGTAGAAATAATCATAATGGGCGGAACCTTTCCCGCTATGCCCCTTGACTACCAAGAGGATTTTATTAGACGGTGTCTGGACGGGATTACTCAAAAGGAATCTCAGTCTTTAGAAGAAGCAAAAAAACTCGCAGAGAAGAACCAAATCCATAATGTTGGAATAACCGTGGAAACGCGTCCAGACTGGTCCAATGAAGAGCATGTTGACCGGATATTGTCTATGGGCGTGACTCGCGTTGAATTAGGCGTCCAAAACATATACGATGATATCTATGAACTTGTTGAACGAGAGCATACTGTTCAAGATGTCATTGAAGCGACGCGGATACTCAAAGATTCAGGATTGAAGGTTGCTTATCATCTTATGCCGGGTTTGCCAGGCTCTAGTTTCGAAAGAGACGTAGAAGCCTTCGAGGAAATCTTCACGGACCCATGCTTCAAGCCAGATATGATCAAAATATACCCATGCCTCGTCCTCAAAGGTACGAAGGCTTACGAATGGTGGAAGAAGGGAGAGTATCAACCGTATACGACAGAGGAAGCAGCTCAGCTCATTCTAAGAGTAAAGAGGATGATTCCTCCTTGGGTTCGGATTATGCGGATTCAGAGAGATATCCCCGCCTATCTCATTGAAGCAGGTGTGGATAGGAGTAACCTGCGGGAACTTGTTCTGCAGAGGCTTAAAGAACTCGGGGTGAAATGTCGATGCATACGGTGCCGTGAAGTTGGGCACAGATGGCTAAAAGACAACGCGAAGCCTGATGCAGATAACATTCAAGTATTTAGCCTCAGGGAGAAAGCATCGGAAGGCGAAGACATCTTCATTTCAGCTGAAGACGCCATCAACGATATTCTCATCGGCTATCTCAGGCTACGCATTCCATCAGAGAAAGCGCACAGACCTGAAATCATCCCTGAGACGACATCCATAGTGCGCGAACTCCATGTTTACGGCCCATTAGTTCCTGTAGGGAGGCGCGCGGCTAAAGCTTGGCAACATAAGGGGTACGGGGAAATCCTCCTTTCTGAAGCAGAGAGGATTTCAAAGGAGGAGTATGACTGTAGGAAGGTTGCTGTTACAAGTGCGCTAGGGACAAAGCAGTATTACATGAAGTTTGATTATGACTATGATGGCCCTTATGTTTCTAAGGCTTTAGAAAGCTGAGAGTCATATGTGTTCTTTCTACTTAACTCACCTTTTCCACAATCAGAAGAAAGTTCACGCTTGCGCCCATTCCCCCAGGAGTAAACTTGGGATTAACGCTCGGGACAATTGCCACGACTTCGCCCTCCAAGCTATTCAAGAACTGTTCTAACCTAGTCTGGTCTGATGCCATCTTAATTTCGAATCTGTGCACTCTGTATCTCGCTTTCATTCTTTCACCTTCTTGGCACTTCATATCTGGCTGACCATAAAAACTTTGCCACCTGCGCCAAATCTGCAGATTCCGGCATGTGTGTCAATCTACGGAATATTCCTTGCTTGAAATAACGGATTTTATCGGGATTCTAGATGGATTAGCTTGGGATACTGCCTATGCTCTTCGACGTTCTCTTCAGTCTTCTTCTCATCTACTGGATGGCCCTTCTCTGCATTGCTTACTACTTAGTACAACAACTCAAGAAAAAAGAGAGAACTGAAGAACTAGAGTAGCTTCTAGTTGATGCTTCAGACTTTTCGAAGCGCACCCACTAGCCAGCTTGAACCTGTTGAGATAGCCTATAGACCAACCTCACCGTTTTGCTCGCCACTACATGAGATCGTTTACTATTTCTACTGCCCTCAAAGAGAGACCGAAAGCACAGGTCTGAGCAATATGTGTTAGCACTGCCGTTATAAGGAGAAGCTGCAGATTACCTTTCTAGAATGCTGGATAGATAGAAATGAGCGAGGAGTTCCCGGGCTACAAAGGAGAAGCACTACAACTTATCAAGAAGGCCAAGGCAGAGATCGGCGACGTTATCCGCATAAGAAATGACAAAGAAACCTTTGAGGGCATCCTTATTCCAAGATCCGAATACGGAGATAAAAAACACATCGTAATTAAACTGCAGACCGGCTACAACATTGGAATCCGAGTTACACCAACCACTGAGATTGAGAAGATTGGAGCAGGAGCTACGCCCACGTTTACGCAACCACCACTCCCAAAGCGAAAGCCTGGTTTACCTAGGGCAGCCATTGTAAGTACTGGAGGTACAATAGCCAGTCGGGTGGACTATCGAACAGGCGCAGTGAGACCAGCACTTTCAGCGAGTGATCTATACAGTGTCGTTCCAGAACTCTCGGACATCGCAATCATTGATACAGAGATTCTTTTCAGCCTGTTCAGCGAAAACATTAAGGCGGAACATTGGTCACAGACAGCGAAGACCGTTGCCAAAGACGTTGAAAGAGGCGTGGCGGGGATTGTAGTAGCACATGGAACCGATACACTGGGATACACTGCTGCAGCGCTAAGCTTCTCACTTCAAAACCTACCGGTTCCCGTAGTGTTGGTGGGCTCCCAACGATCTGCTGACCGTCCCAGCTCAGACGCAGCGACAAACCTCGTAGGAGCGGTTAAAGCCGCGGCTAAGGCTCCCTTCGCCGAAGTGGTTGTAGCCATGCATGAGACCCTTTCCGACAACGGTATCTTATTTCATCGAGGAACCAAGGTCAGAAAGTGTCACACCAGTCGCCGAGATACTTTCAGATCCGTAAACGTAAGTCCGCTTGCTAGGCTGGAAAATGAGAAAATCCAAATGCTAGTCGAAAACTACCGTAGCCGAGATTCTTCGCGGAGGCTCACCTTAAAACCGGACTTTGACGAAAGAGTTGCCCTCGTCAAGTTCCATCCAGGCTTGGATCCCGACATCGTTGAATGGTACGTTGATAACGGCTATAGAGGTATTGTTCTTGAAGGAACAGGGTTGGGCCATGTTGGGAACTACTGCGTTACAGCGCTTCGCAAGGCTGTTGAAAAGAATGTGGTTGTTGCCATGACGTCTCAATGCATCTGGGGACGCGTAGACATGAACGTTTACAATCAGGGCAGAGACTTACTAGCGATAGGAATCATTCCTCTTGAAGACATGTTGCCTGAGACAGCCCTTGTGAAGCTCATGTGGGTTCTCGGGCAGACTAAGGATGTGGAAGAAGCCAAGACTCTCCTTGCAGCTAACATGGCTTATGAAATCTCGCCAAGAACACTCCCTGAGGAACAGGCATGAGTGTAGATTACTCACGAGTCGGCTTAAAAGCAGGCCTTGAAGTTCACCAACAACTTGACACTGCGACGAAACTCTTTTGCTCTTGCGAACCGAAACTCTTCAAAGGAGACCCCGACACTACTTTCCTGAGACGACTCAGACCGACCCAAAGTGAATTAGGTCAGATTGATCCAGCAGCTTTGTTCGAGTTTCAAAAGGGTGTAAAAATCCTCTATGAGGCCAGTCATGACACGGCATGCCTGGTAGAGATGGATGAGGAGCCGCCCCACGATCTGGACCCTGAAGCAGTAGAAATCGCCCTCATCGTCGCACTTACAATCGGCGCAAAACCTGTCGATGAGATCCATGTTATGCGGAAGACGGTGATAGATGGATCTAACACAACTGGGTTTCAGAGAACCTGCATAGTAGCATTGGGTGGCGAGATCAACATTGGCGGCAAGAGAGTTCCCATACAGCACGTTGGTCTCGAAGAAGATGCTGCCCGAAAGATTGGAGAGGAAGACTCGATAATTCGATACCGCATCGATCGCTTAGGAATTCCCCTCATCGAAGTTACAACCGCGCCAGTCCTCTACTCTCCCAAAGAGGCGGAAGACACAGCCTTAGCTATTGGGAAGATTCTAAGAGCCACGCGGAAGGTAAAGAGAGGCTTAGGAACCATCCGCCAAGACTTGAACATTTCCATCCCCAAGGGAGCACTGATCGAGATAAAAGGCGTCCAAGAACTCGAACTAGTCTCTACAATCATGGAACATGAAGTCCAGCGTCAAGTAAGCCTTCTAAAAATAAAGGATGAGTTAGAGGAACGGGAGATAAAGAAAACGGATGTAAAGGACGAAATCGTAGACGCTACTTCAGTCTTCGAGAAGACAAAATGCCGAGTTATGCGAAAAGCTCTAGATCAACGCAAACAAGTCCTGGCCGTCAAATTGCCAAAATTCGATGGGCTTCTAGAAAGGGAACTTGCACCTGGCATGAGACTTGGAGCCGAAATGGCTGAAGTGGCCCATTTCTGGGGAAGGGTAGGAGGCATTTTTCACACAGACGAACTCCCAGCCTACGGAATAACAGTTGAAGAACTAAACCAGCTGGAGCACTTTGTGAAGAAGGGGCCGCAAGACGCTGTCATCTTTGTTGCCGACACCCTAGAGAACGCAACCGATGCTCTGAGGGCTGTAACTCAAAGAGCAAGAGAAGCCATTGAAGGAGTTCCAGAAGAGACTCGCGCCGCGAATCCCAATGGAACCACGCGTTACATGAGACCGAGACCAGGCGCTGCTCGAATGTATCCTGAGACCGACATCCCCTCAATTCAATTGACACAAGAGTACCTTTCAAAGTTGAAGGCACGCATCCCTGAGCTGCCTGAACAAAAGACGAAACGCTTGATGAGAGAATACAGAATCAACCGAAAACTCGCAAGACAAATCATGGACTCGGAATACGCCGATCTTTTCGAGACAATAGCCAGGAAAACAGAGGTTTCGCCTACTGTTATTGCAGTTACTTTGACAGAAAGCGTGAAAGCGTTGAAACGCGAAGGAATCGAAACCAAGAAAGTCACAGATACACATATCACGGAGATCTTTCAGCTCATCAGCTCTGGAAAGACCACAAAAGAAGCAATTCCCGACATAATAACTTGGCTCTCACAGCATGAAGAAAGAACGGCAAAAGATGCCATAGAAAGTCTAGGATTGACCGTGCTTACACCAAAGGAATTAGAGGCGATAGTAAACGAACTAGTAAGAAAGAATGAACCTCTCATACAAGAGAAAGGAGCAAATGCATTTAGACCTTTCATGGCCATAATCATGAAGAGAGTCAGAGGACGCGCAAAGGCCGAGACTGTGAGTGAGGTTCTCAAAAGAACATTGGAAGGTCTAACCTAACCATTTTTGTTGTGCGCGCGCGTTCAAGCTGGGCGATTCTGAATTCAAATTCGCAGTTCATAACTCATATTTAGTGTTGAAGTCCACGTTCAGCCAGAGTATGGGATCAGAATGGCAAAGAGATCGCTTTATGAGGCCGCTTGGATCCTTGGGCTAATCGCAGGCATTGTGTGCATCTTATTTGCCCTCTTCGGGTTTTTGGGTTATATACCCGAAATCTTAGATAAGCCACTCAAAGGCCTCACAGGGATGGTGAGTGCCGCGGTCCTTGGCATTCTCGGGTTCTTGATCTTGGGGGTCGCGCGAATGACGAAGGCTGGAGGCGCAAAGGTAACCACGGGGGGAATCTTCCTGCTGATCTTCGGATTGGTAGCATATTTGGTGGGGGGCGCAGTCGGCGCGGTCATAGCCATGCTGAGCGGCCTATTGGCCCTTATTGCCAGACATGTTTGACGCAGACGTCACCTGTATGCTTGTGTACGAGAAAGCCCCTGACCCGAGGGGTTTCAGACCCAAACGGGTTCAAGTCCATGAACGAGAAATGTAGCATCTTACCTAAACCTAAGTGCGCGCAAAATTAAGACAAAATATTTTAAAGACCCTTCTAAATCCATAACCGTGAGGAAATAAAATGCCAACCCACGGGTCCTTATCAAAAGCGGGAAAAGTCAGGTCACAGACCCCAAAAACGGAAAACATCCGCAGAAAAAGCCCAATCCCTAGAGTAGGGTGTCGACGAAACTACGAAAAAAGAGTAATTCTTCAACGGAAACCTGGACAAAACCCGCTTGACAGACGGGGCAGACGGGGCAGAGGGCGCAGACGCAGATAGTTTATGTATTACAGGTTGCGCTCCGTAATTTTCCCTTCAGCGTCAGCGTATACGAAGCCTAACAAAAGTGAGTGTACTAGGCAGGGTAAAAGCGCCAAAAAACAAACATTAAAAAACACGGGACCATCAGCCAATCTAAAGTGACATATGCAAATGGCAAGGAGCGATTGAATGGCATGTGCAATCTTAGAACTGGTCAGAAAAGTTGTAGAAAATGTCCAGCGAGATTCTACTGTCCAGAATCTAAAAGAAAAAAAACCAGAAAGCAGAAAAGAAAGTAGGTGAAACAGCGCGCGCGCGCTTGTCAAAAACTCCCATGTCTATTAGAAACATTGTGAGATAATTCTTTGATTGTTCGGCTGAGAGAATAGAGAAAAAAGGGTATAGCTGTTAGTGTTGGTATCCAAGTAAGGTTTAATAGTTGTAGTGGTTATTGAGAAGAAGGAAACCATGCGCCACAAGGTTGGTGTTTTGGACCCAATCATCACCTGACTGGGAGGAAACGGTGATAACGGAAATTAAGATTGGAGATAAGATGAAGATTCCAGCAGATAACAAGTTTCATCCAGAAGCGGGACACTTCGGTATAGTCGTGTGGATGAATGAAGACGGAGAAACAGTAGCGATACAATGTGAAAGGCGGCACAACGGCAAAAAAACTGTTTTCATGGTGAAAATCTGTTCTAAGGAATGAGCTATACGAATCTTTTGCGCGCATAGATGGAATTTAGACGTGGTTACTTAGATTCTTTGGAGATTCTTGGTTAACAGATCTCTAGTTCATGTGATATGGAAAATGTTTTATGATTCACCTGTAACTTGTGGATGGGAAATCTTATGGCGAAATGTCCCAAGTGTGGAATGGAAGTAGCTACTCCTAGAAAAACATGGAAGATGGCTGGTAGACCAGATAGAAGCGGAAAGAGAACCGAGCTTACCATAGGACTCTTCGACCATTGTGGAAAAACCTTCAGAGCTGCCTTAGCAAAGAGAAAAATCTGATCCCGAAATCACTACCCCCTACCTTTTTTTTCTGAACACCCATTAACGTTTCGAAAGGACAGAGAATCTTCTATAGTGCGCGCGCATATTCTTTCAGAATCTGAACTAAGAACCTGCCTTAGATTTTCTCCGTCCTTATTTTTCATAAACTATTTTCCACATCTACAACAATGAACATTACACAACGAATGTAGTTTCAATCTTCTCACCTAGAATCGGACTTTCTCTTTCTTAGAAGCCTTCCCTCGAGGTTTTCCTGTCCATTCATATAGTGCATCCTTTCAAGCTGGACTAAAGATCTAAGCAAAAAGCAAAGTCCGTTAGAAAGAGTAAGCTAGTTCTTTGATTGTTTGTTCAAGAGATAATCTCTTTTTGTTCGGTGGTAAGTTTATTCTGTTTTTTCTGATTCTGAAGCTGAGTTATGTAGCCAGCTACTTTGTTTCTTAGTTTTTTCGAAGAAATGTTGGTAAGGGATTCTACGAGTTTCTTGTTGTTTTCAAAGTCTGTTGTGAACTTTTCTGGAAACCGTTCCACCAATTCTCGAGCTATTCTCTTCACCAACCNGGGNCGCACCATACCCCAAGCTTTCACTTATTCTCCATGACAANGCAGTTCTCCTTTGCCTTAAACACCAATTGTCGTTTACTCGTAGTATATCAGTTCGTCTTCCTCGAGTTTTTCATGAAGTTCNCTAACNGCTTCGTGGACNTCTTCTTCCTTTTTGGCGCCTGTGCAAACCAGTTTTCCGCTGGCGAAGAGGAGGATCACCACCTTTGGTTCGTCCATTCGGTAGATGAGACCA
>JGI2173J19968_10000693_pt1 | contig 13005 bp, 12 predicted proteins | sample DeeMarSWOR136_30_FD_19968 | JGI IMG/M metagenome (IMG submission 19968) | reverse complement strand
TTACAAGCGACCAACCAGCTTGTATAGCAGCGCTACCGGTAGCACAGGCGGCTTCAGCCCTGAACACTGGTTTGTTTCCCATCCCCACATAGTCGTGTACTAGAACCGCTGGGGATACTTGTGCTGCAAACTCTTCAGAAGCAACTCCTATAACTGAAGCATCTATGTCTTTCACGTTAATTTCAGCGTCTTCTAGCGCTCGTGTTACAGCTTCGTACGCTAATTCCCGTAGAGTCGCATCGGTTCTTTTGCCAAACTTTGCGTGTCCTATACCGACAATTCCTACTTTTTGAGTCAAGAGAGTTTCTCTCCGAAATCTAAAGAGTGATATTTTGGAGACTATATTTTCATAAATGCACAGTTACCTTTATTTTTCTCGGTCTCTATGTAGTCTTGTTTGTTGGTACTTGTTAGGTGTAGTGTTGCTGTTTCAGAAGGGGGATTAAACAGGACGCATACAGCGGTTGTTGAATACCCATTCAAAGACTTCTTTATTAACCATGAACAAAAGAACTAATGGAATTTGAAAGAAACAATAGAGTTAGATATATTTTCACTAGGCAAAACCAGACTACTTTGCCAGCGCCTTTCCCATCAGTTCCATTTAATCTATAATTGAATATATCTCTAAATCTGCATGCATACTTTCATGAGTTCATATGTATCTAGAACGTTTTTCCTTAAATTATTAATGCACCTTCAAATGAACTAACAAGAACATAACAAAGGAGGATGAAATATGGAAAAGAAACTGATAGCTCTGTTCTTAATTGCCTTGATAGGAGGTTTGGGAGGAGGGTTTGGCTTGAGCTATGTCACTTATCAGCCAAAAATCCAGAATCTTCAGAATGAAATGAACACTTTAAACTCTGATCTTACCCGCTTGAATTCCACAATTGAAATTATAGAGAACAGAACATGGCATGAAGCCCATTCCCTGACAGCCTCTTCAGATATGATAAGTGGCATATTTCAGTTAAAAGGCAGAGAAGTCAAAATAAGTTGGCATGGAATATCTGATTACACAGATGCATGGCTTGAAATCTACTTGTATTTCTCAAATGGGACACAGTACGGCTATTGGGCATCATCTGGAGTCTGGACTGCTATGGGTGCTGAAATAGAGCTTGTGTTGTCTGGAGACTACTATTTAGAAATCGTCACGTATCTAACAGACTACTACGTCTCAGTTTGGGATTACTATTAGCCCACTTTCTTCATTGAACATCGCTATCAAGCAAGATGAAGTAAACACTACTCAACTATTCTTTTTCTTTGTAGTTGGTTTAACTCTGATTCGGGACTAGACGATAATCTTTTATTCATAACCATAACAAAATACAGGGTTGTTATGGAGGAGAAAGTTATGGCAAAATGTCCTAAGTGTGGAATGAACGTGTCTACTCCCAGAAAATCTTGGAAGATGGCTGGTCGTCCAGATAGAAATGGCAAAAGAACTGAACTTACAATAGGTCTTTACGACCATTGTGGAAAAGCCTTTAGAGCTGTTTTAGCTAAACGAAAGATTTGAAGCTGAATAAATTGTAAGAAGGATTAAGGTAGCCTAACTTTCCTTTTTTTCTCTTCAGTTCTAAACAATGTTAAAGTCTTATACAAATTCATGTAAATTGTGAAAACTAGCCAATTTGTGATCCATTTGCCTCAGACTTATAGCAAAATGAAATAAGGAAGAATAGGAGTTATTTCAGAGAAATAAGAGGTAACTGCTGTGAAAAAGCTAACCTATAGCTTCGAGAAGTGGATTTCTCTACGGTAGTTTTTCAAAGGAGGGGATTGGTAACGCTGAAAAAAGAGAAAACAATTGAACTGTACAGGAAGATGCTGGAAATACGATGTTTTGAAGAAAAAGTCTATGACCTGTACGGACAGAACCTTGTCCCCGGAACCATCCACCTGTACGCTGGACAAGAAGCAGTAGCGGTTGGAGTGTGCGCCAACCTTCGAGAAGATGATTACATAACAAGCACTCATCGCGGACACGGACACTGCATAGCTAAAGGCGCTCAGCTCAACAGAGTAATGGCGGAAATTTTAGGCAAAAAGACAGGCTACTGTAAAGGCAAAGGAGGCTCCATGCACATTGCAGACTTCAGTGTTGGCATGCTCGGCGCCACCGCTGTTGTGGGAGCTGGATTACCCATAGCCGCTGGCGCAGGCTTATCCATCAAACTGAAGAAAACAGACCAAGTTGTAGCGTGTTTCTTTGGCGACGGCGCTAGCAACCAAGGGACATTCCATGAAGCAATTAACATGGCGTCGATCTGGAATCTTCCAGTTTTGTTTGTCTGTGAAAACAATCTATACGCTATGGGCACCCATCAAACAAGAGTTATGGCAATAGAGAACATCGCTGATCGAGCAGCGGCTTATGGCATTCCCGGCGTGGCTGTGGATGGAAACGATGTGCTAGCGGTGTACGAAGCTGCACATGAAGCGGTTGACAGAGCGAGGAAGGGAGAAGGACCCACATTGATAGAGTGTAAAACTTACAGGCATAAGGGGCACTCTCGATTTGATCCAGCTACATACCGACCAAAAGAAGAAGTTGAGGAGTGGATGAAAAGAGACCCGATTGCACAATTTAAGGTTAAAATTTTTGAAATGAGAGCATTAACCGAGGAAGAAACCAACAAAATCGAACAGGAAGTTGCTACCGCAGTAGAGGATGCAGTCAAGTTCGCCACAGAGAGCCCGCAACCAGCACCAGAAGAGGCGCTGGAAAACGTGTTCAGTTAAAAAGGAGAATTGAAATTTGAGGGAAATAACGTATAGAGACGCTCTTCGCGAAGCTTTGCGGGAGGAGATGCTTCAAGACGAAACNGTGTTCGTGCTGGGAGAAGATGTTGGACGATACTGGAAAGGCGCCTTTAAGGTAACGAAGGNACTGGCAGAAGAGTTTGGAGACGAGAGGGTTCGGGACACTCCTATTTCAGAATCAGCCATNATAGGAGTCGCTACTGGCGCAGCAATAACAGGCATGAGACCAATCGCAGAGATCATGTTTGGAGACCTCTCCGCCTTAGCTATGGATCAGATTGCAAATCAGGCAGCCAAGCTGACGTACATGTTTGGAGGCCAAACGAAAGTTCCTTTAGTGATTCGCATGCCTTTCGGTGCCGGAGTTAACGTTGCAGCGCACCACTCTCAAAGTTTGGAAGCTTGGTTTTTACACGTTCCAGGTTTGAAAATTGCGATGCCTTCTACTCCTTATGATGCAAAGGGACTGCTGAAAACTGCGATACGGGACGACAACCCTGTGATGTTTTTCGAGCACAAGCTTCTATATAACATTAAAGGACCAGTTCCAGAAGAAGAGTACACAGTTCCATTAGGTGTAGCAGACGTGAAGAGAAAAGGAGAAGACGTAACGATTGTTGCCACTTTATACATGGTTCACAAGTCGCTTGCTGCAGCTGAAGAGCTTGGTAAGGAGGAAATAAGCGTAGAAGTTGTTGATCCGAGAACATTGGTTCCTCTGGACAAGCAAGCTATTATAGACTCGGTGAAGAAAACAGGCAGAATTGTGATTGTTACCGAGGACTGCAAGACTGGAGGCGTTAGCGCAGAAATTGCAGCAGTTGTTGCGGAGGAAGCGATTGACTATTTGGACGCTCCTGTTAAGCGAGTGGCAGAGCCAGACACGCCTATACCTTTCAGTCCTCCTCTAGAACGGTTTGTTATACCTGACGAGAAGAAGATAATAGGGGCAGTAAAGGAAGTTATCCATTAACTTAGGATAGAGGGATGGCTTAAGTTGGTGACTAAAGTTTTGATGCCTAAACTCAGTTTAACCATGAGTGAAGGAGCCGTGATTAAATGGTTCAAAAAAGAAGGAGAGAAAATAGAAAAAGGAGAGCCTGTAGTGGAGGTTCTCTCTGACAAAGTAACCTATGAAGTGGAAGCTCCTGCATCGGGCATTATACGGAAGATTATGGCAGAAGAAGGAGATGAAGTTCCAGTTGCTGAAACACTCGCCATCATAACCGCTCCAGATGAAGAACTTCCAGAAGTTGAAGCTATAACTGAACCAGCTGTAGAGAGAGTTGAAGAACGCATTGTAGCCTCCCCAGCAGCCAAAAGAGTGGCAAAAGAGCATGGTGTGGACTTGGCTCAAGTGAAAGGCACAGGACCAGAAGGGAGAATAGGGGAAGAAGACGTAAGAAGATTTATTGAGGAAACGAAAGGGGCGCGGAAAATACGAGAGGCTATACCTTTCACAGGGATACGTAAAACTGCGGCAGAACGTGTTTCTTTAAGCGCCAAAACAGTCCCTCACAGTACCATAACTATGGAGGTAGATGTGACTAACGCACGAAAACTTCGTGAAAAGTTTCAAGTTTCCTACACGGATGTGCTGGTTAAGGCGGTTGCTGAAGCTTTAACAGAGTACTCCATCATAAACTCTACACTAGAAAAAGATCAGATCAAAGTTTTTGAAGATGTCAACGTAGGCGTCGCCGTTGCCATTGAAGCAGGACTGGTTGTTCCAGTCATACGTAATGTGGATAAGAAATCGCTTAAGGAAGTTTCTTCAACACTGAAAGAACTTGTTGAAAAAGCGAGAAACGGAAAGCTCACAAAGGAGGAGCTTAGCGATGGAACTTTCACAATCACTAACCTCGGCATGTTTGGAGTGGATGTGTTCACACCTATCATTAACCCGCCTGAAACCGCGATATTAGGTGTTGGAAGAATCGTTGAAAAACCAGTGGTGGTGGACAAGAAAATTGTTGTTAAGCCCGTAATGCAATTGAGTTTGTCCTTTGATCATCGAGTGGTGGATGGAGCTCCAGCAGCACAATTCCTGCAGAAAGTTAAGGAAATCATAGAAAGTTCCGAATAGTTGCTGGCCTAAGAGTTACTTTTCCGTTTCAGAACTGAACCAACGACCAAACGATCAGAACGCAAAGTATGATTGTGAAGATAAACGTAATTGTCAAGAACAGCAGTCCTATCCTTTTGAATAAGCTGCAAATTCTATTTGGAAAAAGGTCATCGGAATATCCGAAGGTTATGAAAAAGGCGTAGACACCCCATAGAGCTGCATATACACTGACTAAGAGCGGTATACGTAACTTAAAGCCTAAAAAAATCAACTGCTGCACTTGGGTCTAAATACATTATGAGTATGAATGTTGCCATCAGTATGAGAAAAGCAGAGTCCTCGAAACTGCTCTCTAAGCATTTCATCTGACATTTTATTTCGCCAAGCCTTTTCTTCCAACGAACTAGTTCAAGAAAGTTTCTTATCTCTTTTTCCATATAACGAGGACACTTACCCTATTTAGTCAAAATAAAAATAGTTAAGTGGACTTCACTTCAGGAGTTTCTTTTGTACACAAGAATTCAACCTGTTCATCGCCGATATTTTTGAATTGATGTTCCTCAAATGACGAAATGAATATGACATTTCCAGGTTTCACTTCCACTTCTTGCTTTCTTCCCCGAAGGAGGGCTCTTCCCCGAAGCATGAAAACTTCATGTTCATGGGCATGTTTCTCTAAGGGGGTGTATCCTCCAATGTCCACGGTTATCAGTCGAAGTTGCAATTTTTTGGCGCCGACGCCTTTGTGTAACAGATACTTAACTTTAACTTTGCAAGCGCCCTCCAAGTCAACATTATACTCTCTAACTTTCTCAACACTCGTCACATACATACTCAAACCTTCACAAATTTGTCTTTACCCCAAATCGAAAGATATAACTTTTCAAGCCTACGTCGACAAGGAAGAAAATCTTAAGTGTCCACAACCTCAAAACACCGAATGAAACAAAATGAAAGCCGCCATGTACCACGGTCCCGACGACGTACGAATAGAAGAAATGCCCTCTCCAAAAATTTCACCAGACGAAATCCTTGTGGAGATGAAAGCTTGCGGAATATGCGGATCTGACCTCATGCACTGGTATCTAAAAAACCGAGCTCCACTGGTTATCGGTCATGAACCCGCTGGAATCATTGCTAAAACCGGGAGAAAAGTTGAACAATTCAAGGTGGGAGACCGCGTCTTTGTACATCACCATGTTGCGTGTCTAACATGTCACTACTGCTCCCGCGGAGATTTCACCCTCTGCGAACAGTTTAAACAGACTAACATACACCCAGGTGGCCTCGCTGAATACTTTAAAGTGCCTGCTCCAAACTTACAATTGGACACGCTGAAGATTCCAGACAATGTCTCATTTGAAGAAGCAACTCTAATTGAGCCAGTTGCGTGTTGTCTGAGAGCCCAAACAAGATTCAACATCAGACCAGAGGACACTATAGTTATTATAGGCGCTGGACCATCTGGAATTATCCACACTATTCTTTCAGAAAGTCGTGGAGCGGCTAAAATCATTGTAAGCGACATAATTGATTATCGGTTAGAAATGGCTAGACGGTTTGGTGCAGATTTAACAATTAACCCGCAAAACGAAAACTTGATTGAAACGGTAAGTGAATACACTAATGGAAGAGGAGCCGACTTGGTCATCGTCACCGCTCCATGCGCTGAAGCCTTATCAGAAGGACTCAACGTGTGTCGAAAAGGCGGNACTATATGTGTTTTTGCACCTTCCTTGCCAAGCGAATATGTAAGCATTAGTCCGTATAAGTTGTTCTTTTCAGAAATCAAAATAATTCCATCATACTCCACGTCACACTTGGAGACCAGAACAGCTTTAAAGCTTATACAAACTGGGAAAATTAAAGCAAAGGAGTTAATAACTCATCGATTTCCTTTAAGCCAAACCAGTGAAGCCTTCAAGATAGCGGAAAAAGACAAACAGTGCCTAAAAGTGGTGGTGTTGAATGAGTAGAGAAAAAATGAGGGCTGCTCTATTATATGGCGTGAAAGACCTGAGAGTAGAAAACATTGACAAGCCAAAAGTAGGACTAGGCGAAGCTTTAGTGAAAGTTAAAGCAGCAACAACCTGCGGAACAGACGTAAAAATCTTCCAAAGAGGCTACGTGAGCGGAGTCATCCAGTATCCCACAGTTTTCGGGCATGAGTGGGCAGGAGATGTGGCAGAAGTCGGCGAAGGAGTATCGTGGCTTAAAACTGGGATGCGGGTTAGAGCGGGAAACAGTGCCCCGTGCCTACGATGCAAAATGTGTCAAAAAGGCAACTACAATCTATGTGAAGATATGATGTGGTTGTGGGGAGCCTACGCAGAATACGTTAAGGTTCCAGCACGTATGGTTAGGGTTAACATGCAGGAGATTCCTTCACACTTAAGCTATGAAGAGGCAGCTATCAGTGAGCCCTTAGCCTGCGTACTTCACGGCATAGAAAAAGCCAATGTAAAGTTGGGAGACACTGTGGCAATTATAGGTGCTGGACCCATTGGGTTCTTACATTTGCTGACAGCTAAAAAAATGGGCGCAGAAAGAGTGATAATTAGCGACCTTGTTGACGAACGTTTGCGGTTAGCCCAGAAACTCGGCGCTGACGAAATCATTAACGCCAAACAAGAAGAACCCGTGGAGAAAGTTAGGCGACTCACAGATGGTTACGGTGCAGACGTAGTAATCGAAGCAATAGGGCTTCCAGCCACATGGGAACAAGCGTTAAGAATGGTTAGGAAAGGAGGGACGGTCCTTGAGTTTGGTGGGTGTCCAGCAGGAACAGAGATTAATGTTAGAACCGAGCTGCTCCACTATGGGGAAGTGACAGTTCTAGGAACGTTTCACACAACTCCAGCACACTTCAAGAATGCTTTAAATCTCATAGCGTTTGGAACCATAAACGTGAAGCCGCTGATAACCAGAAAAATGAAGTTGGATGAGATAAAAGACGCAATTAAAATATTAACCACATCGAAAAGCGACCTAAAAATCGCCATGCTTCCTTAACGGCTACATGTGTATAACACAAGCTTTGTATAGTAAGGTATGAAAAGAGTTTTAATTAAGACCGCAGTTATGGTTTGGTTATTGCGAGGAAACGCTATGGTTAAGTTTATTTTTGTGACCGGCGGCGTACTTTCCTCTGTTGGCAAGGGCATAGTAACCTCTTCCATTGGAAAAATGCTTCAAACGCGAGGTTACAAAGTAACCGTGATAAAAGTTGACCCATACGTGAACGTTGACGCAGGCACAATGAACCCTTACATCCACGGAGAAGTCTACGTGACAGAAGACGGCGGCGAAACAGACCTTGACCTAGGCGGGTACGAAAGGTTTCTAAACCTCAACTTGCCAAAAGAAAATAACATCACAACTGGCCAAATATATGAAACTGTTATCGGCAAGGAACGAAAAGGCGACTTCTTAGGTAGATGTGTCCAAATAGTCCCCCACGTAACCGACGAGATTAAACATCGAATTCGTTTGGTTGCAAAACAGTCAAAGATCGAAGTCGTCTTAACCGAATGTGGGGGAACCGTTGGAGACATAGAGGGTCTTCCCTTCCTCGAAGCGATTCGACAAATGCGCTTAGAAGAGGGTTTTGAGAACACATTATACGTTCACATTGCTCTAGTTCCAATTTTAGATGTCACAGGAGAAATGAAAACAAAACCTCTCCAGCACAGTGTAAACGAGTTGCGCCGCATCGGTATTCAACCAGATACAATAGTTGCTCGAAGCAGAAAAATTATTGATTCTGAAGCTCTTCGAAAAATAGCGTTGTTCGGCACAATCCCAGAGAACGCTGTGTTCTGCTCCTACAACGTTCCTTCCATCTATCAAGTTCCCCTGATATTGGACGAGCAAGGCATGGGCAAATATATTTGCAAACGACTTGGGTTGCCAGAACGAAAGGCTGACTGGAGCGGGTGGCAACAATTTCTAGATGCGCTTCTGAAAACCCGTTTTGAGGTTAAAATAGCATTGATTGGCAAGTATGCAGGTTTGGTTGACAGCTACGTGAGCATGAATGAGGCGTTACGACACGGCGGCATAGCTTGTGAATCCCAAGTTTTAATCAATTATTTTGAAGCAGAAATTTTTGAACGAGACCCAAGCAAGTTTGAACTACTTAAAAATTATGATGGCATCTTTGTTCCATATGGTTTTGGCCCCAGAGGAACCGAAGGAAAAATTAAGGCAATCCGTTTTGCACGCGAAAACAACGTGCCGTTTTTAGGGGTCTGCTACGGTTTTCAAATGGCAGTTGCAGAGTTCGCCCGTAATGTCTGCGGACTAGAACAGGCAAATAGCACAGAAGTCAACCCAGATACCCCAAATCCTGTGATTGATTTGATGCCTGAACAAAAAAATGTCAAATATAAAGGCGCGACAATGCGTTTAGGTGCACATAAAATTGTGGTTCAGAAGGGAACGTTGGCACACAAACTGTACGGTGCCGAGGAGATTCATGAGCGCCACCGCCACCGATGGGAGGTCAATCCAGACTATTTTGACATTTTAGGAAAGCACGGATTAGTGTTCTCGGCCAAAAGTCCTGATGGTCGCAGAATGGAGATTCTGGAGTTGCCTGACAAGTTCTTCTTCTTTGCTTCTCAGTTCCACGGCGAGTTCAAGAGTCGACCAGGCAATCCAGACCCAGAATACCACGGATTCATCAAAGCATGTTTAGACAAAAAACTGGGGAAACAAAAACTGGAATTTTGAATTGGTGCAATAGTAAATGGCGACGGAAAAGCGTTTGTTGATAAAGAGAGGCGCTCCTTTCTTATTGATTAGTTTACTAATTTTTATCGTTTATCTTTTCTTCGTTGGCATAGAGAATATTGTTATGGTCCTTCAGCAGATTGAACCCATATACTACTCGCTGGCAACACTCTCTGTTTTGTTAAACGTGCTCTTTTACTCTCTAGCTTGGCAAAGTCTACTTAATCTTCTCTCAATAAAACCGCCTTTCAAAAAGACTTTCCTGTATGTCTGGGTGGGAATATTTGTTGATCTTCTAGTTCCAGCAGAATCGGTGAGTGGAGAGATTTCTAGAGTTTACTTAATGTCGAAAGAAAAGAGTGAAAACGCTGGGAAGATTGTAGCGTCGGTGGTGAGTCACAGAGTTCTTACTATGGCAATCACCCTAGGCAGTTTGATCATTGGATCAGCGTTTTTCATTCTGAAATATGAGCCCATTGTGTCAGTGGTTATTTTCATAACTGTTATAGCAGTTTGCACCACCGTTTCGTTGGCTTTGTTAGTATATTTATCACTTAAGAAAAGAGCAACTGGAAGAATAGTAGATTGGATAGTACACTTGCTTGTACGTATTTTCAGAGGACGTTGGCAACTAACTCGGTTGAAATCCCAAGCCCGAAAAATGCTGGAGGCTTTTCATCAAGGTATCAATGTTTTAGGCAGACACCCGAAAGGCCTAATCTGGCCTGTTACCTTTTCCATAATCGCTTGGTTCTTTAATATGCTTCTAACCTTTTTGGTTTTCATTTCTCTCGGCGAATATGGAATTTTATTGAGTGCTATAATCATCGTGTATTCTATCAGCGCTGCCATTCAAGGGATTCCCGTGGGCATTCCAGGTATGACAGGTTTTGTGCAGATTATGATGGCTAGTCTTTACACGTTGTTACTGTTGCCTCAAGGCATAAGTCATGCTACCACTGTTACCGCAACCATGTTAGTGTGGATAATTACTTTTTGGTTCAAACTCTTTGCGGGTTTCGTGGCAGTTCAATTGGTTGGGATTAAGACTCTGATGGGTGGCACAAGTAAGAGTTCAAAAACAGAGTGAAAAGTTCATAGGATTAAATTTTTGTTATGCCTCCATATTTTCCAACGTTTATTCGCCATTTTCCCTTGAAGGACGACACAAAACCGTTTTCAATCTGCAAGGCGTCTCCGATCTTTATGGGCAAGACTTTTTCATTCCACAAAACCAACATCATTGAACCAGTGTCATCCTCTACCTCCACCTCAAGTATGTCATGTTGTATGGCAGTGCCTGTGATAATTTTTTTAGACTCTGAAATGTTTAACACTTTGACTTTGACGTTCACGTGGTCCATTCCAGGCTTCAGTTCGTCTATGTTCAAAAACTCATCCTCATTTACAACTCGTCTCTCGGTTTCTCATAAACATTTACTAAGCGAACCGATAAAGAAAAGTTGGGGAGACACTGTTTTATCTTACGGAGCTCATTTAGCATGGCGGTTCTACAGTGTAGCCGTTGTTCAGCAACTTTTGAGCAGTATCCTCCCCTCTACAAATGTACGAAATGCAATGGACTTCTGGAATATGCTTATGATTTAAAACAGTTAAACGAGGTCAAACTCGATGGTTCTTTCACCTTCTGGAAATACAGATCACTTCTTCCAAAAGTCAAAAACGTTGTGAGCATGGGAGAAGGCGGCACACCTTTACATAAAGCTGAACGTCTAGCGGAAAAATTTGGCTTAAACAAAGTATATCTGAAAGATGAAACTCGAAATCCAACGAACTCTTTTAGAGACAGATGCGCAACTTTGATTGTTTCCAACGCGCAAGACTTAAACCATGACTCAATTGTTTGTGCTTCAAACGGAAACTTAGGAGCCTCTTTGGCCGCTTACTCCGCTAAATCAGGGCTCACATGCCACATTATTGTTCCCAGAAACGTTGACATAGGCAAGCTGGCTCAAATGTTAATCTACGACGCTCTCATTGAGGAGCACGGAGAAATCGTTGATGAATCCGTTGAGCGCGCTGAGTCTTTAGCGCGAGAAACAGGCTGGTATCAAGCCACTGCTGAACTGAACCCTCTAGCGATTGAAGCTCAGAAAACTATCGCTTATGAAATTGTGGAACAGTTTGGAGTGCCCGACTGGTTTATCGTTTCAATAGGAAGCGGTGGAACAATACACTCAATTTGGAAAGGCTTCAAAGAACTGCAAGCTCTCGGAACTATTGATGAACTGCCAAAATTGGTGGGCGTGCAAGCAGATGGCTGTGCACCCATCGTTAATGCACACTTAAAGAACGAATCAGAACCAGTTACTATTTCAAAACCTTCTACACACGCCCTTGGAATCCTTGTGCGTAACCCATTGAACGGAAGATGGGCACTTAATGCAATCACAGAATCTAAAGGCGTCGCCATTGCAGCATCAGACTCAGAAATCTTCGCTGCGGAACAGGAAATCGCTAGACTTGCAGGAATCTTCGCAGAACCAGCGAGTTCAGCCACAATAGCTGCTCTGAAAAAACTGGCTTATCAAGGCATTATTGATGAGAGAGACACTGTTGTAGGTCTCATAACGGGAAGCGGATTGAAAGCAACAGACGTCCTCCAAGCTTTAGCGAAAAAACGAAAAACTGCTGGGGTAGGATTGGAGTTAAGTACTAAAGAAAAAATTTTGCGTATGCTAAGCAGAAAAGACGCGTATGGTTATGAGTTGTGGATAAAACTTGGAAAAACCATGACTCGCGCTGCTGTTTATCAACATCTAAATGATCTTTCTGAGAGGGGACTGATAACTGCTTATAAAAAGGATGAAAGGAAATACTTTAAAATCACCAAACGCGGACAAAGAGTTTTGCGTGCTATCAATGAACTAAAAATATTATTTTAATTTCCATGAAAACTTAGATGCGGAAAGTTTTAAATAGTAAAGTTGTAACTATACTATATTCCTCAATAATCAAATTCATTAATCCATGAGGGGTCTAGTATGAGAACCAAGCATAAGGAAAAAGAATCCCTACTGATCCAAATTTCTCTCTCAGCAGTTATGGCCGCAGTAGTCTGTGTGGCAACTTACATAATACAGATTCCCAATGCTATGGGAGGATATTTCAACTTCGGAGATGTCATGATTTTTGTCAGTGCGTTAACATTCGGTCCTGTTATCGGAGGACTCGCCGGAGGATTGGGCTCAGCCTTAGCTGATATAATTGGATTCCCACTATTTGCTCCATTTACTTTAGTGATTAAAGGCATAGAAGGTTCCATTGCAGGCTTAGTTACAAATAAAAAAAGCATTTTTCGGGACATACTTGCCGTGACTATGGCTGGGGTCGAAATGATTGTTGGATATTTCCTAGTCGAATTGTATCTATTGCAATGGGGATTAGGAGGAGCATTAGCAGAG
>JGI2173J19968_10000692_pt1 | contig 13016 bp, 10 predicted proteins | sample DeeMarSWOR136_30_FD_19968 | JGI IMG/M metagenome (IMG submission 19968) | reverse complement strand
TGGAATTATCGGGGATGTCAGAGCGGTTCTCCAGGACACGATCGAAAAACTCAAGCCCGAAGGTCCGAAACGCCAAAATGAGGAGCGTTTGCAAAACCTTTTCCAGGCCAAGGCCCAGTGGGAGCAACGACTCCTGTCTGAAGGTGCGGAATCAGACGCCGTTCCCATTAATCGGCTTCGACTGATGAGAGACCTCAATACAGTCCTCGGTAAGGAGGCGATACTCGCGGCCGAATCAGGAGCTACACACGGTTGGTTCTATTACGGCTATAAGGCCTATTCGCCCATTCTGGAACCGGGAGATCTGAGCTGCATGGGGAGTGGGTGGTGTATGGCCATGGCAGCAAAATTGGCCTATCCCGACCGGGCGGTAGTCTCCGTGACCGGTGATGGGGCCTTCATGATGACCCTGAATGAGCTGGCTACAGCTGTGGACAATAAGATCCCCCTAGTCGTTGTAGTCCCACACAACTCGGTTTATGGAAACGTCCGACGGAAGCAAATCGAGCATTTTGAGGACCGATTTGCCGGCAGCGAACTCTACATTCCCAATTTGGCCGAGGTCGCCGAGTCCTTCGGAGCCTACGGTGAACGTGTTGAAAAACCCGCCGAGATCATTCCAGCACTAGAACGTGCCTTGGCCTCGGACCAACCTGCTGTTCTGGACGTCATCGTCGATGGGTCCCGAGAGCACCTCGAACCACCCGTGAAGCTTCGGGTCAAGGATCGATATTGATGGTAATACCCTTCGTTGAGTCCCTCTTTGAATTTACAAGAGAGGGCATGCTAAAGTTATGAAAGGGAAAGGTGGCTGGCAACGGCTCTCTTGGAAACAGCACACGGGCTAAGGAGTTACCTCAATGGAGGGAGTGGGCAACTATAGAATTTAAATTTTAACTGAAAGAGGCATCGACTTCTTAAGGGAGTGTCTTTATGAACGATGAGCAAAAACGGCAATCTTCTGGTTTGACAAAAGCCTCGTCATCTCAGGGAAAAGAGGGATGGGGGATGGAGAATCTGCCCTTTCCAGAGGGAGTTGCCTACATTACCACCCGCTGGGATCTCTGTATCGGGTGTGGAGCATGTGAAGTTGCGTGTTCCATGGCCCATTACGGGGTAATCAATCGAGAACTCTCTCGTATCAGAATCTACCGCTATCTTCTTCCCCTTCCTAAATCAGTCCAGAACGTCTGTTCACAGTGTCCAGAAAGGGAGCGAGAGTGTCAAAAAGCGTGTCCAATAGATCCTCCTGTTATCCATTACGACGAGGAAGTTGGCCATATGGTGGTCGATGAGGATCGTTGCACGGGTTCTGCCTGCGGGCAGTGCCGCGAAGCCTGTCCTGCTGATGTCCCGCGCTTCTATCCCCCGAACCACGATTTCGCTATGGTCTGCGATCTATGCGAAAAGGAAGGGGAGAGGCGACCCCAGTGTGTGGAGATCTGTCCGACCCAAGCCCTGGAGTTTATGACCCCCACATTTCCCCAACACCTGGAGCGAATCCATCCCGATGAAAAGGCGAAATGCCTGGGGAAAAGGCTTTACCCCTTACCAAAGGATAGGGTCATCAGATTGCCAGAAGAGATTTGGGGAGGGGAGTGATATGGACCAGATGGGATTCCGGTTGTTGGAAGTTGATTTGACCAGCCAGAAGACCAGGGTCCTGGACGTAACGGAAGAAATGCGAACATTCGTGGGAGGGAGGTCTCTAGGCGCGAAGATCCTGTGGGACCGAGTTCCGCCAAAGACAGATCCCTTGAGCGGGGATAACGTCGTTTACGTAGGCCTCGGCCCAATCACCGGCCTGCTGGGTTCCGTAACGAATATTAGCGCGAAATCTCCCTTGACCATGCTCAGGGGCCAATCCAATTTGAATGGGCATTTTGGCATGGAGCTGATTTATGCCGGATATAACGCCGGGATCCTTATTACCGGGAAGTCAGAAAAACCCGTATACCTTTATATCAAGGACGATCAGGTGGAGATAAGGGATGCCTCTCACCTGTGGGGAAAGTCCGGGTTGGAATCCCAGCAAATCCTCAGGAAAAATTTGAAAAAAGAGATAGATGACCAGAACTTCCGTTTTATGGTGATCAGCCCGGCCGCCGAAAACCTGGTAAGAAATGCCGATGTATGTCATGACTTTTACCACCATGCTGCCAGACTGGGCATGGGAACTGTGTTGGGCTCCAAAAAACTTAAGGCCATCGCCGTGAAGGGAAGTAAATCCCCCAATTATCGTCATCCCGACAAGGTTTTTGAACTGATAAGGAGGGTTTTCCATGAGGCAAGATTGTATAAAGCCCAACACAGGCGCTGGGGCCATTCGGTCTCGATGTCGAGGCGCTATCATAGTACAACAGAAGGGGTGAAAAACAAGCAGTTGGGTTGGGATCCTATGTGCGACCTATTTAATCCGGTTCTTCTCGAGCAACAATACAAACTCTGGAGCGATTCATGCCACGGCTGTTTGGTGGGATGTAAGGTGCCCTACTTCAGGAGGGAACCACCGCTGGGTCCTCATGTCGGGGAATTACGCCATGATAACGCCGGAGGGTGGAGTGCCAATGCCATGATCGCCGGGTATGAACTGCAAACCTACCTGTGCTCCTACGTAGACCATCTCGGGCTGGATAGCGAGGACGTTTCGGGTGTGGTGACCTGGATGATGGAGTGCTATGAGAAGGGGCTGGTAACGAAAGAAGACTTGGACGGAATAAATTTGACCTGGGGTAATCTGGAAGCGATCTGCGCCTTGCTCAAAAAGATAGCCTATCGGGAAGGCATCGGCAACATCCTCGCTGATGGACTGAAGATTGCTCCCGGGAAGATTGGGAAAGGGACGGAAAGATACGCGATGACACACAAGGGGGTGGCCATCTCCTCCTATGAGCCCCGCGGAAGTTTGAGCGATGCCTTGGAATTGGCGGGGACACCTGTCGGAGAGCTCCACGGAGGCAGGGGCACTCCGGAACGGATCATGTATGACTCGCTGACTACCTGTTCCTTCTTGAGGAGGACCTTGAGCAAGATTTTTGGGAGCGCCGGCGGTTGGGGCGTACCCATGCTTAATGCAGCCTGCGGATGGGACCTAACCCTGGAAGATTGGGACAAACTGACACTGCGAGCGGCCACTATGGAGAGATGCTACTCCATGCGCGAAGGATATGTGCCGGAAAGGGATGATGTGTTGCCGAAACGCTTCTTCAAAGAGACCATCTACAGCAAATACGGTGAGCCGAGAATACTCAAGCGAGAGGAATTTCTGGAAGAGAGAAGGAGGGTTTACAAGTCTTACGGCCTTCAACCAAACGGTACCCCATCTCCGGATTTCCTGCAAGAACTTGGTCTGGAATTTACCATACCGATGCTGGAGAAGAGCTTGGAAAGAGAGAAGGAATCGTAAAAAGACGTCTCGAAAAAAGCAATATGTGGAGTAATGAGCAACTAAGAAAGTTGTGACTGGGCCTTCGAATTCGTGAAGAACTCCAGCCAGTTGGGAACGAACCGCTTACCGCCACTTTGCAATCTCAAGCCCCTTTTGAGGACAAGTTCAAACCATTGATTATGTCTTATGGTTAAGGAGATAATATGATGTCTTACAGTATTGTAAGTAGTTGGCGAGGAGTAGTGGGGGTAATAAAGCCTACTCATAGACCAGGCTCTCTGGAGGAGTTCATTCGCCTTCTTCCCGAGGGAATTGGGGTGATTCCCTTGTTTCTCGGAATCACGGCAGGCACGGAGAAAGAATTTCTCGACGTCCTCGAGGCGATGAAGGAGAAGGTGGCAGAACTAGCCAAACTGAAGGTGGACCTAATCCATCCCGAGGGTGCCCCCCCCTTTATGTTACGGGGGTATGAAGGTGAAAAAGAGATCGTGAGAGATCTCGAAGAAAAGTATGGAATTCCCATTGTCACCTCGGGAATGACCCAGGTTGAAGCCTTACGAGCGTTGGGGGTCAAAAGGATGGTCGGAGTAAGCTACTTCCAGGACGAGTTCAAACTGCAGAAATTCAACCGCTACTTTAGCGAGGCGGGCTTTGAGGTTTTGGGGATGGAAGGAATTTCAATCCCATTTGCCGAGGTGGGAAGACTTTCCTATAAGGAAGTCTATGCCTTCTCTAAGAAGCTATATCTCAAGCACCAAAACGCCCAAGGGATTTATATGCTTGGATCCGGTTGGCGCGTCCTTGACGTTATTCAGATATTGGAGCAGGACCTTCAGGTTCCGGTAGTACATCCGATACCTGCCCGCGTCTGGGCCGTACAGAAAAGGCTCTATGTTAGACAGCCAGCCAAAGGATATGGACGCCTACTAGAGGAAATGCCCTGAGGAGCTCAGTCGATTCATACCGACAAGATATTTACAAGGGTTCATCCTATTCGTGGATTTTTTCAATTGATTGACGTACGCTGAATGGCAGCTATATTCGCAATCACTTCGGCATTTCTATATGGAGTTTCACATGCCATCACTAGAGTGGGATTGCAATACGCTAATATTCTACAGGTGCATGTTACGGCGTGGCTCACGCATTGAGAAAAATGGGGCTCAACATCGCATCGGAGTGCTGGCCTTTACTCCCCTGCTTGTTCTCACTCAGAAGAATCACCAAAGGTACCTTGCAAGGAACAGAAAAGCCTGGTTTATTGTCAGCTTGGCCGGAATCTTACACGTAGCAGCCCAATGGTGCCTCTTCAAAGCCTTGGATTTGGGAAGAGTACTTGTGGTTTCACCCCTCGCTTCTCTAAGCACTTTCTTTGTGCTCCTCTTGGCAGCGCTATTTCTCCGCGGGTTGGAAAAAATCACTTGAAAGATAGTCCTGGGGGCTGTGCTCATTGTTGGAGCCACATGGGTGCTGACAGTAATGACCTGAACATGATGGTCTTCGGACGGGCTCTTAGTAAGAATTAAAGATGGGTAGAATAAACACTATTTTTTGCAGAAGGGGGAAAAGTTTTTAGAAAATCACGTCCTCTTATCGTATCAACCTTTTGGCAAGGAGGAGGGAAATGATTAAGAAGGAGATAGCTTATTTTGAGCGAAGTGGGGTCGAGAATACTGAAGACGTAATTGAGATTGTCTATCAAAGGCTACAGGAAGGAGATATAAGAAGTGTTGTAGTGGCCAGTTCTCGGGGAGCGACGGGTCTCAAATTTGCTCGAAAAATGGCAAAAGATACCAATTTGGTGATTGTCTCCTCCCATCCCGGAAGGAGTAAACCGGGGGTGTGGGATTTTGATTTAGACATCCTAAGAGAACTCGAGACGATGGGCTGCAAAGTAATCAAACAAACTCATGCAATGTCCGGGATGGAACGCAGTTTCAGCCAAAGGTTTTCCGGAGCGTCCCATTCTGAACTCTTGGCGGAATGCTTAAGAAGTCTATTCGGCACGGGGATGAAAGTAGCCATTGAATGCGCCATCATGGCCGCTGACGGAGGAGCGATTCCTATCGAAAAGACCATCTCTGTGGGAGGAACATCTGCTCAAGGGAGGGGCGCGGATTACGCTATTGTGGCCCTCCCAGCCCATGCCAGCAATTTCTTCGACTTTAGAGTCCTCGAGATTTTGGCAAAGCCCTTCACGAGAGATTGAGCCATTTTCAGAATAACGAGCCACTTTATTGGTTGCTTTTTCAGTCATCAAACTTGGCATCCCAATATCCCTCATCAGGAATGGATTGAGGACGCTTACGTTGGTACGTCCTGTTTTCTATTACTACCATCTCATATGACAACGGCATCTGACGATTTGAGCATGAGTTCGGTCGACGTGAAAAGAAAAACTCGGTGAAAAAGAAAGCGATTCCACTCTATCTATTCAGTTTTTCTATGATCATGCCTATTATCGCGGTGATCCCGCTCCTTCCCATGATTCGTGATGAAATCAGTGCATCCTATTCGCAGATCTCCATTTTTGTCGCATGCATCGGCGTAGTCAGGATTCTCTTTGCATTTCCTAGTGGTTTCTTAGCCGATAGATTTGACAGGAAAAAAATTTTGCTTTTGAGCGGTTTCCTCACCGTAAGCGGGCTCCTCATTCTGAGCTCCTCGCGTACCATCTTCCAATTAATTGTATCCAGGATCTTAATCGGTACAGGCTCAATAATCTGCACCGTAACCATTCTCGTTCTCCTCGCTCAGATAGCCGATCCCGAAAACAAAGGAGCAATGCTCAGCATGAATAATGTGGTACACAGCGCGGGAGGGATCATTACCCCCGCGTTGGCCGGTATTCTCGCCGGATGGTATAATTGGCGCCTTTCATTTTTAGTATTTGCCGGCTTAATCATACTGTCGATGATTACGATGGCAGTAACCTTTAGAGATGAAAGGCCGAATTACAAAAGAGAACAAGACCCAATGGGGATGGAGACAGAGTCCTCTCTGCGGAAAACCAAAAGAGCCGGGATTTTTGAACTTGCACCTATTTCTGCCATCAGCCTCTTCGTCTTTTTCTACCGGAGTAGCTTCCGGCATACCTTGATCCCCTTCTATGGAAAAGACGTATTTCATATTGATGTGGTAACCCTGGGCTTTTATATTTCGCTGATGGGATCTATAGCCATGGTCAGCATATTTCTTTTCGGCTTTATGTCCGATCGCTACGGGAGAAAAGTTGTACTGATCTCGGGAATCTCCCTTTCTTCGATTGCTATGATAGTCCTGTTATTACCCAGGGTATGGAATCCACTGCTGATGGCTTGCATATTTGTCGGAGCAGGCGCCGCTATCAATAGCATGCCGAATATCCTGATTTCAGACACGACCCCTTCGGACTCCCTTGGGAGAATGATGGGGATCAACCGAATTTTTGCGGATTTGGGCTACTTCCTGGGCGCAATCATTGTAGGGAACCTCCTTGATTATTTCGGCTTTAGGGTCCCCCTTTATACCGTTGTGGGGTTCTCCCTCTTCACTTTGACCCTGGCTTGTTTTTGTGTCCAAAACAAACCGATCGAGAGTTGAAAGAAGATATTCATTGTAATGAAAGGGACACTCATACATCGCACCATGGCTGAAAAGAATCTCAATGGGAGAGTGCGGTCGTACTGTGCTCAGTGTCAGTCGGCGTGTCCGATCATTTGTACCGTTAAGGATGGAAAGCTAGTCAAGGTCAGCCGGGACGGGGAACACCCCAATTCCACAGCCTTGTGCCCGAAAGGCCTGGCTGGCCCAGAGCTTATCTATAACAGCCAGAGGCTCCAATACCCCTTGAAGCGGACGCGCCCAAAAGGAGACCCTGATCCGGGATGGAAAAGAATTTCCTGGGACGAGGCGATGGAGATCATCGCCCAGAAGCTAAGAGGAACTAAAAAGGCATACGGTGCCCATGCAGTAGCCTTCAACCGTCCGGGACCAGGCGGATCGCCATCTAGAGACTATGCGGAATGGGTTGTGAGGCTCGCCTATTGCTTCGGTTCCCCAAACACTCTCGCCACCGGCCATGTGTGCCAATGGCATCGAGATACTGGTTCAAAATATACGTATGGATGGCAGAACGTTCCTGAGGCCGATTATGAAAATACAGCGCTGCTCGTCATCTGGGGACACAACCCTCATACCAGCGTGCGCTGCAATGTCCGCGACATCAACAAGGCCAAGAGCAGAGGCGCGAAATTGGCGGTGATTGATCCACGCTATACCCAAGTGGCAAAAGAGGCAGATCTCTGGCTCCAAATCCGTCCAGGGACAGATGGAGCCCTCCTTTTAGGGCTAATTCATCGCCTAATCAAGGAAGGGACCTATGATGATACGTTTGTCAAGGAATGGACCAATGCTCCCTTCCTTGTCCGAACCGATACAGGAGACCTACTGACTATCCAAGACATTGCCATGCTGCCTCCAGAACCAGGATACCTGGTATGGGACAAAACCAAGAAGGAAGCTGTCGCGTGCCCCGCTAAACATACGGTCCGTGAGCGTGTGGGTGATCCAGCACTCTTTGGATCATTCAGGGTCGCGCTTTCAGACGGCAAAATGGCCGAGGCCAAACCGGTTCTTGAACTTCTGCGTAGTCTTGTAGCGCCATATACTGCCGAAACCGTCGAATCCATTACCGGTATTCCTCCTGAAAAAATCAAACAGCTGGCCGCATGGCTCGGCCATATAAGACCAGCAAGCTACTATTCCTATAATGGTATAGAACAGCAAACAAACGCCATGCAGACCAATCGAGCATTATGCATCCTTTACGCGCTTACTGGCAGCCTTGATAAACCGGGCGGAAATGTCTTTTTCCCATCGTTTCCTGGACCCAGGGTTCGCGATCCAAAACTTCTTCCTCCGGAGATCCATCAGCTACGACTCGCTGGTGATAAGCGCCCTTTGGGACCAGCCGGCAATCCCAATTCATCAATCCAGGCTTATGAGATCTTCGAATCCATTCTTACCGAAAGCCCCTACCCTGTTAAGGCGCTGGTGGCCTTTGGGGGAAATCTCATCACGGCCAATAGCCACAGTCTCATGGCTCGCGATGCCCTGAAGCAATTGGAATTTCATGTTCAGACCGAGCTCTTTATGACCCCAACGGCGGAACTCGCTGACATTGTCCTTCCTGCAGCCACCCATTATGAATCGTTCCATCTTAAAAGGGGATTCCCTAACGTAATGGCGGCCCGCACCTGGGTGCAGTATCGACCTCGCGTGATTGCACCCCGCTTTGAGGCAAGATCCGATTTGGAGATCATTTTCGATCTCGCACAGCATTTAGGCTTAGGGGATAAATTCTGGAACGGGGATATTGAAGAAGCATTCAACGATCAATTGAAACCCCTTGGCCTCACCCTTTCCGACTTAAAGAAAAACCCTGGAGGTCTCTCCGTTGATTTACCCATGGCTTACGAGAAGCATTCCGGAATAGACCAAGAATCAGATACCTCGAAGGGCTTTAAGACTCCGTCGGGCCGGATTGAGCTCTTTTCACAAACCTTCAAACAACATGGTTATGATCCCCTGCCCGTGTACCAAGAGCCGCCTATCGGTCCTGAGAGCAAATCGGAATGGATAAGAGAGTATCCACTGATTTTAACATGCTCCAAGCTTCTTCACTTTTGTCACGGGCAGCACAGGGCCCTACCCTCCCTCCGACGTGCTGTACCCCATCCCTATGTCGAAATCAATCCTGAAAAAGCAAGAGAGTTGAGCATCGAGAATGATGAGTGGGTTTCCGTAAAGACGCCCTTTGGACAAGTCAAACTAAAAGCCAAACTGACGCATCGGATTGCCGCTGATGTCGTGTGTATTCAACACGGCTGGTGGCAATCCTGCCCGGAATTGGATCTGCCGGGCTATGACCCTTATTCATCAGAAGGTGCAAACGCTAATCTTCTCTATTCGACTGAATCCATTGATAAGATCAGTGGCTCCGTTCCCTACAAGGCCTATCTATGCAAGATCTCAAAGATTCTAGAATAAATGATATGTGAGCTTGTGCTCTTTTTAGAACAGTTATATTATGGAGGCTTTTCGAATAGCTTCAAGCTTAGCTGAGATTAAAGATGACGTTGGTGAACGGATAAACCCCATGTCCTTCAGGAGGTGTACTATGCCTTCAGATGCAGAAAAAATCAAAGAGAATGTGGTTGTTGCCAGTCGCATCCTCGTTAAGAGAGGAATGTGTGAGGCCTTTGGGCATGTGAGTGGTCGACTCCCCGGAGCCGAGCTTTTTGTTATTACTCCGAGAGCCAGTATGGACGTAGTCCAGGGACCCGAGGACTTAGTCACGGTCAACCTTGAAGGCGAACGAGTGGAGGGGAAAAACCAACAACCCCTGGAAACGTGGCTGCATACCTGTATTTATCGCCAAAGGCCCGATGTAGGGGCTATCGCTCGCACCCATTCCTTTACGACTTCTGTCTTCAGTATCTTGGGGGAAGATGTTAAGCCAGTTCATGACTTCGGCGCTATTCTCCTGGGCAAGGTTCCCGTTTTTGAAGATTCCCACTTGATTGAGAACACGGAGATCGGTTCGAGGCTCGCCGAGTTTATCGGCGCCCAGGGTACAGCAGCGCTCTTGCGTGGTAACGGCACCGCGGTTTTGGGCAAGGATGTCATCGAGGCCACGATTCGCGCCATCTACCTTGAGGAATCGGCCATACTCCAGTTCAAAGCCCGACAAATCGGACAACCTGTCTACTTCTCCGAACAAGAGGTCCGCGAGAGAGGTACCCAACTCCTGGACTCTTCCCATATTCTTCGGGCGTGGGAACACTATAAGGGAGGCTGTGGGTAAAGTAAGGAGTAACCGANTCGACCAAAAGGAAATCGTGGTGTCATAAAAATTTCTTATGAAATCCATAAGGTAAAATGGCTTGACAGTCCTTTAATACGCATGGGATCATTAGCTGCGGAGGAACGACAGGATTGAAACCACTCAATAGGAACCGTTGATCCCGTCTGAAATCACCGGTTGACGAGAATTCGATCGAATCTCCCGTTCCTCAATTTCGAAACCTAAGACATTAAGATGTCTGTAGATCCCACCGCAACAGTCGCCCAGAGCCAGCCAATACACCAGAAGGTACGGAGGGATGAGAAACGTTGGCATATCTTCTTGAGGGAAATTGGAATGTGAATGGGTATCCCCGCACCTCTTTTACTCTTATATGAATAGGAGGAACCACATGAGTGAGAAAAAGTACAAAGATCTTCATGAACATCTCGAGCTCTTAGAATGGAAAGGGTTACTCATACGGGTCACCCGGGAAATCAACAAGGATACGGAGATCCATCCCTTGGTCAGGTGGCAATACCGGGGGGGAATTGCAGAGGAGGATAGGAAGGCTTTTTTGTTCGAAAACGTGACCGATGCCAAAGGGCGGAAATATGATATCCCGGTTGTGGTCGGTGCGCTGGCTGCCAACCCAGAAATCTACTGCACGGGCATTGGTTGCAGCAGAGAAGAGGTTGGTGAAGTTTGGGAAAAAGCTCTGGCTTCGCCTATTGCCTCCGTTACAGTAGATAAAGCTCCGGCCCAAGAAGTGGTTATTATGGGTGATGATCTAGATAAAGAAGGAAATGGGACGGACAGATTCCCGATCCCCATTTCAACGCCGGGATTTGACAATGCCCCGTATTCAACCTGCTCCCATTGGTTCACAAAGGATATTGAGACGGGGATCCGCAATGTAGGCAATTACCGCGGACAGATGAAGGGGCGTCGAAGAGTGGGACTCTTTCCCTCAGGTCTGGGGCAGGATATCCAGGTGCACTGGGAGAAGTGTAAGGCAAAGGGAGTACCGTTAGAGGCTGCACTGGTCATTGGCGCGCCGCCCGTCGTTTCCTATGCTTCTGTGCAAAAGGTCCCCCGCGGCGTAGATGAGATTGCGGTTGCAGGTGGTCTCATTGGTGAACCGATACCCGTGGTGAAATGCAAGACGGTGGATATTGAAGTTCCGGCTGACGCCGAGATCGTGATCGAGGGGAAGATCTCGACCGATTTTCTCGAACCGGAAGGCCCCTTTGGGGAATCCCATGGCTACATGCACCCTCGTCAGATCAATCCCTATATGGACGTGACGTGCATAACCCATAAGAAGAACCCAATTTTCGTGTCCTGGATTAGTCAGGTAACACCGAGCGAGAGTTCCGTGGTCAAGAAGGTAGGGTATGAACCGATGTTCCTCAACCACCTGAAGAATGCCTGTAGCATCAAGACCATTAACCGGGTAGTCCTGCACGAACCGCTTACAAACCTCAGGAAGTTCCTCATCATACAGATGGACAAACCGAGTGAATCCGAAGTATGGCGCGCTCTCTTATCAGCAACCTCCTTTCATCAAGGCGTGGGAAAGATCGTGGTGACAGTTGATATGGATATTGATCCCGAGAACCTGGACGCAGTGGTGTGGGCCATGTGTTACCGCATGCGGCCGCACTTGGATGTGCAGATCGTAAGAGGTTTTGAAAAAGGGCATGCGCCCCCGTTCGTTGGGGCAAGCGAGACCACGGATATTGCGTCACTTCACGATCCGGCGAACGAATCTGCCTTGCTGATCAACGCTATCTTGAAGGAACCGTATCCACCTATCTCCCTGCCCAAAAAGGAGTACATGGAAAACGCAAGGCGGATATGGGAAGAGTTGGGTTTACCGGAACTAACTCCTCAGGCGCCGTGGTATGGATACTCCTTGGGGCAGTGGGATGAAGAGCTGGAGAAAGAGGCAGAGCGAGCGGTAAGGGGAGACTATTTCATCACTGGTGATAGCCAGACCAAGCTACGGGTGAAGGTTTAACCTCATCCTGTCTGCTCGGGACGGCTTTTCATAGCGCGAGGGGCTTGTCCGGGAATGGGTCCAGAACAGTGGCGGAAGGAAAGGTTAACGAGCTAACGTATGAATCCTTAATAAAGGAGGAAAAAGCAATGGGAAAACAAAGTATGGAGGACAAGTACGAAGATGCGGCAGCTGGACAAAAGGTTTATAAAAAACCCAGGCTGTACGTCAGGGAAATCACTGCATTTACCTATAATCTTGCCAAGGAGTTGAAGAAGCTGCGGAGTATTCCCAGGGTAATCAAGGGAAAGGATATGAAATTTTCAGACGGCCCACAGTATTTCAACTGCAACATATTGACCCCCAGTCACGACACCGTCCAGGCGATATACGCTCACCTGGTGGTGGTCGCCCCGGGGGGAAAATCCCAGAAACATGGCCACATTAACGAAGCACCTTTCTACATTTTGGACGGGAAGGGATACGATATTCATGACGGGAAAAGGCATGACTGGAAGGCCGGGGATGTCTGCATCGTGCCCAATGCGTGCGTGCATCAACATTTCAACGCAGACGATCGCCATTTTGCGCGTGCCCTGATCATTAAGTCCAAGCCGTTGTATATGTTTATGAACATGCTTTTCCAGGACACGCTGGAAGAACAGCCCAAAACACCGGTTCCGGGGTATGAGGATTTTAAACCCAGTATCGTGTGATTCCTTATCACTCAGGAGTAAAGGGGGTAAAACATGAGTTACGGGGAAAAAGAGTACGCTTTGATTAGGAAGGTGGAGGCAACG
>JGI2173J19968_10000687_pt1 | contig 13051 bp, 8 predicted proteins | sample DeeMarSWOR136_30_FD_19968 | JGI IMG/M metagenome (IMG submission 19968) | reverse complement strand
ACAGCTCAAAGAATCATTCAGTACCTCGGAGGCATCTGATCGATGAGATCCTCGGGTGATTGTCGAATCGCGGTTTTTCTGGATCACTGCAACGGCGCATTGTCCCATCTCCTTGATGAGGAGATGCTCCGATACATCTCGGGCCTTCCTCACGTGGTTTCCTGTGATCAGGACGAAAACCTCTCATCTCCCGGGGGGCTTGAGAGTCTCGCCGATGGGCTCGCAAAGGGGCAGGCGGATCGGGCGGTTATTGTGGGGGGAAGCCCGACGGTTTATGAGGGATCCTTCCGTCGTCTCGAAGGGGCCCCAGGGTTGAACCCGTATATGTTCCTGGTAGCCAATATTCGCGAACAGGTGGCGTGGACGATCCGCGAGCGGAAGAGGGCAAGGGAGAAGGCCAGAGCGGTCATAGCGAGGAAGATCAGGGAGGCATGCCTACTCAATCCCATTGGACGGGAAAAGGTGAAAATCCCAGCGGAGGCCCTGGTTGTCGGGGGAGGGATCGTTGGAATCAGGGCTGCACTGGTGCTGGCCAACGCCAACATCCGCGTGACACTGCTCACCCGGGCAAAGAATATTGGGGGAAAGGCAATCCAACTGGCGCATTTTTATGACCGTCCCGATGACGTTTCCCCTTGGTTTGAGAAACAGGTTGAGAGGGTAAAGGAGCATCCCAGGATCGACGTGAAAACATCGGTTGAACTGAAAGGTTTTGAGGGGTACCTGGGAGATTACCGAATCACCATACGGGACCCTCACGGGAAGAGGGAAGTGGTGAGAGGTTCGGCCGTTCTTCTGGCGTCGGGGTACGACGTCGTGCCCAACACCGAGGGGATTTTCGGCCATCGGTGTTTCATCTCCCCCCCAAGGTTGGAGGCCATGCTTCGGGAGGGGGGAGAATCCCTCGTGGATGAGAAGGGGAATCCCATCAAGGCCATAACGTTCATCCTGGACCTGGTCAACGAGACCATCAAGATCGACTCAGCAAATGCGATCAAGAACGCCCTCCTTCTGAGAAAAGATCACGACTGCAGGGTATATGTTGTCTGCAGGGATGTTAAGGTGTCCCTGGACGGAATGGAAAGGGAATACCGGAGGGCAAGGGAGATGGGGGTCATTTTCGTTAAATACGATGATCCCCCCAGGTTTTCCCTGGTCAATGGTCAGATCAACGTGGAGGTCAGGGAGGTCGCCACCCGAATGATGGGAGAGGAGTACACCCTTTCTATCATCTCGGATCTGGTTGTCATAAGCGAGAAGTTCGTGCCGTCAAAGGATAACGCAATGTTGGCCGGCGTTTTCGGTATCCCGCTTCCCACGGAGGGGTTTCTCATGGACGATAACCCCCAGTTTGCCGAGGTAAGGGCGAACCGTCGGGGAGTCTTCATCGCTGGAGGCTGCAGGTATCCCCAGACCCTGGACGAAGCCCTGGTGGAGGCGGAAGCCGCGGCTTCTGGGGTGACCCAACTGCTTTCCCAGGGGCTCTATGAGTACGACCTGGCGATTGCCGAAATCGATCCGGCAAAATGCGCAGCTTGTTTAACGTGTCCCCGGGTCTGTCCCCATTCGGCCATCGTGGTGGAGCCGTACGCTGAAAAGAATATCTATAGCATTGGCGGATATGGAGGGGATTTCAAGTGGAGGGCGGCAAGGGTTATGCCAACGCAGTGTTACGGGTGCGGAATCTGCGTCAGTTCGTGTCCAACCAAGGCAATTAGTTTGAAACATCTGACCGACGCCGAGATCTTGCTGCAAATGGAGGCATAGGGGGGTATTTTTGTGGAGTCTTTTAGTCCCAGGATTGTTGCCTTCTGCTGTGATAAGTCCGGATATGTAGCTGCTGATATGGCGGGAAAGCTCGGTATATCGCTGCCGGAGACTCTGGAGATTGTTCGCGTCCCCTGTGCGGGTCGGATCGACGCACTTCACATGCTTCGGGCCCTTGAGAATGGAGCGGATGGGGTATTGATTTTCGCTTGTCATGAAGAAAACTGTCAATCCCTCACCGGGAATCTCATGGTAAAAGCCCGAATCGGATACGTCCACGGGATCATGGAGAACATCGGGCTCGAGCGAGACCGATTGGAGCTCTGCAATCTGGCCACCAACAATGGGGCAAAGTTCGCCGAGACCGTCCAAAGGAAATATGAAGATCTGAAGGGGCTGGGTCCCGGTCCTGTCAAGTGACCATGAGTGTAAAGTTTCCTGGTTCTTGCCGGGGGTATTTTCGTAACCTATTGACTATGGTAAGAAAGCATTCTCGTCATAAGCGAACGCCATTGTCTCCTCGCTTCAGAGCTTCCGGAGTGACCCTTTCGGGGCTCGCAGGCGGNGAATCNNTACCCCTTCCGGCCTCTAAAGGGCCGGCTTTCCCCTTCCTGCTCGCCCTCGATGGGTACCCCACTCCTTCAGCAATTTCGCTCATAGACAAGGCCGTTCGCTCCGAACAGAGGAAACTCCACATCATAGATGAGACTTCAATTTGTTTTGTGGGAAGGAGTGCGGATAGATGATTAAAGCCGAGCAGAAACCCTTCGAGGAAATCCTCAGCTTTCTCGAGCCCTACAATAAGATTTTCCTCGTTGGATGTAATGCCTGTGTCGCGGTATGCCATGCAGGGGGGGAAAAAGAGGTGGGCCTGCTTGCCTCTGCCCTGAGAATGGCCAGAAAGAAGGCCGGGAAAAGGCTGGAGATCCTGGAGGATTGTTCGACTCGCCAGTGCGAACCCGAATTCGTCGACGAGTTGAGGGATAAAGCCCAGGACGTGGAAGCCATTCTCTCCATCGCCTGTGGGGTTGGGGTCCAGAGCTTAGCAAAGGGATTCCCGGAAATTCCCGTTTATCCAGGGGTGAACACCAAGTTCATGGGCGAGACCGAGGAAGTTGGTGTCTGGGCAGAGAGATGCCAGGCCTGCGGCAACTGTATTCTCCATTTGACCGGGGGCATCTGCCCCGTGGCGAGGTGTGCGAAGCAGCTCCTCAATGGTCCCTGCGGTGGATCTCAGGAGGGAAATTGTGAGATCAAAAAGGATGTCCCCTGCGTGTGGCAACAGATTTATGATCGCCTCAAGGCCATCGGTCAGCTCCATAGGATGGAACAGTTCATTCCAGCCAAGAAATGGGGCCAAGAGAGCAGGGATAGCGGACCGAGGAGCATTGTGAGGGAGGATCTAAAGCTATGAAGGCCGGAAGCAATCTGGAGAAGGTCTTGGAGAAGGGGCTATTTGCCGTAACGGCGGAGTTGGGTCCTCCAAAGGGTAATGACGTAACCGTCATTGAAAAGAAGGCCAAGCTCCTCAAGGGATACGTAGATGCCATCAACGTTACGGACAATCAGACGGCTATCGTCAGGATGTCCAGCATCGCGGCGTGCTCGCTGTTGGTCCGAATGGGATTGGATCCGGTGATGCAGATGGTTACGAGGGACCGAAACCGCATCGCCATGCAGAGCGATATCTTCGGGGCCTCAGCCCTGGGAGTCAAGAATATGCTCTGTCTGAGCGGAGATCACCAGAGCTTCGGCAACCAGGTGGATGCCAAGAACGTGTTCGACCTGGATTCCATCCAGTTCATCGATTGTGTTCGAACTTTGCGGGATGAGAAGACCATCCTGGGTGGTGATGACCCGGTCGAGGGCGACATCAAGATGTACATCGGGGCTGCTGCCAATCCGTTCGGCGATCCGTTTGAGTTTAGGGTTGTTCGACTGGCCAAAAAGGTGGCAGCAGGGGTGGATTTCATTCAGACCCAATGCATTTATGATATGCCTCGCTTCAAGGAATGGATGAAAATGGTTAGGGATAGGGGCCTCCATGAGAAGGTTCACATTTTGGCCGGTGTGACCCCGCTTAAGTCAGGTGGTATGGCTCGATATATGGCCAAAAACGTCTCCGGGATCTCGATCCCGGAGGAGCTCATCGATCGAATGGTGAAGGCGGAGAAACCCGCTGAGGAGGGGATCAAGCTCTGTGTGGCACAGATTCAGGAATTGAGGGAGATTGAGGGGGTTCACGGGGTTCACATTATGGCCATCGAATGGGAGCACCGGGTCGCAGAGATCGTTGAGATGGCCGGATTGTTACCTCGCCCAACGGCCTAACAAAGGGGAGGGCGGAATGAGGTTGAGAGAGCAATTGGAATCGGGCAAATTCATCGTCATCTCGGAGATCCAGCCTCCGAAGGGGATCAATACAGAGGAGCTCCTGGAAAATGCCGATTTCCTGAAGGGAAGGGTGGATTTCGTGGTCGTCCCAGACCTTCAGAATGCGGTGATGAGACTCGGCTCCCTGGTTACCTGTTATCTCCTCAAGCAAAAGGGGATCATTTCCATCTTCCAGATCGCCTGCGGGAATCGAAACCGATTGGCATTACAATCGGATTTGCTCAATGCGGCGGCATTGGGCATCGAGAACGTCCTCGTGGTCGAGGGCGAGGAGCCTTCGCTGGGGGATCATCCCGAGGCAAAGCCCGTCTACGACCTCACCTCCATTGAGCTCATCTCCGTTATCCAGGGATTACAGAAGGGCCACGACATGTCGGGGAACGATCTCGATGGATTCCCGAAATTCTTCGTCGGGGCCGAGGTCAACCCGGGTTTGGAGCCAGGTGCACTGGAGTTGGAGATTGCCGATATGGAGAAGAAGATCCGCAACGGGGCCAATTTCTTCCTGACGCCGGCGATCTTCGATCCCGTTCTCCTGGAGAAGTTCATGAAGAAGGTGGAGCACCTCAAGGTTCCCATCTTCGTCGGGGTAACCATACTCAAGTCGGCCGGCATGGCCAGGTACATGAACCGTGTAATGAAGGGAGTTTTCGTCCCGGAAGAGACCATCACAAAGCTGTTGAAGGCCCCGGATAAGCTTAAGGCCAGCACCGAGATCGCCTCCAGCCTCATCAGGGAAGCTCAAAACCTCTGTCAGGGAATTTACATGATTCCCATTGGTTGGGAGAAGCGAGTCCCCGCTGTGCTCGATGCAGCAGGCCTTTAAGGGTTCTGCCTTCCTTGTCTCGGCGGAGGTTCTATGCTACGCTTTTCGTAAACACCTTTTCACTTCAAAGCTTTCAGGGAAATGCCGAAAAAGAGTTCGACAAACATACAGAGACGGGAAAACAGTGAGGCTGTTCCCTTCAGGGCCATCGCGGAGATGGGCAATGATGGAATCCTCGTCTGCGATGGGAAGGATCAAATCGTCTTCGCCAACCAAGTATCGGCCGAGATCACCGGGTATTCCCGGGATGAGCTGCTGGGCAAGGGGCTGTCGGTCCTCCTGGGCGACGAGAATAGGGACCTCCTGGAGGATATCCAGACTAACAGAAGCAGGTATGGAAGGAAGTTTTGTGCCGAGATGCAAATCGTTNCGGCTCGTGGGAAGGTCAAGGATGCCGAGGTCTGCATCGCCCCCGCCAAATCCAACGGCACGATGCAGACCTTCGTCTACCTGAGGGATATAACCGAGCGGAAGCGATTCGAGAGGCAGATTAAGGAATCGGAGGAGCGGTACAGGAACCTCTTCGAGCGAGTGCAACACGGNATCTTCGTCAGTACCAAGAGCGGGAGGTTNTTGGATTGTAACCCGGCATTGCTCGNCATATTGGGGTATCGGAGCAAGGAGGAATTCCTCGGAATCGATATCGCGAGAGACCTCTACGTCAACCCNGAGGANCGGAGGATNTTCCAGAGATTGGTGGCGAGAAATGGCTTCGTCAAGGACTTTGAGGTTGAATTTAGGCGAAAGGACGGGCAGAAGATTACCATTCTCCTCACGGCTCATCCCATTCGAAACGGGAAAGGGGAAATTATCGGCTACGAGGGCTTGAACATCGACATCACCGAGCGGAAGGAGATGGAGAGGAGGGTTCAGGAGGCCGGAAAGAAGTTCCAGAAGATCTCGGAGATGGGTGAGGATGGGATTATTGTGATCGACGAGGGGAATCGGATCATATTTGCCAATAGCATGGCAACGGAGTTGACGGGTTACTCCAACGAAGGGCTGTTGCGGATGAAGTTCACCAATCTCCTCAATGGGCGGGACAGGAGATTTTTGGCCGAGATGCACGATCAGGTTGGGTTGGACGAGAGCAAGCGGCTCTGCACCGAGATGGAAGTTCTCACGGCTGATGGGGAGGCTAAGGAGGCCGAGGTGTGCATTACCATTGCCAGGCCCGAAGGCGGGAAGATGAACACCTACGTCTATCTGAAGGATATCACCGAGCGAAAGAAGATGGTGAACGAAATCCGCCGAAGCAACGAGTTCCTCACCAAGCTCATTGCCAGTTCCGGGGATTGCATTATCGCCGCGGATATGACGGGGAACATCATCATATTCAACAAGGCGGCCGAGGAACTCTTGGGTTACAGGGCGGAGGAGGTGATGGGGAAGGTTAACATCGTTGACCTTTACCCATCTGGGGGGGCGAAGGAAATCATGAGCAAACTGAGGAGCGAGGATTACGGGGGAGTGGGGAAACTTACCCCCCAGCAGTTCACCCTCGTCAAGAAGTCCGGAGAACATATCCCCATCCAGCTTTCGGCCTCAGTGGTTTACGATGAGCAGGGAGGGGAAGTCTGCAGCGTGGGTTTTTTCACGGATCTCCGCCCCAGGATTCAGATGGAAAAAGAGCTGGAGGAAACCCATCTCCAGCTCGTCAACTCGGAAAAGATGGCCTCCCTGGGCAAGCTGGCCGCCGGCATCGCCCATGAAATCAACAATCCATTGGGGGGGATCCTCATTTACTCCAGCCTCATGAAGGAGGAACTGGATGGAGCCGATTCGAGGTGGCAGGACCTGGAGAAGATCGTCCAGGAGGCAACCCGATGTAAAGATATCGTTAAGAGCCTTCTGGAATTTTCGCGGCAGACAGAACCCAAGATGGAACCCACTGATATTAATAAGGCCATCACCGATGGCCTCTTCTTTCTCGAGAACCAGGCCCTCTTCCACAATATCAAAATCGTTAAAAGCCTGTCACCCGTGCCTCCGATGGTTCGGGGAAATCCTGGTCAGCTCAAGCAGGTGTTCATGAACATCATTGTGAACGCTGCTGAGGCGATGCCCGGAGGCGGCACCCTTACCATTAAGACGGCCCCATCCGATGACCAGAAGGCCGTCTCTATCGATTTTGTCGATACGGGGGAAGGGATTCCTCAAGAGAACCTCACCAGGATCTTCGATCCCTTCTTCACCACCAAGGAGTTAGGGAAGGGGACCGGCCTCGGGCTCAGCACATCCTACGGAATTATCGACGAACACGGGGGCCGGATCGATGTCAAGAGCCAGGTGGGAAAAGGGACGACCTTTAGAATAGAGCTGCCTGCGGGGCCTGAGGAAGCCGGATCTCCTTAGGAAAGGAATGGCGAAGATGGATGATATGAAGCCAGAGACAGGAGTCAAAGGTATAGAGATAGAGGGAGGTGGAGGGGTCACTGATCCCTCCTTTTCGAAGCTGGTGGCCCAGGAGAGCGGGGAAAACCTTTTGGCCTGCTACCAATGTCAGAAGTGCTCAGCTGGGTGCCCCGTGGCCTATGCCATGGACATCCTCCCTAATCAGGTTATTCGAATGGTTCAGTTCGGCCTCAGGGAGAAGGTCCTCTCCTCGCATACCATCTGGATATGCGCGTCCTGTTACACGTGTAGCGTTCGATGCCCAAATGACATCGACATCGCCAAGATCATGGATGTCCTCAGGCACATTGCGCTGGGTTCGGGGATTAAGCCCGCGGAGAGGATATACCCATATTCCATTCGGTTTTCCTCGATTCCATCAAATCGAAGGGCCGGATCCACGAACTCGGACTGATCTGGCAGTATAAGAGCAAAACCAGGGATTTTATGAAGGACGCGGCCCTGGGATGGAAGATGGTGAAAAAGGGGAAAATCAAGCTCTTTCCCTCCAAGTTTGGGGGTGGAAGGGAGATAAAGGGTATTTTCAGCCGACACGAAAAGGGGAAATGAGGTGAAAGAGCTCTCATACTATCCCGGTTGCTCCTTGGAGGGCACCGCTCGGGAATACGGTGAATCCCTTCGCGGCGTGTGCGAGATGTTGGAGGTCAACCTCCACGAGTTGGAGGACTGGACGTGTTGCGGGGCAAGCTCGGCCCATTGCACCGATGAAGCCCTCGCCATCGAGTTGGCTGCCCGGAATCTGGCTTTGGCGGAGAAAGGAGGCAGGGAGCTACTCGTTCCCTGTGTAGCGTGCTACAGCAGGTTCAAGGTGGCGGAGGAAGAGATTCGGGAGCGCCCGGAGAAGTGGGAGACCTCCTACCAGGCGAAGATTTTGATCCACTATGCCCTGGATTTCTTCTGCGAGGATTCACTGCTGGAGGCGGTCGGGGAGAAGGTGGTTGTGCCCCTATCAGGCCTCAAGGTGGCCTGCTACTATGGATGTCTGAGCGTTCGTCCTCCGGGGATCACGGGGGTGAAGAGCTACGAGGATCCCGACCATATGGATCGCTTGATGAGCACCTTGGGTGCGGAACCGCTTCCATGGTCTTATAAGACGGACTGTTGTGGGGCGAGCTTGGTTATGACCAGAACCGATATCGTGAGGAGACTTTCACACCGTTTGTTGGAGATGGCCAAGGAGGCGGAGGCGGATTGTTTGGTTACAGGATGCACGATGTGTCAGTCCAATTTGGACACCCGCCAGGAGGAGATCAGCAAGGAATTCGGACACAGGTATGATATCCCCATCTTCTATTTCACGGAACTGATGGGCCTGGCCATGGGGCATCGGGATGTCAAGAAGTGGCTTGGCCGACACCTCACCGACCCCTTGAGGCTTCTCAGCGAGAAGGGGCTCATGAAGTGATTTTGGTTTAATATGGGCAACAACCCCATAAAGGTGAATTCTATGGGAGCAATCTCAGCCCCTCATTCCGAAGACGAAAAAGTGGGGGCGGTCCTCGTTGTTGGAGGAGGGATTGCCGGCATCCAGGCTTCCCTCGACTTGGCGGAATCGGGGTACTACGTGTACTTGGTGGAGTCCTCTCCGGCTATCGGTGGGGTGATGGCCCAACTGGATAAGACGTTTCCCACCAACGACTGTTCCATGTGTATCCTCTCCCCGAAACTGGTGGAGTGCGGAAGGCATCTCAACATAGAAACCCTCACGTATTCGGAGGTGGTGGACCTTCAAGGTGAGCCGGGCCGGTTCCGGGCAACTGTCAGGAGAAAACCGCGGTATGTGGATTCAACCAAATGTACGGGCTGCGGGGAATGTCCGGAGGTCTGCCCCGTGGGGATTACCAGCGAATTCGATGAGGGTTTGGTGGACCGGAAGGCCATCTACCGTCCCTACGCCCAGGCATTCCCCAATATCTTTACCATCGACAAGGGGGATCGGGCCCCCTGTGTGATGAATTGCCCGGCACGGGTGAATGTCCAGGGTTATGTCGCCCTCATCTCCCAGGGGAAGTATGAAGAGGCTTTCCAGCTCATCATGGAGAGCCTTCCCCTTCCAGGGGTATTGGGGAGGATATGTCCCCACCCNTGTGAGACCGAATGCAACCGGGCTTCCGTAGATGAGCCCATTGCCATCTGTGACTTGAAGCGCTTTGTGGCGGACCGCGCCGAGAGGAAACTCCCCGTGAAGAAGGAGGAGAGGCCGGAGAAGGTGGCCATCATCGGCTCCGGGCCCGCTGGATTGAGCGCGGCCTACTACTTGTCCCTGGAGGGATATGGGGTAACGGTCTTCGAAAAACTTCCAACCCCCGGGGGGATGTTGCGCACGGGCATTCCAGAATATCGTCTTCCCCGGGAGGTCCTGGACGCGGACATTGGGAGCCTCGGTGTCGATATCAAGACGAATACATCCGTTGGAGAGGACATAACCATTGAGGACGTCTTCTCTCAGGGGTTTAAGGCTATCTTTATAGCCACCGGGGCCTACCGGGATCTCGGGTTGAACATCCCCGGGGAGGATGGCCAAGGGGTAATTCCGGGAGTCGCCTTTCTGGGGAAGATCAATTCGGGGGAAAAGGTGGGGGTAGGGGAGAGGACGGCGGTCATCGGGGGCGGCAATGTGGCCATCGACGCGGCCAGGTCGGCCCTGCGGATGGGCTCGAAGAAAGTAACCATCCTCTACAGGAGGTCCCGGCAGGAGATGCCCGCCAACGAGGAGGAGATCGAAGAAGCCCTTTCGGAGGGAATCGAGATCGAGTATCTCACAGCCCCGAGCGAGATTATTGCCAAGGGGAAGAGGGGGATTGAGCTCCGGTGTCTCCGGATGCGATTGGGAGAGCCCGACGCATCGGGAAGGAGGAGGCCTATTCCCATCGAGGGCTCGGAGTTCGGGATTGAAGTCGATACGGTTATTCCCGCCATCGGCCAGGCACCTGATCTGTCCTTCATTTCCCCGGAGACGGGAATTGAGCTGACGGAGAGGGGAACTGTACAGGTGGACCCCGTGACCCGTCAGACCTCCCGGCAGGGCATCTTTGCGGGAGGAGATGCTGTCACCGGTCCCGGTATTGCTATCGAGGCGGTTGCGGCGGGGAAGGAAGCGGCCATCTCCATCCATCGATATCTCAACGGACAAGACCTGAGAGAGGGTCGGGAGCCATCCCCATGGCAAAGGGCAAGTGTGGATGACCTCTTGGCCGCGGCCCAAAAAAGGCCCAGGGAGAGGGCGGATCTCCTCGCACCCGAGAGGAGGAGGGATGGTTTCCAAGAGGTGAGATTGGCTCTTACCGAGGAGGGGGCCTTACGGGAGGCTCAACGCTGCCTCAATTGCGGGCTCTGTTCGGAATGCCTCCAGTGCGTTTCCGTATGTAAGGCCGATGCCATCGTTCACGATATGAAGGAGGAGATCCTCGACATTGAGGTGGGGTCGGTAATCCTGTGCCCGGGCTTCGACGAATTCGATGCCACGCGACTGGCCAGCTACGGATACGGTCGTTACCCCAACGTGATCACCAGCATCCAATTCGAACGCACCCTGAGCGCATCAGGCCCTTACCAGGGATCCCTTCTCAGGCCCTCCGATAAAACCATGCCCCGTAGGATCGCCTGGATTCAGTGTGCGGGATCCAGGGACATGAGCGGCGAGAACGGGAACGAGTACTGCTCCTCTGTCTGCTGCATGTACGCCATCAAGGAAGCGGTTATCGCCAAGGAACATCAAGAGGAGGTGCAACCCACCATCTTCTACATGGACATTCGCTGTCAGGGAAAGGATTTCGACCTCTATTTCGAGAGGGCAAAGCGGGAGTACGGGGTCCGGTTCGTTCGATGTATGATTTCAAGGGTGGCCGAGAGGCCGAGTTCGAAAAACCTGGCCATCTCATATATCGACGAGAACGGGCGAGCTGTGGAGGACGAATTCGATTTGGTGGTTTTGTCCGTGGGATTGACCCCACCCACGGGAGCGAGGGAACTGGCGGAGACGTTGGGACTCGAATTCGATCCCTATGGTTTCTGCAAAACACATGAGTTTTCACCCCTGGACACCTCAAGGCCAGGGATATACGTATGCGGGGCCTTTCAAGGGCCGAAGGATATCCCGGAGACGGTGGCCCAGGCCAGCGGAGCGGCTTCAAGCGCCTCATCCGCTCTGGCCTCGGTCAGGGGAACACAGGTACGGGAGAAGGAATATCCCCCCGAACGGGATGTGTCCGCAGAGGAGCCGCGCATCGGGGTCTTCGTCTGCCATTGCGGGATCAATATCGGGGGTGTGGTGGATGTCCCTCAGGTGCAGGAATTCGCCAGGGGATTGAGTGGTGTGGTTTACGTGGAGGAGAACCTCTACACCTGTTCTCAGGATACCCAGGAGAGGATTAAAAAGGCGGTGGAGGAACACAACTTGAACCGAGTAGTGGTGGCCTCCTGCTCGCCGCGGACCCACGAACCCTTGTTCCAGGAGACTGTTCGAGAGGTGGGCCTCAATAAGTATCTCTTTGAAATGGCCAATATCCGGGATCAATGCTCTTGGGTCCACATGAACCAGCCGGAAGAGGCCACGGAGAAGGCGAAGGAGCTGGTTCAGATGGTAATCGCCAAGGCCCGCCTTTCCCAGCCCCTGGAGGAGCCCGTGGCGGAGGTTATAGGCAAGGGCCTCGTTATCGGAGGGGGACTGGCGGGCATGACCTGTGCCCTGGAGCTGGCCCATCAGGGATTTGACTGCTATCTCATAGAGAAGGGTAAGGAGCTCGGAGGGAATCTGCGGCATATCTACCATACGCTGGAGGGAAATGACGTCCAGCAGCTGCTTCATCAGACGGTGGAAGAAGTCGTCAATCATCCGCGCATCCGCGTCTTCACCGATGCGGAGGTGGCCGAGTTTTCGGGGTACATGGGGAACTTCAAGGCCAGGGTTCGAAACTCCGATGGAAATGAGGAGGAGCTCGAGCACGGTGCGGCCATCGTGGCCACAGGAGCAGAAGAGCTCAAGCCCTCGGAATATTTCTACGGAGGGGATGAGCGGATCGTGACCCAGCGAGAATTCGAGGAAAAGATCGCCAGTGACGAGCGGTTCCTCTCTGAAGCCAAAACCATTGCCATGATTCAGTGCGTTGGGTCGAGGTCCGAGGAGAGGCCCAACTGTAGCCGGATCTGTTGCAGCACGGCCATCAAAAACGCCCTGAAAATCAAGGAGAGGAACCCCCAGGCGAAGGTCTATATATTCTATCGGGATGTCAGGACATATGGCCTCATGGAGAGATACTACACCAAGGCTCGCAATGAGGGGATTACCTTCATTTCCTACGATCCCGAGGACAAGCCCCGGGCGAGCATCGAAGGGGGCTCCGTTACCCTGTCGTTCATGGAGCCAGTTACCGGTGAGCGCATGGTGCTCAACCCCGATTGGCTCGTATTGTCGGCCGGGATTGTGCCCCGGGGAAATGAGGAATTGGCGAAGCTGTTAAAGGTTCCCCTCACCGCGGACGGTTTCTTCTTGGAAGCCCATATGAAGCTCAGGCCCGTGGATTTTGCCACCGACGGGATATTTGTGGCGGGTATGGCTCATTTCCCCAAGTCCATCAGCGAGTCCATCTCCCAGGCCAAGGCAGCTGCGGCGAGGGCTACCACGTTGCTCTCCAAGGGGTATGTCAGGGT
>JGI2173J19968_10000686_pt1 | contig 13063 bp, 11 predicted proteins | sample DeeMarSWOR136_30_FD_19968 | JGI IMG/M metagenome (IMG submission 19968) | reverse complement strand
GGGAAGGGAAAGATGGTCGTTGGGACCGTAGAGGGAGATATCCACGATATCGGGAAGACGATCGTTGTTGCTCTTTTTAAGGCAAACGGTTTTGAGGTGTACGATCTTGGACGGGATGTTCCCATTCCGCGATTCATTGAAGAGGCTGAGAAGGTTGGAGCCGATATCATTGGGTCGAGCGCGCTTTTGACCACGACCATGGACGGACAGAAGAGGTTGGAAGAGGAGCTAAAAAAATCGGGCCTAAGAGATAAATACAAAACCATCGTCGGAGGCGCCCCTGTGACACAGCGGTGGGCCGCCCGCATCGGTGCGGATGCTTATGCCGAGGATGCGACTGACGGCATCAGGAAGGCCAAACAACTGTTGGGAAGAAAATGAGGGGTTTCATCCGGAACGGATAGAAAAAATGGGTGCCCTTGTTTCCCATTCAGATTTTCATCTCGAGCGGGTCCTGTCGAAGTCCCGAAATGAGGAGCCTCTGACCAAAAAGGAGATTCGGTTCCTTCTCGATCTGAGGGACGAAGCAGATCTTGACCGCTTTTTTCGGGCAGCCAGGGAAATACGCTATCGCTATTTTGGGGAGGCGATTTTTCTCTATGGGTTTGTCTACTTCTCCACGTGGTGCAAAAATAACTGTATTTTCTGCCGGTATCGTAAATCCAACCCCTTGGCCAAGCGATACCGAAAAGACCCACGGGAAATCATTGAGATCGCCTGTCGTTTGGCTGAGTCTGGGGTCCATCTCATCGACCTGACCATGGGGGAAGATCCGTTCTTCTACCGAAACGACGAGGGGGTCAATTGCCTTGGTGACCTGGTACAAGCAGTAAAGGCGCAAACTGATCTCCCCCTGATGGTTTCCCCAGGGGCTATGCCGAGGAAGATGCTCAGCGCCCTCTATGCAGCGGGAGCTGACTGGTATGCGTGTTATCAAGAAACCCACAGTCGGAAGTTATTTGAGCGACTTCGCCCAAATCAGGGTTATGATGAGCGACTGCGAAGGAAGAAGGAGGCCCGCCAGATGGGCTTTCTCATAGAAGAAGGGATCCTGACGGGGGCCGGGGACTCTTGCGATGATATTGTGACATCATTAAGGGCGATGAAAACCATGAGGGCGAGACAAATCCGGGTAATGACCTTCGTGCCGCAGGAGGGAACCCCTTTGGAAAACGTCCCCCCACCCTCTCCCCGCCGAGAGTTGATGATCATTGCTCTTATGCGGATTCTCTTCCCGGATAGACTTATCCCCGCCTCTCTTGACGTGGGAGGAATAGGCGGCCTTCAGAATCGTCTGCTCGCTGGGGCCAACGTGGTCACTTCACTTATTCCACCGGATGCAGGACTGGTTGGTGTTTCCCAGAGCGCCCTGGATATAGATGAAGGTTACCGGACGGTAAAGGGTGTCTCTCGGGTTTTGGAAACGATGGGTCTGATGGTGGCCACACAAGAGGAATATGCCCAGTGGGTCCTTCATGAAAAAGGGCACGTTATCGGCCAGGATCGCCAGACGGGGAAAATTCCATGAGAGTGGCCGTGGTTGGTGGCAAGCTTCAGGGAATTGAGACATGCTACTTAGCCCACCAAGCCGCATGGGACGTGGTTGTCATNGATAAGGACCCACGTGCTCCTGCACGTGGTCTGTGTGACGATTTTTTNNGCACTGATATCGTGAGGGAGCCGGAAGCGCTCGCCAGGGNGATTCGCGATGCAGATCTNATCATTCCGGCCATGGAAGANCCTGAGGGGCTCAAATGCCTNGTTGAGNTCGCCGCAAGAAGTGATATTCCCCTGGCNTTCGANGAGAATGCTTANGCAACAACGTCCTCAAAAAAAGAGAGNNATCATCTCTTCTATCGCCTTGGGCTTCCTGCCCCTCGGCCGTGGCCAGATTGCCGCCTGCCGGTGATCGCTAAACCGGTCGCATCGAGCGGAAGTAAGGGCGTCATGAAAATAGACGACCGGGAGGCCCTCAGCGAATTTCTGAGAAAAAACACCCCGCCACAATGGATCGTCCAAGAATATCTGGAAGGCCCTTCCTACTCGCTTGAAGTAGTCGGCCTGGGCCAACACTGTATAGCCCTTCAACCCACAGGCTTGGAAATGGATGCCACCTTCGATTGTAAACGAGTGGTCGCCCCTGTGGACCTTTCGACCGCGTTAAACCGGGAGTTCAGGGCGATAACGAGCACCCTTGCCCAAACGCTCAATCTGAACGGGGTTATGGACGTGGAAGTCGTTCACCATGAGGACCATCTCAAGATCCTGGAAATCGACGCCCGGCTTCCCAGTCAGACTCCAACAGTGGTAGAACGCTCAACCGGTATCAATATACTGGAACTCTTGGGGGAGGTCTTCCTCAATTCCAGATTGGCGGAAATCCGCCCAATGGTGCCGCAGCGTGGGGTTGTTTACGAGCACATCCGGGTGTGGGAGGATCATCTTGAAGTATCGGGCGAGCATATCATGGCGGATGCGGGTCCGCTCCATATGGAGAATGATTTTTTTGGCGCTGACACGGCCTTGACAAATTTCTCTTCGCCACGGCGCCCATGGGTGGCTACCCTGATCGTGAGTGATACGAGCCGAGAAAGGGCATGGAAGAAACGGCGTGGAGCCATCCGAGCAATTATGGAGGCATGCGAGCTTTCTCGCTACGAAGATCCGATTCCCAATGACCCCGGCACCTTGAAGGGGAGACAACGGTGATGCGTCTTAAACCGAGCGATCTTGCTGGCTTGGGTCAAGGCCTGAAACTCTATGAGAGAGAACTGCAGGGAAAGACGGGCCGAACCCTCAGACAGATCGCTTGCCGAGCCGCAGGCATCGGCGAAGAACGGATTCTAAGAGGGATCCGGAATACCACCGTGGGCGTGGTTTCCATGACCGTTGGTCAGGGAATTCTTCGCGGATTTGCCCAAGCTGTTCGGGATATCATTTATTATCTGGGCTGCAAGGCTTTTGTACCAAAGCCGGTCGATGTGTCCGGCCTTGTTGCCGCAATCGAGGAAGGGGCGGATGTGGTTTTTATAGCCGACGATTCACGCTTTATTGTGGTCAATCTATCAACCCGCCGTATTGTGGATAATGCCGAAGCGACGGGCAGGGGCTATGGGGCAGCCTTGGAAGGGTTAACAGATGGAGTGCGTGATCGCCCTGTTTTGGTGATCGGTGCCGGCCAAGTCGGAACGAGTTCCGCTAAAATCCTGAGGGAGATGGGTGCTCACATTGGTGTACTCGATCGGAAAAGGCCACGAGCGCAGCGGCTGGCACGGGAAGTCGAGGGCGTCGTAGAGGAGGACCTTGAGGCAGCCCTTGATAAGTATACGATTCTTGTCGATGCCTCTCCAGCTTCTGGAATCATCAAGGCAAGACATGTCAAACCAACCACGATTGTGGCAGCCCCAGGAATTCCGCTTGGGCTTACTCCTGAAGCCCAATCCCGCATTGGAGGGCGATTGATCCATGACCCGCTCCAGATTGGTGTAGCCACGATGATGATCTCAGCAATCCGCCAATACTGAATAACTTCGCTCCAGGAAACCGGGCCAACAACCTCTTGTGCGATGACCGCTTCTCCGACGGATTACGCTCCTGGACAACGGTATTCCCTAGAAATCCGGGGAATTTCCACGTATTAATCGGTTTCGATTTACTCTCACTTGTGTTATAGTAGGCAAACATTTGTTCCAGTACTTTTCCGGGGGGTGGATCGGAAGGATCAACGCAGACTCTAAATCTGCGTAGCCGGGTGTAACTCCCGGACTCCTCGCCAATTGACGTTAAAACCCAAAAAAGCGTCTCTCAATATCTGGTTCACCAGACAGGATCACAAACGTCGCAGAGCAAAGGAGTTCCTCAGCATCAGGTTGGAGGATTGGCCCTGCGGACCCTGAGGTTGGAGGCTAAGACCCATAGCCTCGAACCTTGAGCGAGGCGACAGCGGAGCGGTCCTTAAACCTCAGCCGGCGAAGCGCTCCGCGGTTCAGTTCTTTCATCCTTGCAGCCGGCGTCGGCATAACAGCTGTGGCAGAGAAGGTTCTAAAAAAAGTCTATTATCGGAAGCAGATACCCCTCTTCCGACTCGTTCAGAAGATCAAACTCTGGCCTTCTCGTCGGGGACTGCTCCATGGTGTCCGTTCTTTTGAAATCAAGGGAGACTACGGTGAGATCATAACCCATTGTAATAAGAGGATGGTAGTTCGTAATTCCAAAAAGAGCCGTTCGGCTCGCTGGCTTCGAAACAAGTGGTCTTTCGGAAACTGCCCAAACTGCAGGATACCGGAATGGAAGTTGCAGAAATACTCGGCCACCTTTTTTCGGCGGCGATGGGGGTCTCAACTCTTAGAAGATGAGCCGGAGGGAAAGCAAACGACCGTCGCCTAAGGGTATTGCCTTCACGTTGATGGTTTCGCGTCGACTAACGATCACAAAATCGGCTCGACCGAGTCGATTTAGCTATTCGAATTTCCAACTTGTCATCTCCTCTTAGGCCCCAAGGCCGGATCGCTCCCTGAATCTCTTGACGCAATTGATCTCGATCCCGAGAAGTTTTCCGATGCGAAACTTCGATTCGATCCCCTTGGCCATCCCGGGGAGGTCTCGAACCATCCCTAAACGGAGGTCCTGCCTCACCTCATTCATTATCACCGGGTCTGAGAGCTCCAAGGGAGAAACGCCCAGCTTTTCGGCAACATAGGCTTTGGCCTCCCGAATTTTCATCCCGCGGGACATTTGCATTCGTGCTACCAGATCTCCAGCAGCACGCATGCCACCCATACCCGCGGCGATGGCGTGGGTAACGGCCATGCCGAGCGGGTCGCCCACGCCAACCTACAAGCCGTCGAGGCGAGTGATTTCAACGAGTGCCTTGGAGGCTTTTGAGACGACATCGGTGGGTGGATTGTCCACAACTGGAACGGATCCAACTCCCATGCCTACATTGGCATGAATCGGAATAGTCGAGTTTTCGACACATGGTTTAAGGAGCGTCAATGCCCGAGCCAAATTCCATGCGCAGGAGTGACTGGTACTGGTATTCACAACTGGCCCGAAAATCGTAACTCCGGCCTTCTCGGCCAGTTTTACCTGCTCGTGTGGATAGAGCCCTGCCAGACGAACCCCTTCATAACTCATCTCGCCGTGCATGCCGAGAATAAACTCCCCGGCCATGCCTAATTCAATGCACATGTCTGGGTACTTTTCCTTGAGAATTTTCGTTGCCCTCAGCGTTGCCAGAAAGTCAGGATCTCCCGCTGCTCCTGTGGTGTCGAAGTTAATTCCATCGGCACCTGACTCGTGCATTTTGGTGGCTACATAGACCATGTCCTTGACGGCATGTTCCACAGCTTCTTCGTTAGACGCTTGAGCCTCCTTTATTTTCCCTTGAGGGAGAAGCTCAGCGGGGTTGGGGACAGGTCCGTCCGGCTGGCTGTAAATGCCTAAATTGGGCATTGCCCCATAGAAGAGAGGCACGGTGGAAACCAAAAGCGCCTGTTCAAGAACTGGCTGTTCATCCCCTGCTATGGGCTTGATCTGTTTGTAACTGTAATCGATGTGAGCCAGCTCCATGGTGTCGGCTCCCAAAGCCCTTTCAAAGAATTGAATGGCTTGGATCCGCCCTGTCGCCACCCCCAGCCGTCTCGTTTTTATTGTTCCTCCATCAAAGGAGAGAATCACTTCATTGCCCAGCTCAACGCTGGCGAATTTGGCTGGAGTGNNAAAGATTTCGAAGAGGTGTTNCAGCTCATCCTCGGAAAGGGGCGAAACCTCGGCCTTTTCGGCGGCATCTCGAGTTCCTTCTTCAAGATCCCGCTTCACCTCAGCTTCGTCCATTTCGGCGAGGGTTCCATCCCCCATTCGGGTCAGGATTTTTCCCATGTAAAATCCCCCCCTTTCTCCTGATACATTCATCCAGCTTTTCTGCAGTTCGCTGAAAAGAAAGATAGAAGAGAACCTATTTTATTATAAGCGATGAAATAAAAATTGCTAGAATATTCTCTCCTTCATCAGGGGTTAGGTTCAAAAATCGTACCCCGATTACGTTTTTGTTCCCTAGAGTCCCTCGGCAAGAGCCAGAAAAATTCTTCAAATAGCGGCTAAGCGGCAATTTTCCATGGGTTTTTGGAAATTCTCATGAATTCAACAAAATGGTACATCGATTGCTTTACTAGCTCAGCGAAGGCCCATCTCGTATCTATGGCATGAATCCCAATGGGGCCAACCATCGCAGTTTGACCTCTTCACGGGGCAAGGAATCGAACCCAACGTGGTCCCCCACGATAATGCCAAAATCCTAAAAAGGAGGTTCGTTATGGTTAAGAAGTCGTGTATCGTTATGGGAGTTATCTTTTCCCTGGTACTGATGGGGGCCTGTGCGAAAAAGGCCGTAAAAGAGGAGCCCTTGCTCACGGAAAAGGCAGAGGAACGGGCCTCGGGAAAGACCGCTGAGGATACGCAAAAGGCGGCAACCGGGGAAAAGGCGTTGGAGGCGAGCTTGGAAAAAAAGAAATACCCGGGAGTCGAGGGGGAATTTCTCGAGTCATCGCTTCTGAAGGATATTCATTTCGGTTTTGACCGATACGATCTAACGCCAAAAGCACGGGAGGTTCTCTCACAGAATGCGGAGCTCCTCCTCAAACACTCCCGTGTAAACATTCAGATCGAAGGCCACTGCGACGAGAGGGGAACCATCGAGTATAATTTGGCCCTCGGGGACAGAAGGTCCACCAGCGCTGAGCAGTATCTTATTGCGCTCGGGGTTTCCCCGAATAGAATCTTGACCATTAGTTATGGAGAGGAGATGCCCGTAGACCCGGGACACAGTGAGGAGGCGTGGGCCAAGAATCGAAGGGCCCATTTCGTTGTAGTCTCAAGGTAAGACCACCGTCGTATCAATCCAATTTGATGCTTCTTTCGCGGCGGGAGAAAGGGGTCGAGTCTTCTTTTGAATAGAAGTCTATGGTTCGATTCCGCTTCCCGGCACTACTTCGGACAACCATTTCCGGTTGCCTTCTTATTTTCCCCAAAACCTCGCTTCGGCTACTCTGGAGCAGATTCCTTAGAACACACAGGCTTGAAGCATTCCCTATTGCCCCTCAACTCTAAACTAAGAGATGGATCAATGCACCCCTCTCGACACGGCCCTGATTCTCCTGGGTGCTGCCCTCCAGATGTTAAGGCACGCGAAGAGCGCACAGGCTATCATACATAATAACGGGAACGTAGCTCCCTACTTGGTCATGGACGAAACCGCCGAGCCACGCTCCCGACGCCCCTCTAAATCCATTGAGCAGGATGAGCGCTCCAAAGATTCCTCCATAAGCCTCTCCCTCAAAAAGTCTGCAGCAAGAGAACGACTCTAGCCAAACTCCCTTAAAAGCGCCACAAAAAAGACGGAAAACGAGTACCATACTCCATATGCCAAACCAAGCGTGACAAAACTGACGGCGACGATAATCCAACCAAGGCTAAAAGAAGCTTTTTCTTTCACAAACCACCTCAAGTGAGGTAGATGCATTTCTTGCAAGCTCATCCATTTCGAGATGATGATTGCCCTTCTCTTCAGTGGATGTCAAGGAGTTTGTTCCTCCTCGCTTTAAACTGTAAAATAGAAGAAGATAGGGGATAATCAACGAAAATTTGAAATTTGATGAGATTGGCTAAACGGTGAGGGAAAAAGTTTTCCACTTTTGATCTATGATCAATTTTAAAAAAATATTAGATGTTATAGATAGTTATTTATCGCTTAATCAAAGGTGGAAAAGTGCTACCACTTTTTCCATCTTTTTTACCCATTTTATTTAGGTTCCAGCACATTTTTCCAACTGTGAATTATAAAATAAATAAATATTATCGAATAGTTAAGCTGAAAAAATCTTCAATACGGATTATCGGAACGAAGTTTGCTATTGATAAGGGTGTCTATTTCCAACAAGGCCAAACTACATGTGAAATTAAGCGGAAAGCTATGAGTCTGGCGGGATTCCCCCTTCAGCTTCTGAGACGAGACATCGAAGATCCTTGAACAGCCGGGCTGCCTAAGAAAAAGGTAACCCGGCTTTTTTGTCCACATATCCGATTGAGCACAATGGTCAATCACGGAAAACACGGATCCTTCCAACAGAGGTTTCTCCTCTCCATCTGGATGATGTATCTCTGCTCTGGGCTTCTACTGACCGGCCTCCACTGGAAAGGGATAATCGGGGTTCCTCGAATTGAGCCTTGCGAGAAAATTCGACGTGAAGAGGAGATCTTCCGCGTGCTGCAGCGCTTCAAAACAGGTCTTCCACATGTCGAGAACAAAAAACTTGCTCAAGTTATCGAACGGGAAAGCCGTAAATACGGGCAGGATTATCGATTGATCCTCGCCATCATCAAAACGGAGAGCTCCTTTAAATATAAGGCCAGATCCACAAAAGGGGCCAAAGGGCTGATGCAGATTAAGCCCTTTGTGGGTGAGGCCATAGCCAGGGATATCGATATTAGGTGGGAGGGAGATGAAACCCTCTTCAATCCCCATCTCAACATAAAGATGGGCCTCCACTACCTATCCCGGCTCCTTCTCCGCTTCGGCGATCTCAAGGTCGCCCTGACGGCCTACAATCGCGGTCCCAGTTATGTTCGCAAGCGCTTGAAGACCAAGAAAGAGCTACCATTGAGGTATAGCACGAAGGTCCTGAAGGCCTACCAAGAATTCTCCCAGCCGTCACAGGGAACTTAGCCCCTTCTTACCCTGTAAAAAACGCTGCCATCACGCCCAAAGATGGGGTCTTTCATATTGAGATAAACCTATTCCTATAGTATCTTTTCTAAATTCCTACCTGAGGCTGCACCAAGTTTCGTTATACTCTGGTTAAGCTTAAACCAGCGATGCTGAGTACAACTATGGAATGCTCCTTTTACACGTTGCTCTCATCTTCCTTTGGAACCCTCGGCATTGTCTGGGCGGAAACCGAAAGGGGGCCAATGGTCCATCGAGTATTCCTTTCACATATACAAACTCCCACCGAAAAACTTGTCCACATGAACTTTACTGACGCTCGTCCTTTATCATGTCCGATTGCTATAGAACTCGGTGAGCGGATTCAGCGTTTCCTTGAGGGCGAGGCGGTTGCTTTCTCGCTGGATCGTATTGCCCTCGAAAGGTGTTCTGAATTTCAAAAAAGAGTGCTTTTGGCCGAATACGAGATTCCACGGGGATGGGTAAGTACTTACGGAAGAATTGCAAGGAGTCTTGGAATTCCGAATGGCGCGAGAGCCGTTGGCGGAGCCCTTTCGCGCAATCCCTTTCCCATAATTATTCCCTGTCATCGAGCTATCAGGTCCAATGGCGAACTTGGCGGATTTCAGGGTGGACTCCGGATGAAGCGAGCCTTGCTTGAACGAGAAGGAATAGAGTTTTCAGGGGAAGGAAAAGTCCTTACAGATAAGGTCTATCATTAATGCTGCGGCCTGCCGGCAAATCCCGTGATGGGCTTGGCTCATTCTGCTCGTATATCTTCGCTTGACTTCCTTCCGGCCCTGCCAATCCCACCGCTAAATCCTGCCGAACTAATTGAGGAAACGAGAGGATCTGCTGAGCACTCGAAATCTTTCGGGCCGATTTGACATTTGCCCGGGGGATGATTATATTTTTGCCGAACATTACATCATGGGTGTTTTTGCATCCTCCCATGGTAGTGTAGTGGTGTATGCCAACTCCGAGCCCTCGGGGGCTCGATACACTTTGTGAGGAAAGGAGAGGGTGCCATGAAGATCAGACCGCTTCAGGATCGTATCTTGGTCAAACGGATTGAGGAGGAGGAAAAAACAACAGGCGGGATCATCATCCCCGACACCGCCAAGGAGAAGCCCATGGAGGGCAAGGTGGTGGCCGTGGGAAAGGGGAAGCTCTCCGAGGATGGGAAGCTCATGCCCCTGGACCTCAAAAAGGGGGATCGGATTCTGTTCAGCAAGTATGCGGGAACGGAGGTGAAGATCGAGGGCGTGGAGCATCTGATCATGCGCGAGGATGACGTCCTGGGGGTAATCGAGAAATAACGCTCTCAGTGATAGATTTTCATTACATTTTCAGGAAATGGAGGAACGACCATGGCAGCAAAGGAACTCAAATTCGATCAGGAGGCGCGCAATTCTATTTTGCACGGGCTCAACATCTTGGCCGATGCGGTCAAGGTGACCTTGGGTCCCAAGGGCCGTAATGTCATCCTTGAGAAGTCCTTTGGTTCACCGGTGGTCACAAAGGACGGGGTGACGGTGGCCAAGGAGATTGATCTTGAGGATCATTTCGAGAACATGGGGGCCCGGATGGTCAGGGAGGTGGCCTCAAAGACCAGCGACACTGCCGGTGATGGGACCACCACGGCCACGGTTTTGGCCCAGGCCATGTTCCGGGAGGGTTACAAGGTGGTGGCCGCTGGGGCCAACCCCATGGATGTCAAGCGCGGCATCGATGCGGCCGTTGATGTGGTGGTGGGTGAGCTGAAGAAGTTGAGCAAGCCCACCAAGGATCAGCAGGAGATTGCCCAGGTGGGCAAGGTCTCGGCCAACAACGACGAGACCATCGGGAACATCATCGCCGAGGCCATGAACAAGGTGGGAAAGGAGGGGGTCATCACCGTTGAGGAGGCCAAGGCCATAGAGACCACCTTGGACATCGTCGAGGGGATGCAGTTTGATCGCGGCTATCTATCGCCCTATTTTGTGACCGATGCGGAGAAGATGGAGGCGGAGCTGGAGGATCCCTACATCCTGTTGCACGAGAAGAAGATCAGTTCCATGAAGGACCTGTTGCCGATTTTGGAGCAGGTGGCCAAATCCGGAAAGCCCTTGTTGGTGGTGGCGGAGGATGTGGAGGGTGAGGCGTTGGCCACCTTGGTTGTCAACAAGATCCGCGGGACCCTCAGGTGTGCGGCGGTCAAGGCCCCTGGCTTTGGTGATCGGCGCAAGGCCATGTTGGAGGATATCGCCATCCTCACGGGCGCCAGGATGATCTCCGAGGATTTGGGGATCAAGTTGGAGAGCGTGAACATGAACGATTTGGGCCGAGCACGGCGGGTTCGTATTGACAAGGACAACACCACCATCATTGAGGGCATGGGTGAGAGCAGTGCCCTTGAGGGTCGGGTCAAGCAGATTCGGGTGCAGGTTGATGAGACTACCAGCGATTATGATCGGGAGAAGTTGCAGGAGCGGTTGGCCAAGTTGGTGGGGGGGGTTGCGGTGATCAACGTGGGTGCTGCCACCGAGACGGAGATGAAGGAGCGCAAGGCCCGGGTTGAGGATGCCCTCAATGCCACCCGGGCTGCGGTTGAGGAGGGGATTGTTGCAGGAGGAGGGGTGGCATATCTTCGGTGTTTGGCTGCATTGGACACGATGAAGCTGGGCGGTGATCGGCAGACGGGGATAAACATCGTCAGGCGTGCACTGGAGGAGCCCATTCGTCAGATTGCCAACAATGCTGGTCACGATGGGTCGGTGGTTGTGGAGAAGGTAAAAAAAGAAAAGGCTGCTTTTGGGTTTGATGCGGACAAGGAGCAGTATGGGGATTTGATCAAGGCGGGGATCATCGATCCCACCAAGGTGGTGCGCTTGGCCTTACAGAATGCTTCCAGTGTGGCATCGTTGATGATCACCACCCAGGCCATGGTGGCGGAGAAGCCTGAGAAGAAGGCTCCCATGCCGCCCATGCCCCCGGGAGGCGGGATGTACTAAGCGCGGCCGACGAGTCGAACATTACATGCCAAAGGTGGGAGCCCAATCCCGGCTCCCACCTTACCGTTATCATCACTTCCCCTCAACACACAGACGAATTCCACCGGACGAAAACGCGGAGTTTCCGGACTTTAAGACCGTATGTTTTGGCAATCCCTTGATAATTTCTCCTTTTTCGATCTTTGCAGGAAAACACCACCGTCCCTTCGCTCCGACGCTCCCGCAGTGACCCTTCCGGGGTTCGCAGCCGGGGAATACTTACCCCTTCCGGCCTCTAAAGGGCCGGCTTTCCCCTTCCTGCTCACCCTCGAAGGGTACCCCACTGCTCCCGCGAGTCGCTCATGAACGCTGCTGTTCTCCTTAGACTCCGGAAACTCCGGACGTAAAAGGCTTGACGTGCGGATAACTATAGGGTAAGATTGCGAGACTTTTTCGCGGAGCTGAGGCAGGAAGAAGGCTCGTACTTCAATCACAGGGCTCGAAGAGGAGGGATGCTCATGAGGAGGTCAACGCTCGGTCAACTCTTTTGCGGTCTTTTGGTTTTTATGCTGACGGCAAGCATTGTCATATCGTCATCGGTGCTTGGCGCGGAGGAGGAGAAAAAGGACGAAAGGCCGCCCCGTTTTATCGCCATGGCCCCCGAATACCCCGGTGTCATCGTGCCGCCCGGCGAGGAGGTTCAGATGGACCTCATCTTGTACAACCGGGGAAAATCCGACGAGAATATCGGCCTCCAGGTCACCTCCATCCCCACGGGGTGGAAGGCAAAGGTCAAGACCTACCGGTTTGTCGTCACCGGGGCCCACGTCAAAAACGGCGAGTCGAGCCGGCTCACCTTTTTCGCCGAGCCCGAGAAAAAGGACATAGCACCGGGAACGTATGTATTCACCGTGAGGGCGCAGACCCAGGACCGGGCCTTTGTATCCGAGCAGAAGATCATCGTAACGGTCTCCGAGGAGGCGGAAAAGGAGAAGGAGAAGGCCCTCACCCTTACCACATCGTATCCCGTGCTTCGCGGCCCAACGGGGGCGGTCTTTGAGTTCTCCCTCGAGGTGGACAACAAGCTCGACAAGGACATGGTCTACAACCTCATCTCTCAGGGGCCGGAGAACTGGGAGGTCAATTTCAAGCCCGCCTATGAGGACAAGTACATCTCGAGCCTGCGCTTGGAGAAGAATCAGAGCAAGAGCGTGGCGGTGGAGGTAAAGCCCCCTCGGTTGGCCGAGGCGGGGGAGTATCCCATCAAGGTGCGGGTCGGCTCTGGCGATGCCAAGGCGGAATCCCAGCTCACCGTCATCCTCACCGGGACCTACAAGCTTGAGGCCGGAACCCCCAGTGGCATCCTCTC
>JGI2173J19968_10000679_pt1 | contig 13089 bp, 7 predicted proteins | sample DeeMarSWOR136_30_FD_19968 | JGI IMG/M metagenome (IMG submission 19968) | reverse complement strand
ATACGCACAACAAGGGAATGTTCTCTTAGACAGTTGGGCAATGCCGTGGCTGCTCAAAACTGGTTTCAAAATATGGTTGACTGCTTCTGAAGAAAAGAGAGTTGAAAGAATCGCCAAGAGAGATAAGATCGCTGTAAAAAAAGCTTTACAAGTGTTGAAAGAAAAAGAAGCAAGAACAAAGGTTATCTACAAGAAACTATACGGCTTCAGGTTAGGTGAAGATTTCGAGCCGTTTAATCTGGTTTTGGATACTGACAACTTGGACGCAGGAGAGGTTTTTCAGGTTCTCTGCATGGTAATGGAGAATATTGTCATCAAGAGTGAAAACCTGTAGAGTTCTCTACTATTTTTTTAATAAAATTCTTATTTTATAACCAGCGGTATCCGCAAGTTTTAAAACTGAAATCTATCCTATAAAATTAACTTCTAGAATTAACCTCCATTTAGTGCGCATTGTGGAACAGGAAGGGGAGCGAGTGAATGAAATTCGAGAGTAGCCGCCTAGTTCTAGGGCTCTTCTTAGAAGCAATCGCGTTATGCTTGATTACATCTTTCCGCTTTATCAACATCGAATCCGCAGTCACTCTTTTGATTTTCAATTTGCTTTTTCTCTCCCTCACTTTCCAATTGAATGGATCGCTCAATAGAAAACTAGGCATGCTAGCCTTAGGCAACATCATAGGTCTATTTTGGAATTTTGCTCTCCATTTTTTTGCAATTGCCGGTGTCACGTTTTTTGGCGAAATGTTCAATGTTTTCTACGCGGTTTTCTATCCCCTTTTAAATTTCATGTGGATCGTATCCTTCTGGTCCCTGAGTCTATCTGTTCTTCCTAACCCCAAAAGCATGCATACAGAGGTGAAAACTTGATCATTGAAACCTTGGAAGTTGTATTTTTATTTGTAACTATACTAATGATGGCCTATCTTATCAGGCATTACATTTTTACATTAACCGTTTTAAGAAGAGCCAAGAAAGCCAAGGTCAATGTCATTGTAGACGAGAAGTATGAGCCTACAGTCTCTATTATTGTTCCAGCGCGTAATGAAGAAAAAGTGATTGGGCGATTGCTACAGCGAATCGCTGAGCTGACCTATCCACACGATAAACTGCAGGTAATAGTTATTGACGATGCTTCATCTGACAGTACTGGAAGAATCGCGGACGAATATTCAAGCAAGTATGCATTCATAGAAGTGCTACATCGAGAAAATGGCAACGGAGGAAAGGGCAAGGCGCCAGCCATGAACACTGGTTTCAAGCGTGCAACAGGCGAAATTGTACTTTGTTTTGATGCTGATTACTACCCACAAAAAGACATCGTGGAAAAACTCGCTAAGGAGTTTGCAGATCCAACTGTCGGTGCTGTGCAAGGACGAGTCGTCGTTTTGAACGAACCTCAGAACATAGTAACGCGACTAGTGGCCTTGGAAAGAATAGGTGGATACCGTGTTGACCAAGAGGCACGGGACGATTTAGGTCTCATTGCTCAATTCGGCGGAACATATGGCAACTGGAGATGTCTCCCGCACAATCCCCCTTTTTTCCCTTTTTTCTTCTAGAATTTTTTTATGCATATTGGGTTTTTAATGTAATCTTGGTTTCTAAGTTTCTTAACTCGCATCGACTTCTTGCATTCCAAAGGATCCTCGGTCTGATACAGGCTGATTTCGCCATCGAACAGGTCCATGACTGCTGTAGCTTGGTCTGGCGGATGCATAGCAGGATTCATAACTGCCAGCATCGTGAACCCTTTGGAACTCATGTCCGCTATCAACTCCGAAATCCACCGTCTGGTGGTTTCAGCGCCATGATGCAACAAAACATCAGAAACAATATCCAAGCAAACCCTCTTATTTGAAGACTGCTCCACGCTTCGGTAAGCCTTCAAAAGAGCAATATTTAGATTGGTAAGATCCGTTTTGCCAAGAAGCCTATGCACGTTTGGCAGGTCCGGAACCGTAATCTTAGGCTTGGGATTACACAAGAACAAATAGAAACCAGGCTTCTCAAGAAGATTATCCAAGCCAATAGCTTCTGCAGTAACGTAAAAGCTCGTTTGTCCTTCTCCAACTCCAGCTTCTAAGAAATTCTTTATTAAAAGCTCTCTTTCGTCACTTGGAGGACCAGTTAAAACAACAGCGTAGTTTTCTGGTATGCCTCCCATTAGTAAGCGGTCAAGTTCCATGTAGCCAGTTGTAATTCTTCCGGGAAGCACCTCAAACTTTGGTTGTTCAGGTTTTGCAGTTATGGTAATTGCTCCGGTTTTGCCAATTCCAGTTTGTCCCAAGTCGTCCACATATTCAACTTGCGGGTTAAGGGTGAACACGCCTGCTTTCGATGCTTGCAGCGATATTGTTACTGTTTTCACACAGAAAGGCCCAAGCGTTTTGTTTTTAAGTTTGAAGACGCCTTCGCTGACCGTGCAGTTTGTCGGTATAGCTACTGCCTTGAGTTCCGAGGGAAGCATATTCTGAATGTTAGTTATTGTGCATTGTGCTCTTGAAACGTTGACTATGTCCAACCTAGCTTCAAAAATCTGCCCAGCAGTTACGTTAATAGGTGCCATTAAACCCAATTGGACATTGACATGTTTGACTTTGTCAGCATACTCCTCAATTATCTTTTTAAGTTCCTGCCGAACTTTCTTTGCTGCAGCACTTTCTCCTTTCTTTTCTAGAGCCCAAGCATAATTTTCTTGGAAAGAAAATCTATGTGTATTATATTTTGCTGATGCAATTTTCGTTGCACCTGCCTTATTAAAATGCTCAATAGATTGTTTCCATTGGTTTTTGCCCGCAAAATATACAGCTTTGGGTAAGCTTGAATAGAACACAAAAAATGGCTGAATAGAATCTGGTTTTGGTTTCAGGTTCATGATTTTGTTGATCCGGTTCATCATTTTGCTGAAATACTCTTCGGCATGAGACATGTTTCCTAACTTTACGTAATTTATAACCAATTCTGAATATATGCTAAGCAAGTAGAACTTGGAATCAGTTTTCTTAAGATATTCTAACGCCTTAAGACTTCTCTTCACTGCTCCCTCGAAGTCTCCCATTAATCCGCGTATCTGAGCATAGGCAAAAAATGAGGCAGCAAGCATGATGTAGTTACCCATCTTTGTTTTATGTTCAATCTCAAAGACTTTCTCAAACAAATCAAGCGCTTCAGAGTAAAGTGCGTAGCCACCAAAACTGCCAATTCCGGTTTGATGGCATGCTTCCATTTGGGAACGAAAGTCACCTAAGTCTTCATATATAGCAATTGCACGCAAACTCATAGCTAATGATTTTTCCATTTCCCCCCTATTCGCTGCAAAAATAGCTACTAAGAATAAAAGGTGAGCAGCATCTGAAAGAGCGTATTCTTCCTCAAAGATGCGCAAGGATTCTTCCAAAAGTTTGCCAGCTTCAGCAGTACCTGCAATACTAGGGTTCATTGTCTTAAGGTGTAAAATACGAGCTTTCTCTAGCCGATTCAAGGTTTCGTATTTCTTAGCTCTTTCTAATAGTTCCAATAAGCGATGTAAATCTCCATGGAAGAAAGCAGCAGATATAGCTTTCGTTAGTGCACGCACCTTAACAGTATCTGTGCCTATTTTAGCCAAGTTTTCATAAGTTTTGCTTGCTTCCCTCAACTTGTTGTTGGCGTAGAAAGCGTCACCTAAGCCTTCGAGCGCCACATCCCTCTGCTCAGCATACTCTGGGTCCTCAGCCAAACTTTGAAGCACGTACGTAAAATGTGATATAGCTTGCAAGCTACTAAATTTAGAGAGGGCATCTTTGCCCGCTTCTAAAGCATACTTTATCGCCTTCTCCTTATTTCCAGCCTGAGCATAATGATAAGCTAAATCACCAAACGGAATTACATCGGACTTGGCGTTTTCCAGTTTCTCCGCAATTTTAGCATGATATCCCCTTTTCAGTGGCAAAGAGAGCTCTTCATAAAGCGTCTTTCGAGACTGTTCATGATCAAATCTATAAGAGTTGCCATCAGCACAGATTAAGGAGGTGGATTTAGCAATTACATTGAGTGTTTCAAGAACTTCAAAACTGTCAAGCTTAAGCACAGTGCTGAGCAATTCTAAGTCAAATTTTTCTCCTATAACAGAAGCAGCATCAAGCACTCTTTTCTGAGCATATTTGAGTACAGCTAATCTTCTCAAAATAATGTCTTTAATCTTAGTAGGAATGTCGATTTCGCGGGCGGCAAGCCGCCATTGGTTGTTCTCTTGGATGAGACTTTTTTGTTCTGATAGCATTCGCAACGATTCTACTATGAAAAGGGCGTTTCCGCGACTCTCTTTTACTAGTCTATCAGCGAATTCTTCTTGGAGACTTCCACCAATCATGTTTTTGGCTAGCTTTGAAACGGTATCTTCGGTCAGTTTTGAGAGTTCGATTTCTGTGAAAAGGTCTTCACGCCTCATCGTGCGGAGCGTTTCAGTTAGGGGGTGCGGATAACCTTCTGTGTCAGTTGTGAGTTCCTCGCTTCTGAACGTAGCAATAATTAAGATTCGCTCGGTATTGTTTACTGCGCGTGCAAGATAGTGCAGTAGCGCTAATGAAGCTGAATCCGCCCATTGGATGTCTTCTATAAATAAGATTATAGGTTCTCTGGTGGATACTGAATGTAGTGTTTTGGCGACTGCGAGGAACGTTTGATCCTGCCATACCTGAGGCGAAAAGGTTCTGGGCTTTCCATGTTCTTCTTCAGGTCTCAACCGAGTTAGCAACTTGGCTATTCCCTGTTTCTCAAATTGCGGAAGCTCCGTGAGACTAGATTTGACTTTCGGCTGTGATAGGTTGATGGATTGTTCATTTTCAGTCGAAGAGGAATACAGAGCGTTGAAGGCTTCGACAAATGGAAAATATGGAATCGTGGTTTCGCTGAGGCACCAGCCAGATAGTATGGTCATCCTTTTGTCCTTTATGCGTTTTAAAAACTCGTTAGTTAGCCTAGTTTTTCCTGTTCCTGCTTCGCCTGAAATGAAAATAGTTGTTCCTCTTCCCTTCATGGCTAGCTTCAGGTGGTGCTCTAGCTTTGCGAGTTCTTGTTCTCTTCCAACGAATTTTGGTTCAGTCAAGATTTTAGACTGCAACCGCTCACCCTTCCAATATTTCTCAATCACGCGCATGTAGGAATTGAGGCTGAGGAGGGTCCGTGTGGATCGTATCGGGTTTTCCATGTGAGTTGCGTTTTCATCACAAATGTTAAATTGTTTTGAGAACATAAAAGGGTGACTGCAGAATTTGAGTTACATTGATTAGTTTTAAGCGAGTTCTGCGCGTGCGTGCGCTGCATTAAATGATCAGAACAAATAATTTATACTTTCAAAAATAGAATAGTGGCGAGGAATAGGCTTGTTTAATTCGAAGGCTTTAACTAAAATTCAATCAGCAGTTTTGATTGCAGTAATTGTTTTTGCATCCGTGGGTGGAGGCGTTGCATATGTCCTTTTGAGTGGGCAAGAACAATTGGGGGAAACGATCAAAATTGGTGTTTGTGCCGACTTGGATAGTGGTGGTGGAAAGGGGATTTGGCAGGAAGCCATTTTGGCTACGGAACAGGTCAACGCTGAAGGCGGCGTCCTAGGCAGAAACTTTGAGATAGTCGCCGAAGACGATGATGGTGAATCAGCGACCGTGGATATTGCAACTGCAACTAACGCCTTTACAAAGTTAATAACTGTAGACGAAGCCGATTACGTCATATACTCTGGACGCGGGGGTCTCAGCCTTGCTTTTCAGGACATTGCAGCAGACCACAAAATAATCCTGTTCGATGCCTATGATAGTGCTGATGAACTGACGCAGCGAGTTTTGGACGATTATGAAAAATACAAGTACTTCTTCAGAGTTGGAATCGCAAACACGACGTCAAATATTAACGGGTTTCCTGAATCATTTCGAGTTCTGAGAGAATACACTGGCTTCAACAAGGTTGCTTTTGTTTCTAATCAAATGCCTGGACAAAAGGATACGAATGCAGCAATAATTGATATTTTACTTGAATATGGTTTTGAAGTTGTCTACAATGCCAGAGTTCCATTAGACACTGTTGAATTCAGCAGCTATTTTGCTGGGGCTGAAACTTCCGGAGCAGAAATACTATGCTCCTTCATCATTACCCCAGCAGGTGTTTCCTTCGTGAAGGAGTATTATGATCGCCAATCACCCATGGTCCTGTGGGGATTTATCAGTATGGCTGGGCAAAGTAATTTTTGGGAATTGACTGAAGGCAAATGTGAGCATATAACCTCTACTGCGTACCCGACTGCTATAGGCTATCCTTTGACTAACAAGACGCTTCTCTTTACAGACGCCTACATGGAACGATGGGGAGAAGTGGGAAGTGGTGCCGTATATGATTTGGTGCGGTATATCCTTCCTGATGCACTAAAGAGGGCTGGAACCACAGAAACTGAAGCTGTAATTAAGGCTTTGGAAACCACGTCAATTGAAACCTCCCTAGCACGCCGCTTCGTCTTCACCTCTTCACATGACATCATGGTAGGATCAAACAGACCAGGCGAAGAATATTTTCTGACTTGCTTTTTCCAATGGCAAAACGGGGAACAGGTACCCGTTCTTCCTAAGGAGATAATGGAGGAAGCAGGTGTCACTTACACGTATCCAGACTGGGCAGGACCATGGGATTAACCCTTTAATTTTCTCCTATGTTTTCCCTTTTGTTTTTGTCTAAAAATTGCAGCAATCCCTCTTCTTTTGAAGTATCCAGGAGTGCGGGCGGGGATGGGACTTGAACCCCCCGATCCTGATGGAGATGTCTCCCGCAAATCCCCCCTTTTTTTGCAACTTTTTAAAAAATTTAGATTAATTCAGCAAAATTCATGAAATATCTTCTCGATAAGACACATGCCGGAAAAGACCTCGACCCGGTTTGTACACTTCTTCAGGTCTTCTTCCTGGAAGTAACCAAACTGTTCCATTTATGGTCTTAGGATGAACATCGGGCAAACTGTCTTGAATGGCTTTGATTAATTGAGAAGTTCGCATTCCTTGAGGGGCACTTTTGAGAAGCTCGATTGCTTTTTCTTCAATCAGTTCGCGCTTTGTTGTCATAATTTGTGAATTATAAATTGTTACATTTAACCTTGATGCAAAAGCCGAGACTCAGAACTTGTATTCCTGCCAGAGTGGAGATATCACCTGCGCACCCTTCCCTTTTTTATATTCACCTTCGAAAATAATTTAGTACCCAGTAATTCTTTTGGGGTAATACCCCCGAACTGCGTCATAAACTGATTTGGTAGTGTAGCCTGAGAAGCCCATTAGGCTTGCCGCTGAAGCATACAAGAGAAGCAGATACTTTCTTGTATCTGGATTCACACAGTTTTCAATCAATTGTTCTGCTTTAACTCGGCGTTCGTGTCGTTTGTCTTCAGCGTTTGTGAAGAGAAACCGTATGTTCTTGCCTGCGTGAACTTCAGCCCCTTCCTTCATTAACTGCTCTGCAGCGATGACCTGGCTTACTCTTTGCTTATACTTCTTCGGATGCTTTGACAAGTGCTTAGTTATGATTAAATCCCATATGGGCACGTCTCCATCGAGCAGTCTACGTCTGTATGCCTTCACTACTTTCAGCGCCTCAGGGATTTTTTCCATAAACTGTTTAGAGTCGTCTGCAGAAGCCAAAACGTTAATCATCTCCATCTGAGCGTTGTAAACAAAACGCGGCGTATCTCTACGGCGAACTTCTATCCCTCTGACTTTTACCTTGCCGTTTTCCATAACCCCGTAATACCTGTTTAAGACGCCAATGTTAGGATGCATCTTGGAGGGAAGAAAAACAATCCATTTGTAACGACCTTCAAAATTCAATGGGACATCTATTTTCTCGGTTACTTCTTTGCATAATTCGGTGTACTCTGTAATGGTTGCGTTTTCCTTCTTTAGCCATAAGGAGTCAACGATTCCATGGATAACCGTGAAGCCTCTAGTCTCTGCTATACGCGCAGCTCTAAGGAACGCGTCTCTGCCAAAAGCGCAAACGCCCATGTGACCGTCAACAGTGCCAAACTTGGCGTTTCTGTAACCCAGATAGCCAAAGCACGTTACGAGAATCCATTTTAACGCAGCCTGTCGCTTGTCATAAACTTCCTTGAGCGCAGGGTCTTGAACTTCTCCTCTCATTCGCTTATAATGCAATCTCTTGGAGACAACAAGCTCCAATGCTTTGGGAACAATGCCTTTTCGCTTCTCGCAAATGTGATAATTCAGCTCTGGAATGCGCAGTCGCGAGTTTGGGCAGCATTTACACAACACGGTTTCTGCAGAAATGTTGTTTTTCACCATTAGAACTGGATACATCGAGGAGAAATCTACTTCGCCGACATCCTCGTGAATACCAACGACAGGTTCGTAGACGAAGCCTCCGCGGTCTCCTACAAGCAGCTCGTAAGCGGACTTGAAAGCCTCGGGTATGCTCTTGTTTCTCGGAATCAAAACATCATCTTTTACAGCCTGATAAAACTGGAGCGAGGACATGCTGGAGCCTATAGACGAACGCGAAGCAGTATGCAACGGAACCCTGCAAGTCCTCGCAATCTCGATTAGACCGTCAAAATCAGCCTCATTCAGAACAAAAGTGTTGCTTCTGTCGATGTGGACTCTGCCGAAAAGCCGCATTGTTGGAGCTTTATAGAATGTGCGCCCGTACGAGAAGAAGGTTCTACCCTGAGCTATTTTCGGAACGAAAGGAATTTCGTCTCTGCTTAGTATGAACTTGGCTAGAACCTTGTTGACTGTTGCTCTGTTTATGAGATAAGGAAATAGGTAGGAGTCTCCACCGACGGTCAAGACGATGTCAGGGTCCAATGTTTTGACGGCGCTGGCGAGTTGCAGTAGTTTGTCTGCTTCATCTCTAGAATCTATTCTTGTTTGTTTGTTCGCTTGAGTTACACGCATTTTGTCTATTGGGTCTTTGAAGCTCGCTATTTTGCCTTTTTTCGCAATGTCTACTTCGAGTTTTGCTGTTCGCAAAGGCGGAATGGAGTAGTCTGTGCTTTCTACAGAGTCCAAAAGCGTGTATTTCAATCCTGTTTCTTCAGCTTCGACTTCCATCAATGCAAGCGGAAATAAGTCGTGGCTGAATAGGTAAGCTCTGTCGCCGTGCAAGTCGCAGTTGTGAACTTCATACTGCAGATAATCTCCCTTTTTCAGAATACTACGAGTAAAGGAAGACGTTCTTCTGCAGTCTTTGAGGGAAATTTCCAAGACTTTGGATTTTTCAGTGTCTGTTGGGTGAGCGTACTTGTAAGCGAAATTCCAAGACGCTATGGCTTGGCTTGAGAAGAAGCTGCTGGCTAATCGCTCTATGTCTTCTTGCTTTCCTGAAACGTAGATTTTAGGCTGAAACTTGTCTGTAAGTCTGACTCTTTCTCCGTTCTCGCTGATAATCCAAACTGCGACTTCACCGAAATCAGAAGGGTAAACGTCAAAGAGCCAGCCTTTAACGCGCTTAGGGCTGACTGGACCGCCTGATTGCATCTAATGCCTTCTCTAATCGGTGCAGTTTCTTTTGCTGAAAGAGCAGAATAGACATAACCATAGGCTCAAAGAGTATAGGTTGCGTAGCGTTGCTTCCTGCCGAAGCGAAAAGTCTGCAAGCATCCATTAATGCCTCAAAAGCTTCTTTGTCTTCTGTTCGAAGTGCTTTTGCGAACCCATTCCATCTGCGAATTTCATCTTCCAACGCCATACGGTACGACTCAACGGTCTTGCCCACTGCTAAGCCTCCATGAAATCGGTTAGTGTCAGGTTTTCAGAGGAGAATTCTGCAACGCCTAAAACGTAACGGGGGTGCTTCTCCAAAACGAGTTCTCGTTCATACTTTGACTGCCTGAGGGATACGACTACGTTTGCTCTCGCGCATGTCAATGCGTGTAGATAGTTGTTTCGTCTGGTTTCTTGATGTGGAGGGTAGGTGGCGATTAGTACCAGTTGGTTTTCTTTGGCAAAGGCTGAAAGGTAAGCAGTGACTTGACTGAAAACTTTGCGTGCTTCTTCCTCTGGGACATCTTTGTCTAAAAAGAACGCTGCGACATCAGAAATTATGACAAGTTTAGCGTCGTATCGTTTGACGGCTTCTTCTAGTTTCTCAAGTATAAGCGTGGTCATCTGATATGCTGTGAATGCTCTGGAAATGTAGATGCGCTCCAGCGTCTGTTTAGGGTCAAGTTGGTAGAGTCTGGCGAGGCGGGCTATTTGGTAGAGTCTGAACGTGTTTCCGCCATCGACGAATATTACGTTGCTTCCTAAGCCTCCAAGCTGAGTTGGCAGTTGAGCTCTGACGCATAGGAGTGATGATAAAGATGAAACTGATTGAGAGCCGTAGAGGACTGCAAAGTCTCCGATGGCGAAGCCTGGAAATAATTCGTTTACGTTTCGCATGTTCAGTGAAAGTAGCGATTGAGATGGTATGGTCTTGATTATCGTGTTTTGAGACATTTCTCTCACTTCTCCCGTTCATTGAGGGGTTAAAACAATGCTTGTTTAACCGTTTTTAAGGTATCACTGAAACGACTTTCTGGCGCAGGGGGGAGAGTAGAGTAAAAGTGAAGTGTTAAGATTAAATTTTAATCCCCATACCCAAACCCATAACCCTCCTACTCTTTCCCACTCTTACTCCCACTCTCTTTCTCTCTTTACTACTTACATATCACTCACATATATCACAAACCACGTAACTCATGAGAAAGAGAGGGACTACATTTCAAATTAACTGTTTCCATGTTCTTTAGTCATGAGAGTTATACAGAGCATTATACAAATGTTACAATAACTAATCTGCCATTTAATTAGTAGATAATTATATATCTTGGATACACCTAAGGGTAAAGCGTGAGATTAAAATGCCATGTTCCTTACAGTTGCAAAATTTTATATACAACTAGATTGTAGAAGGGATAAAAGCGCAGTTATGCGCAATAAGATGAAAGGAGAAAGAAGAAAATTGCAATATGATAGAAGGAAATCTAAGGCTGCTGCTATTTCTTTGCTTCTGATATTTGCTATAGCTATTTCACTTGTTGCTTTACCAAATGCTAACGCGCAGGCTACTGCGAAGACCTATACTTTCATTGGTGCTATGCCTAACCCAGTAGGCGTCAATCAAGAAGTGCTGTTCCACGTCGGAATTTCAGAGGCGACGGCGCACCCACAGGAAGGATGGGAGGACTTAAGTATAACGATCACGAGGCCTGACGGCGTTGTTGAGACGATTAGTGGCATAATGACCGATACTACGGGTGGAACAGGTCGTGTGTACGTGCCTACCATGGCTGGCACATACTATGTGCAGGGGCACTTCCCTCAACAAACTGTAACGGCCGAGAGGGTCGGGCGTACATACCCCGTAGGTACAGTGATGCTAGCCAGCGACAGCGAGAAACTGGCACTAAACGTAACGGAGGAGCCACGACAGTATTATCCAGACGAGCCGCTTCCATCTGAATACTGGACACGCCCTATAAATCAACAGTTTAGGAGTTGGGGAGCAATTGCAAGCGACTGGTGGGAAACCCCGCCTAATCGATACGCTCCTTACAACGACGGACCAGAGACCCCCCACATACTGTGGGCAACGCCACTAGCGGAAGGCGGTGCTGTCGGAGGAGGCATTGGAGAGGAAGGAACGTGGTATCAAGACATGGTAGGCTACGAGATGGGAGATGCATACGAAGGCAAATTTTCAGGATCCGTAATAATCAACGGAGTACTCTACTTCAATAGACAAATTAGCCAAAGCCGACCGACTGCGACGGGCACTGTTAGCCAAGGTATGATATCGGAGTTGGACATTGCTACACTCGAGCAGCGAGTTGTTGCAGTGGACCTGAAAACTGGTGAAGAGTTGTGGGACAAAGTCTTAGGTGACAATGAAAGGCTATCTTTTGGTCAAACAATGTTTTGGCAAACAATGAACATGTATGGCTGTTTCTCATACTTGTGGACAACTTCTGGAAGTACTTGGAAAGCGTATGATCCCCTCACTGGACGCTGGGAGTACACCATGATTAACGTGCCTTCGGGCACTAGAACCCGAGGTCCAAACGGTGAAATCCTAATCTACACAGTTGACCAACGACATGGCTGGGTGACTCAGTGGAACTCAACCAGCGCTGATTACATGACTTATCTCAACATATATCTGGCTAGTCTTGACTTTAACACATGGTCGAGTGCTTATTACTGGGCGCAACGTTGGAGACCCCAAGGACTGACAATTAACTGTTCAATGCCGTATAACGTTTCAGCACAGTGGATACCAGAGTTTCCGGCTAGCGCTACTTCAGTGGGAATAGATTGGAACGTGACGATACCCACGGGCTTACCGGGAAGCACCAACCGCTACGGGTATTTTCCAGGGGACAGGATACTCGGTGGATACATAGACAGCGCTGGACGCATTAATGACGCGCCCATCGCAATGTGGGGCATAAGCTTGAAACCAGGGCAACAAGGAAATCTACTGTTCAATACAACTTGGCAACCACCGACGGGTGGCTTAACCCTGTCTTTTGCTGCTACGAGTTTAGAAGACAAAGTCTTCACCGTGCGTTGCAAAGAGCTCTGTGCATTCTTTGGCTTCAGCATGGACAATGGAGCGTATCTATGGGGTCCAACTAAGTCGCGAGGATACATGGACTATTTCATGGGCGGACCTTCTGGCGAGAACGGCATGATCGCTTATGGCAAACTCTACCTAGGAACCTTGGCTGGAGTACTGCAAGCCATCGATGTCAAGACAGGCGAGCTACTGTGGGAATACACAATGACGCAACCATACACGGAACTTATGTGGGGCGGCAGTAACTGGCCCATTGAGTTTGCATTCATTACCGACGGAAAAGTCTACTTGCTCCACAGCGAGCACTCTGGCAATACGCCATTGCCTCGCGGTGCACCATTCGTATGCCTCAACGCCACAACTGGAGATGTAGTTTTCAGAGTAGATGGTCTCTTCCGGTTTACCGTTTGGGGAGGGGACCCAATGATCGCAGACAGCACAGCAGTGATATTCAGCACATACGACAATAGCATATACGCCGTAGGTAAAGGT
>JGI2173J19968_10000677_pt1 | contig 13092 bp, 9 predicted proteins | sample DeeMarSWOR136_30_FD_19968 | JGI IMG/M metagenome (IMG submission 19968) | reverse complement strand
CCGGCTTACGGAAGTTCCCGATTTTCTCCTGGCCCTTAATGGGTTCTGGCCACGAACTCAACACCCGATGGCATATGCCTGTCGCCGGGGATCAGCGCCTCCCATGAGAACTCCCTCCTCACCATCGATGATAATTCCCTGGGTGCCGCCACAGATTGCCGACCAGTCTGGGAGAAGTTCGATTTGGTGCCCCTTGCCTTTGAGCGCTTCGATGACTGTTGCAGGAAAGCGGCTTTCAATGAGAAGCCTATTTCCCGGGTTGCTTCGCCAGCGGGGGCTCTCGATGGCCTCCTGAACATCGGCCCCGAAGTCAATGATATTTGCGATGACCTGCAGAAGGGTCTGCGTCTGGCCATCAGCTCCTGGCGTGCCCAAAACCATGAAGGGGCGCTCGCCCTTTAGCACTATGCAGGGGCTCAGGGTATGATAGGGACGCTTATGCGGTTCAATGCAGTTAACGTGGGCAGGATCCAAGGAAAAGTCTTTCCCCCGATTGTGGAGCATGATGCCCGTCCCCTCTACCACCGTTCCACTGCCAAAAGCCTCATAGAGGCTATTGATCATGGATACGGCATTCCCTTCTCTGTCCACCACGGCCAAATAGACGGTATCTTCGCCTGTACTGGAAAACCGTGTCGGAGAAACATCCGTAGCCGCTTTGTCGGAATCAATCCGTGACTTCTGTTCCTTGGCGTAGGCCTTAGAAACCATCTTTTCCACGGGAACCGGGTGAAAATCTGGGTCGCAGACATACGTGTCTCGATCCGCGAACACGAGCTTCTTCGTCTCGACAAAGAGGTGCACGTACTCAGTGCTATTGTGCCCCAGTTCGGCCAAATCAACATTCTCGATGATATTCGCCTGCATCAGGAGAGCAATTCCCTGGGAGTTCGGGGGTACGACACAGATTCGATAACCTTCATACGTGGTCTCGATGGGCTCCACCCAGATGGAGCGGTGATCCTCCAGGTCCTTCTCCGCAAACAGGCCATTGCTCTCCCGTGAGCATTTGACCAGGGCCCGCCCAATCTCCCCCCGATAGAATACATCCTTTCCCCCCCTCGCGATCATCTTCAACGATTCGGCGAGGTCGTGTTGCACCAACAGTTCTCCTGGTTTCGGCGGCCTGTCATCCTTTAAGAATATCCTTGCCGAAGCCGGACAGTTCTTCAGGAGTTGCCTTTCGTTTCCAATGACAAGGCTCAATTCCTTATAGACGGGAAACCCCTTTTCCGCATGCCCGATGGCCCGTTTAAGCAGGGTATCCAGGGGCATCGTCCCATACGCCTCCAGTGCCGTAACCCACCCATCTACGGCCCCGGGAACGGTGGCGGGCAGTATCCCCTTGTCGGGGATTTTCTTCAAGCCCCTCTTAATGAAGAAATCCCTTGTTGCCCCGTAGGGTGCCCTTCCGCTTGCGTTAAGGACTTTCATCTCCTTTTCCCGTGCCACATAAATAATGATAAACGCATCACCACCGATACCACACATATGGGGTCTCACAACGCCCAAAACGGCATTGGCCGCAATAGCAGCATCGAGCGCATTGCCGCCCCTCTCCAAGACCGCCGCCCCGGCCTGGGATGCCAGCGGATGGCCGGAGGTAATCATCCAGTTTGTACCCATAGCCACGGGACGATGGGATGTAAATGCGGTACTCATCATTGGACCTCCATGTGAAACCTTGGTCTTAACGGGCAACAGCCCGTTAAGCGCTACGACCATAAACGGTTTGCAGAAAATCATGCCCCGGCTTGGCCTGAGCTTCTCTTTTTCTCACGGTATCTCTGATAGAAGGGATAGAGCAGGGAAAGGACGCAGAGGATGAGGAAGAAAAGCGAAATCGGCCTGGTGATAAAGAGGGTCAAATCCTCGCTCGTCATCAACGCCCTTCGAAAGTTGCTCTCGGCTATCGGGCCGAGGATGACCCCGAGGATGGTAGGCGCCAGGGGAAATTCGTACTTCTTCATGAGGTAACCAAGAAGTCCGAAGATAAAGAGCACCCAGATGTCGAAGAATCGATTGTGGATGGAAAAGGAACCAACGGAGCAGAAAACCAGTATGGAAGGAACCAAAACATAGAGGGGCACCCTGGTCAATCTCACGAACAGCCGAATCCCATAGAGCTGAATACCCAGCATAAAGAAATGAGCCAGGAAAAAGGCGACAAACACCCCGTAGACCAGATCGGGAAACTCGACGATCAACAGCGGGCCCGGTTGTATCCCGTGGAGGATGAGCGCTCCCATCATAATCGCCGACACGGCAGAACCGGGGATTCCCAAAGCCATGGTTGGAATAAGCTCACCTCCTCCGGTACCGTTATTCCCTGCTTCAGAAGCGATAATCCCATCGGGTATGCCTGTTCCAAACTTCTCCGGGTGCTTGGAACCTTTGAGGGCCTGATCGTAGGCCAAGATGTTGGAGATACTCCCTCCGGCCCCGGGAAGGGCGCCGATGAAGACCCCGATCATGGAGGACCGAACCAGGTTGAAGGGTTGGCGGAAGATGGTCTTTATCGTTTTCAGCGACGAAAACCCGAGGTTTGCTCCCTCAATCAGGGCAGCTCCTGTTCGTTCCGTTTTTTCCAGGCTGCTCATCAACTGGGAGAAGGCGAAGAGCCCGATCAGAATGGGGAGGAAGGAGAAACCCCCAGAAAGACCATGCAAACCAAAGTCAAATCGGAGGACACCGGTCATAGGATCGGTTCCAAAGAGGGTAGCTATCATGCCCAGGAGACCCGCGATGATCCCCTTGAGGAGCGATTTTCCGGAGAGGCTTGCGATGATGGTCAAACCAAAGGCAACCAAGGAGAAGAACTCCCAGGGGCCGAATTTCAGGGCGATATCCGCCAAGGGTGGTGTGAAAAACATCAACACGAAGGCACTGATGAGCCCGCCGAAGAATGAAGCCCAGATGCCCAGGCACAGAGCCGTTCCGGGTTCTCCTCGCTTGGCCATGGGATGGCCATCGAAAACCGTTGCCACCGAAGACGGCGTTCCGGGAATCCCGAGGAGAATTCCCGAAATCTGGCCTCCAGCCAGCCCGCCCACGAGCACCCCCAGCATGGCCGAGAGGCCTTGAATTGATGTCATTCCAAACGTCAACGGAAGCGTGAGCGCGGCGCCCATGGTTATGGTAAAACCCGGTATACAACCGACGACAATACCGGCTATAGTTCCCAAGAAAAGGAAAATCAAGGGATAGGGCTGAAAGATTTCACGGATGCCGAGGAGGATCAGATCGATCATTTCATCTTCCCTGTAATATTGAGTTGTTGCCGAAGAGATCCATGGTTCGTGCGTGTCAGAATAAACTTCCTTCCGGTAAAAAGACCTTGAGGAATTCAACAAACCCAAAATATATGACGAATGTCATACCTAAGGAGACGATGATGGTTATTGGTATCGCTCTCCGATTCCGAGGCCCCAAAATCCACATGAGGATCGGCATGAAGATCAGGGTGGCAATGGTGTATCCGAAATAGGACATCAGAACAATGTAGCAGAAAAAGCAAAAGAAACTGATGATGACGTGGGAATGATAATGGAGGGATTCTTTGATAGTAGTCCAGAACTGAGTTTCTCTCGGCTTCCCCTTTTCTGGCCTTCCCCGGTCGCTCCTCTTCCTTTCTCTCATGAACCCACTGATGGTTAAAACCGCCCCGGCTACTGCCAAAAGCGTAAAGAGGATCTGAGGAAAGAATCCCGCGCCCAGGGTTCCAAACATGGCAGGGGGAAACTCCAGGGTTTTGTAGTACATCAACCCGCTGAATACGACGAGGATAATCCCGATTACTTTGTCCTCTTTCACCGCAATCCTCTCATGGGTTTTAACGTTAAGGGGGCCTTCCCGATTGACTCGGAGGTCAGGGAAGGCCCCATCTGCACGGCTCTATTTCTTCTTTTTCTTCAGCCCGATCTCTTTTGCCAGCTGGCTCCAAGTCTTTGTCGAACCATCTATGTACGCTTTGTATTCTTTCGGCGAGCGATACACGACAAGGCTGCCGAGGTCACTGATCTTCTTGACAAACTCCGGGTCCTCGGAAGCCTTTTTGAACGCCGCTGCCAGCTTCTTGATAACGGATTGCGGCGTCTTCAAGGGCGCGCAGATACCCCGATTGACCGCAAATTCAATATCTACTCCCTGCTCCTTCATCGTCTGCACATTGGGATGCAAGGGGTGGCGTTTGGGGGTGGCGATTGCGAGCCCCTTCAATTTCTTCGCCTCGAAGTACTTCTTTCCCGCGGCGGGGTTGCTCTCGCCCAGATCAATGAATCCTCCGAGCAGAGCGGCTTGGCGATCGGCCGTCCCCTCGTACCCGACGACCTTAAATTTTATCCCCGCCTTTTGAGCGATCTCCAGTGGGAAGAAGTGACTGGTGGACCCGAGGGTTGCCCCAAAAGTGATCTCCCCCGGCCTTTTCTTGGCATCCGCAATCAGGTCTCTCATGTCATTCCAGGGAGCATCTGCCCGAGCAGCCAGCATGGCCGGCGTGTTCGTCATGTTGGCGATGGGAATAAAGCTCGAGTAGTTGAATTCAGCGACCCCAACTATATAGGAGCTGATCACCGATTCGTGGGTTGCCGTCAGGGTATAGCCATCGGGTCTGGAATCCTTACCCTGTCGGGCGCCCAGGGTCCCCCCAACACCTGGCACATTGACAACCACCATGGATTGCCCAAGGTATTTGCTTGCATAGTGTGCGACGAGTCTCATCAAGGCATCGGTGCCTCCCCCCGCCTTCCACGGAACGATTAATTTGATCGACTTTTCCGGATATTCTCCGGCGAGGACACTTCCACTCCACATGGTTATACAACACAATGCAAGGGTTACAATGAAAATAGGAAAACTGGATTTACACCAAAACCTCGTCATTTTGTACCTCCTTTCTCCGTGTTAAGCTTTTGTGTTTCCCTGTTCCACCTCCTTTCTTGTTTACCGCCTTCATTTTTCAAGTGATTTTTATATCACACATGAACACGAAATCAAAGATTTTTTATTTTAATGGTTATCGCAAGGATAAATTCCCTGTGACCAATTACCCCAAGAAGTTGGAATTCCCCTTGACAATGAAGGCTTGACGAACTACAAAGCGAAATATCAACCCTGAGCTGCGAAGAGCGAGTTTCCCAGAGGCACCGGCTTAATCTCATTTGCAATGAAAGGGACCCATCAACATGGACCGCTACATCTGTATCCATGGGCATTTCTATCAGCCACCCCGTGAGAACCCATGGCTTGAAGCCATTGAGCTTCAGGATCCTGCCTATCCTTACCACGATTGGAATGAAAAGATCACTGCAGAGTGCTATGCTACCAACGCCAAATCCCGCATCCTGGACGAGAGGGGTTCGATTGTTCAAATCGTCAACAACTACGCGAAGATCAGCTTCAACTTCGGCCCGACGCTCCTTTGCTGGCTTGAGGACAAAGCGCCAGATATCTATGATGCCATTCTGGAGGCCGACCGGAAGAGCCAGGAGGCCTTTTCAGGACATGGCTCAGCCCTTGCCCAGGCATACAACCATATGATCCTCCCCCTCGCCAACCGGAGGGACACATACACCCAAATCGTCTGGGGAATTCGCGACTTCGAACACCGCTTCGAACGAAAACCCGAAGGGATGTGGCTCCCCGAGGCGGCGGTAGACCTAGAGACCCTGGACACCCTCGCAGAGCACGGGATTCGCTTTACCATTCTCGCCCCGCACCAGGCAAGCCGAGTACGCCCCATTGGGAGCGCCAAGTGGAGAGATGTGGGGGGAGGAAAAATCGATCCCACCATGGCCTATGCCGTTCGCCTTCCCTCCGGTCGGGCAATCTCGCTCTTCTTCTACGATGGCCCCATCTCCCGTGCCGTGGCCTTTGAGGGCCTTCTGAAGAGTGGGGAATCATTTGCCCGACGTCTCATGGGAGGCTTCTCAGACAAGCGCACATGGCCCCAAATCGTCCACATCGCCACTGACGGTGAGACGTACGGCCACCATCACCGTTTCGGTGACATGGCCCTGGCCTTTGCCTTGCACTACATTGAGTCCAAGAATCTCGCTCGCCTCACCAACTACGGTGAATACTTAGAGAAATATCCTCCTACTCACGAGGTGGAGATCTTTGAGAACACGTCGTGGAGCTGTGCCCACGGGGTAGAACGTTGGCGGGGGGATTGTGGCTGTAATTCTGGGGGACATCCGGGGTGGCATCAAGCTTGGCGCACGCCCTTGCGAGAAGCCCTGGACTGGCTCCGAGACAGTGTGGCGCCAGCATATGAGGAGAGAGCGCGTCAATACCTGAAGGATTCCTGGGGCGCAAGAGACGACTACATACAGGTCGTCCTCGATCGGTCGCCTGAAAACACGGGGGCCTTTTTGCAGCACCACGCCATCCGGGCCCTCTCCGAAGACGAGAAAATAGCGGTACTCAAGCTCTTGGAGCTTCAACGGCACGCCATGCTCACGTACACGAGTTGTGGGTGGTTCTTCGACGACCTCTCGGGCATTGAGACGGTCCAAGTTATCCAGTACGCCGGCAGGGCCATTCAGTTGGCTCAGGAGATCTTTGGCGACACCATGCAATCCCGTTTTCTCGGCCTCCTTGAGGGGGCAAAGAGCAACATCCCCGAACATGGTGACGGTCGCCGAATTTACGAGAAATTCGTAAAGTCCGCCATGGTAGACCTGGAGAAGGTTGCTGCGCACTACGCCATGAGTTCCCTCTTCGAGGAATACGCTGAAAGGGCCTCTATCTACTCTTACACTGTCGAGCAAGATGATTATCAAATATCCGAGGCTGGAAGGGCAAAACTCGTGGTCGGACGGGGAGTTGTAGCATCAGGGGTTACACGAGAATCTGCCAGGCTCTGTTTCGGCGTCCTACACCTGGGAGACCACAACCTGAACTGCGGTGTGAATAAATATGAAGGTGAGGATGCATATAAAGAACTCGTTGATGAGATCAAGGGATCATTTGTCACAGCGGATTTTGCAGATACCCTTCGACTATTGGACAAACACTTTGGTGCCTCGACCTATTCCCTTAGGTCTCTCTTTCGGGATGCACAGCGCAAGATCCTCGACATCATACTGGAATCGACCCTCGCCGATGCTGAGGCTATCTACCGTCAGATCTATGAGACCAACGTCCCGTTGATGCGCTTCCTCAAGGATTCGGGTGTGCCTCCGCAGAAAGCCCTCTATGCGGCTGCCGAAGTGGTCCTCAATGCCGGTCTCCGCCGGGCTTTCGAGAACGAGGAACTCTCCCCTGAGCTTATTGATCCCCTTCTTGAAGAATCGAGGTCACAAGGGGTCTCCTTGGACGAGGAGACCCTCGAATATGCCCTGAGACGGAGCCTCGAGCGGATGGTCGAGCGGTTGCTCGCCAGCCCCGCGGATCTCGCCTCACTCAAAAAGTTAGACGAGGCTTTAGGTATGCTGCCTTCTCTGCCTTTCCAGGTAAACCTCTGGAAGGTACAAAACGTCTTCTATGATCTCTTACAAAACGTCTACCCGGGATTGCGAGAAAAGGCTGATCGCGGTGACGAAAAAGCCCAAAACTGGGTCCGGCACTTCAGTATCTTGGGCGAAAGACTATCGGTCCGGGTTGAATAGAATAATGGAAAACAAAAGGGGCTAGTCATAACCGCTAGCCCCCGAAATCACTGGTGTCCCCAACCGGATTTGAACCGGTGTTGCCGGCGTGAAAGGCCGGTGTCCTAGGCCAGGCTAGACGATGGGGACGGCAAATCAAAATATATGCGTAGAAACACTCCCTGTGCAAGGGAAATTGCACCATAATTAAATCAAGGAATGACCCTGAAGTCAACCGGCAAATGCGACGGGTGCTTTTGCGCTCAGCAAAAGGGAAAGATTTGTCTTGGGTGCGGATTTGAAATAATCTGTTATAATAATTATTGTTATTTCAATCAGTGATAATTCGAGGGCTCTCTGAACGGAGATTTCCCAATGGACATTGATGAGCAGATTAAACTCCTGGAGGAACAGGCAGGCACCATCAGGGACCTCAGAAACCGTACCCACCGGGACTCGCGATTTACTGGCTGGAGGAAAACGACGTTGAGTCACCTGGAGAATATCTTTAACGAGGGTTCGGAATACGTCCGGAGATTCGAATCGTTGACCTTCCAAGAACCCCGGTTTGGCGCCACCGGTAGCTCCAGGTCATCATATGGGGACATGGGCTCGTTCAGGCACGACTTGGACAAGGCAAAAACCATCTTGGAAGAAGGTATTGAGGCACTGAGGCGATTGAGGCCCCCGAAAACAACGGCCAAGACCACCACGGAAGAGATCCCCTCTGACGAGCCTCTTCCGGAAGAACCGGCATCGGACGATCTCTTCTTCGAAAGGGCCATATTGGAAAAGACGTTATCAGAACAACCGGCGGCTGAAACGACACCAGAGGAGGATTTCACCCCGAAGGAAGAGGTGCCAACGACCTCGTACAAGGAGGAGGAACCATCTCTTGAGGAGGTCATAAGGGGCTCTCATGAGGAGAGTAAGCCTTCCCCCCGGAATCAATCGGTCGAGGAGGTTGTCCGATACGTCTCTTCCTTGCTCTATCACTATGTCTCTCTGGAAGAAGACCCTAAGAAGAGGAAGGCCCTTCAGGGGCTGCGGGCCGAGTTGGATAATGCCCAGCGGTCCAAAGAAAGGATCATGCAAGCTCTCAAGGCATCGTGGGAGGATGGCAAGGATATACTGATTGATGTCATAGCAAGGGTGTTTGCCAAGAAACCGTAAACTGTTGAATACCTGCAATCGAAATAAGAAGGCCGGATGGTAAATTCATCCGGCCTTCTTGATTTGCTTGCCTGGAATACATGGTGGGCCGTGCTGGATTCGAACCAGCGACTCTCTGCTTAAAAGGCAGATACTCTNCCGACTGAGTTAACGGCCCTCCTCGTCAGCCGTTGAGGGGACGGATTTCTGTTAGTTATTATACTCCTTCTCCCTCGGTAAATCTATACCGCATCAAAGGGGTTCTTGAGAAAGATGGTCTCATCTCTCTCCGAACCAACTGAAATGAGGATGATCTCCGTCTCAACGATCTCCTCGAGCCGCCTTATGTACCGCTGGGCATTGGCCGGAAGATCCGAAAATCGCCTTGCTCCTCTCACATCCTCCTGCCAACCATCCAGCTCCTCGTACACTGGCTCCAGGCCCTCCCAAACGGTGATGCTCGATGGAACATGAGCGAGCACCTTCTCATTCCACCGATAACCGGTGCATATTCTTATTTTATCGAGGCTATCCAAGACGTCAAGTTTGGTCAAGGCTAAACCGCTCAGACCATTTACCCTGACGGAATGCCTCACAATAACGGTATCGAACCACCCACATCGCCGCGGCCTACCCGTAGTGGCACCGTATTCTCCTCCTCTCTCTCGGATCTCATCCCCCAGGGGGCCCTTCATCTCCGTTGGGAAGGGGCCTCCCCCTACCCTCGTAGTATACGCCTTTGAGACCCCAATTACGGAATGGATATCGGTCGGACCAATCCCCGACCCCGAACAGGCATTTCCCGCTACCGTGCTGGATGAGGTTACGTAGGGATAGGTGCCGTGGTCCACATCCAGCAGGCATCCTTGGGCCCCCTCGAAGAGCAAATTCTTCCCCCTCTTCATCTCCTCGTGGAGGACAATGGACGTGTCGGCCACGTATCTCCCCAGTTTCTGCCGAAATCCCGTGTAATCGCTGAGAATTTGAGCTCCATCCAAGGGGGAGTCCCCGAGCATTTGGGCCAAATAGAAATTCTTCTGGGAAAGATTCTCCTCCAGCTTTTCCCTGAAGACCTCCTCGTCGAGGAGGTCAATCATCCTGATCCCACACCGGGCTACCTTATCCTCATACGTTGGACCAATACCCTTTCCCGTCGTTCCGATTTTCTTGCCCCCTGATTTGAGCCGTTCTCGGGCCACATCGATGGCCTTATGGTAGGGCATGATACAATGGGCCCCCTCGCTGATGAGGAGTTGGGATTCATCCTGAAAATATCCCCTCTGCTTTAATGCATCGATCTCCTCGCAGAGGACGCCGGGATCGACTACCACGCCACTGCCGATAATGCATCTCTTCCCGGAATGGAGGATACCGGAGGGAATGAGGTGAAAGATGAATTTCTCCTCCCCCACCACCAAGGTGTGACCCGCGTTATTCCCTCCCTGAAAACGGACAATTACGTGGGCAAACTGGCTGAAGAGGTCGACGACCTTCCCCTTGCCTTCATCACCCCATTGACTTCCCACGACAACAACGTTGGGCATTCTCTCATCCTCTCTTGAAATCAGAGATCAATATGTTTCACGGATATGATGTTGGGCAACTGCGAAAGCTCCTCCATCACCTCTTTGGATATAATCGAATCCAAGTGAAGCAGGGAAATGGCAATACCCCCTGATCTATCACGGCTAAACTGCATGGTGGCAATGTTGATGTTTCTATTCCCGAGGGCTGTCCCGATATTCCCGATGACGCAGGGCCTGTCCCAGTTCTGAATCAAAAGCATGTTACCCTTGGGCACGGCCTCGATGCGAAAATCGTTAATCTGGACGATCCGGAAATCCTTGGCACCGAAAAGGGCCCCCGCTATATAGTTCCGCTCCCCTCTGCCCATCGCCGTAATGGCAACCATGCTGGCGAAATCCTCAGCCGTGGTGAACTTGGATTCTCTCACCCTGATTCCCCGGTCCTTGGCTATGATTGAAGCATTTACGAAATTGACCACTTCCCCCATGTACGGAGTCAACAATCCCCTTAATACTGACACGGTAATGGGGGAGACGTTATACTCCGCCACGCCGCCCTTATATTCGATGGAAAGCTCCTCAATGGCGAAATCCGCTATTTGCGTCAAGAAACTCCCCATTTTCTCCCCTAAATCGAGATAGGGCTTGACCACGGGAAGCACATCAGGGCTGACGATGGGTATATTTACCGCATTTCGAATCCTCTTATTGATCAGAAAATCGACAATCTGATCGGCAATGGCTACGGCCACATTCTCCTGGGCTTCGTTCGTGGAAGCCCCGATGTGGGGAGTACAAACCACATTGTCCAACTCGAAAAACGGACTATCGACTGCGGGCTCATTCTCGAAGACATCCAACGCTGCCCCCCTCACGCTTCCGGACTTCAGCCCATTTAAGAGAGCTCCTTCGTTGACAATACCGCCCCGAGCGCAGTTAATGATCATTACACCCTCTTTCATCCTTTCGAAGGCCTCGGCGTCGAGCAAATTCCGCGTCTCATCCGTCAAAGGCGTATGGATGCTGATGAAATCGGATTGCCTCAAGAGATCATCCAGGGTAACCAATGAAATTCCCTTTTGTTCTGCTGCATCCGCGGGTATGTAAGGGTCATACGCTATCACGTTCATCTTCAAACCCTGTGCCCTCTCCGCAACGAGGCTCCCGATATTGCCGACACCGATGATCCCGAGGGTCTTGCCATAGAGCTCAACCCCCATGAATTTACTCCGCTCCCACCTTCCCGATTTGGTGGATGCCATGGCCTGAGGGATCTTCCTGGAGATGGCGAGCATCATGGCAATGGTATGTTCGGCGGCCGCTACGGCATTTTCACGGGGAGTGTTCATCACCACGATCCCCCTCCGCGTCGCCGCTTGGACGTCTACATTGTCTACCCCGATTCCAGCACGACCGATAACCCTCAGCCTCTCCGAGGCATTAATAATATCTGCGGTAAGCTTTGTTTTGCTGCGAACAATGATACCGTCATACTCTCCAATGCTTGCCCTCAACTCACCGGGGCTGAAATCCGCCCACGCATAACACTTAATCGCCTTCTCCTTCTTAAGGACCTCTATACCCCTCGGGGACAGGTTATCGGCGACCAATATCCTATAGACCGCTTCCTCTTCCATTTGGTCTGCCTCAATGGGAAATCAACACCTCTTCAGCCGCCCTTACCCCGGCACCCAACTCGAATTGATAGCCCATCTCCTTGAGGAGCATCTCCAGCGCGCTGATGACCATGATCATATCCAGGCGTCCATAGTATCCCAAATGGGCAATCCTGATGATCTTCCCCTTTGCCCGGTCCTGGCCTCCAGCAACGGTAATCCCAAATTCCTCGAAAAAACGATCCTTTATCTTAATGGCACCTATCTCATCGGGAACCTTCATCGCGGTCAGGGCGTTGCTCGGAGATTCCGCCGCGAAGAGCTCCAATCCGAGCGCCTTTACGGCCTCTCGTGTCGCCCTTGCAAGCAAATCGTGCCGGGCGAACACCGCCTCCAACCCTTCCTGGCGAATCTTTCTCAGCGACTCCCTCAGGCCGATTACCAACGTGATTGCGGGGGTGAAGGTGTTCTGATTCTTCTCCGCCGATTTCAGCTCGCCTTTGAAATCGAAGTAGTATTTGGGCAGCTTCGAGCGCTCAACAAACCTCCAGGCCTTCTCGCTCAGGGCGACAAAAGAAAGGCCCGGCGGGAGCATGAGGGCCTTTTGGGAGCCGCTCACCACCACGTCAAGATTCCATGCATCCATGGGGATGTCGAAGACCCCGATTCCAGTAATGGCATCGACCACGATGGCCGTTTCCTCATAGGTGCTGGTAATCTCCGCTATCTCCCTTATCGGATGCATTACCCCCGTTGAGGTCTCTGTCGCCTGGGTAAATACAGCCCGAATAGATGGATCCTCTTTCAGACATTGGGCAACCAATTCAGGGTCGACGGCCTCCCCCCATTCTACATCAATGGGCTTCACCGAAATGCCATAAGCCTCACAGATCTCTCCCCAACGTTCCCCAAACTTGCCCCCCCGCACCACGAGGGCCTTATCGCCGGGGGAGAGCAGGTTGCAAACTGCCCCCTCCATGGCCCCGGTCCCGGAGGAGGTAAATACGAGAACCTCGTTTTTTGTCTGGAAGAGGTACTTCAGGCCTTCCCGGACCTCCTGGTATATCCGCTTATATTCGGCCTCTCGATGATGGATAATCGGCTCGGCCATCTTCAACATGATGTCCTGAGGCAACATTGTTGGGCCGGGAGAAAATAAGTATTTCTTTTCCATAAAATACCTCACGGCCGAAATTCGCTAAGTCCAGC
>JGI2173J19968_10000671_pt1 | contig 13163 bp, 15 predicted proteins | sample DeeMarSWOR136_30_FD_19968 | JGI IMG/M metagenome (IMG submission 19968) | reverse complement strand
GAATACTACTGCGGCATAAGCCGTATCGCTTTCGTTAACGTGGAGTTGCTGCACATCCTGATCCAGCAAATTCCAAAAGAAAAATGGCATGGAATCGGGAAAAAAATGGGCGACGCCTTGAAAGTCTCCATGGAAACAACTTTAGGCCTTAAAACAGCACAGCGTGAAAACTGGGAAAGCGTGTTCAAAAGATTAAGAGTGCAAGGATTTGGAGATTTCTATTTAAAAGACAAGTACATCCTCATAAAAACACCGCTTATTATCGATTCGGAAATTTGGGAAGGCATGCTGGAGGGACTGTTTGATATAGAGTTGGACACGAAAACTACCGTGCCGCCGCTGGTTTTCGAGATAAAAGCACAAAAAGCACTTTCAACACAATAAATCGCAACGATGTCACCGCTGATATTAGAAAGGATAGGTTTATTAGGAGACAGCAACTTAAGGTGCCCTTCAGTGATAAAAGTTGAGGGATTGCGTTCATACAAGGCGATTGCGTTCACTAAAAGCGAAAGCAATCCAAAAATCACGCGTCTAAAAACGAAAACCTATTCTACACTACGTACATCCCTTAAAAAAAGAACGATTTTTCCAAAAAGCTTCATAGTTTTATTTAGAAACGCGACCCGATACTCTTTTAATGAAAAATTAGGTGATGAAGAATGGATAAAGTAAAGTTTGCCATACCAGCAGGCTCTCTAGCCAAAGCAACCTTTGAAATTCTGCAACGTTCAGGATACAAAGTCTCAGGTCAAGAACGTACCTATCGCCCGACAATTAATGATCCCAAAATCGAATTGAAAATCCTCAGACCCCAAGAAATACCCGTTTTCGTTGCGGAGGGTCTCCAAGACGTGGGCATTACGGGTCAAGACTGGATCAGGGAAACTGGCGCTGACGTTGAAGTCCTCCAGAACTTGGAATACGGGAAAATACGACTGGTAATAGCCATACCGAAAAGTCTGAGTACAAACTCCATCTCCGAACTCATGGAAGACGTGTGGAGCAAAGGAAAGAACTTCCGAATCTCCACTGAATACTTGAACATCGCAGCTGAATACATAAAAAGCAATCCCGCCTATCGAAAACGCTTCGGCAAGTCAGAGCCACTCATGGTGACGCCATGGTGGAAAAAAGGCGAAAACCCAAGAGCAAAAATTTTCCTGTCTTTCGGTGCCACAGAAGCCAAACCGCCAGAAAACTCTGACTGCATCATGGACGTAACTGAAACTGGCTCCACTCTAGACGCGAACAACTTGAAAATAATCGAGGACGTACTGCAGTCTTCAGCGGTGCTTATAGCGAACAAGGATGCTTTGGCTGACCCGAAGAAGAGAGAAAAAATCTACGACATCCTGACCCTGCTGAAAGGCGTAGTGGACGGCTCCAAGAGAATCCACATATTCGTAAACGTGAAGAAAGCAAACCTGCAGAAGCTGCTCGCAGACCTGCCAGCCTTAAAGAACCCGACGATAGCGCCTCTGGCAGATGAAAACTGGTGCTCTGTTAACACGATAGTTGAGAAAGACTGCCTCATAGATCTCTTGCCGAAAATCCGCAAGCTTGCCCAAGGAATTGTGGTCTACGAACCCCGACAGGTGCTGGCTTTAGACGAGATAAGCAGGAGAGAAGAAAACAAATGCGCAGCAAAACCAAAGTGAAAGTCTGGAAGGCTACAACGCTACCAACTGACTGGTTCAAAAGGCAAAAGCCAGACGAAAAAGCAAGCGAGCAACTTGAAAGTGATGTTAAAGCCGTAATAAACAAAGTCATAAAAAACGGAGACGCTGCACTAATAGAGCTTACTGAAAAATTCGATAAAACACGATTAAACGCTAAAGACCTACGAGTAAAACCAACAGAAATTAAAAAAGCCTACCAAGCGGTAAGCAAAGAGCAAATTTCTGCCCTCAAGTTCATCAAAGACAAAGTAAGCGCCTTCGAGAAACTCCTACTCAAACAAGCTGGAACCAAAACTTCTAACGAGGGCTTAACCGTTAAAACCGTTCTGCGCCCAATCGAAAGTGTGGGCTGCTATGTTCCAGGAGGACAGGCAGTTTATCCAAGCACTTTGGTCATGACTGCGGTGCCAGCAAAGGTGGCTGGGGTCCCCAGAATCGTAGTGTGTTCACCGCCAACTGCCAAAGGCACAATAAACCCGTTGGTTCTTGTCGCCGCAGACATTTGCGGAGTTAACGAAATCTACAAGGTTGGAGGAGCCCAAGCTATTGCTGCTCTGGCGTATGGAACAGAAACAATCAAGTCTGTGAGAAAGATCGTTGGTCCTGGGAACAAATACGTGACCACGGCGAAGATTTTTGTCTCAAAAGACGTCGCTATTGACATGCCTGCTGGTCCCAGTGAAGTTCTTGTGTTGGCAGATGAAACTGCGAATCCGCGGTTTGTCGCTCTGGACATGATTTCGCAGGCGGAGCACGGCGAAGACAGCGTTGCCGGACTGATAACCACATCCAAAAAACTTGCAGAAAAAGTGCAAAATCAGCTAAAGAAAATGGTCACTATCGCGAATCGAGGAGAAATAGTTACGAAGGCACTGAAAAAATACGGGTTCATAATCACCTGCGCCAGCATGGACGAGACTGTTGAGTTGGCGAATGTTTTTGCGCCCGAGCATATTGAAGTCATGACAAAGGCGCCTATGGAAATCGCTGATAGGATCATGTCGGCAGGGCTCATTCTCGTAGGTCCTTACAGTCCTGTTGCCCTAAGCGATTATGGCAGCGGAACAAATCACGTCTTGCCTACGGGCGGCTTCGGAAGCGCCTATTCAGGCTTGTCTGCCCTTGACTTCGCGAGGAGAGTTAGCATAGTTGAGAGTTCAAAGGAAGGTTTGCAGAGTGTGCGGGAACGTGTAAAGGTTATGACTGAAGCGGAGAACCTTCCGAACCACTACAAAGCCGTTGAAGCGAGGTTTGAAAAATGAAGGCGGAATGTAAGAAGTGGCTGGAAGAGAAGCTTGCGAAGATAGAGGCTCTTGAAAGCTATGTCCCTGAGAAAACCATCGAAAATGCAGTGAAGCAGGTCGGGCTTTCGCCCGCCGACATCGTGAAGTTGAACTTCAACGAAAACCTGTACATGCCGCGGGCAAAGCTTGTTGCGCTCCTGAAGGAAGTGGCAGAAGAATGCGACTTGAGGCTGTATCCGCAGGAAGAAGAAGAGAAACTGCGCGAGGCTATAACCGAGTACCTCAGGCTGCCGCAGGGGTGCGTCGCCGTCGGAAACTCAAGCGACGAAGTGATGGACAGGATTACGCGGCTGTTCTTAGAGAGAGGTGACCAAGCAGTCACGTTTGCGCCCACGTTCAGCGTCTTCCGCTACTGCGTTAAATACCAAGGCGCAGAGTACGTTTCCGTGCCGCTTCGGAAAGGCTTCACGCTTGATGCTGAAGCGATGCGTGCCGCGTTTACACCTGAAGCGAAGCTGTTGTACCTGTGTTCGCCGAATAATCCAACTGGTAACCAGCTTGAGCGAGGTGAGGTTGAAGCTTTGATTGAAGAGTTTGCTGGTATAGTGATGGTTGACGAGGCGTACGGCGAGTACGCAGATTACTCTGTGGTCCCGTTGATAGATAAGTACGAGAACCTTGTGGTCTTGCGGACTTTCTCGAAAGCTTTCGGTTTGGCTGGGCTTAGGCTTGGCTACGCCGTGGCTAACCCGACGCTGGCGAAGGCAGTCAACAAGATACCGGCGCCTTACGCCATTAACACTGTCACGTTGACCATGGGCAGGAAGCTTCTGGAAAATGTTGGCGTGGTCAGGGAAGCGGTTGCTGCGTTGAAGGCTGAACGGGGAAAACTGATAAACGAGCTTAACGCGATAAGGGGTGTGGAAGCGTTTGATTCACGGGCAAACTTTGTGCTGTTCAACATGAGCGAGCCGTACGAGGATGCTTACCTTAGCTTGCTGAAGAAGGGTGTAATCATCAAGAAGCTTGGAAAACTCTTGATGTACGAGAACTGCCTCAGAGCCACAGTCGGGTTGCCCGAGATGAACGCAAAACTCCTAAACGCACTGAGAGAATATTTGGGTGACAAAACATGAGAAAAGATGAAGTGTACAGAAAAACGAAAGAAACAGAAGTCAGCGTAAAAGTAAACCTTGACGGAGAAGGAAAAGCCGACACCAACACGAGCGTGCCCTTCCTTGACCACATGGTTACTTCGCTGGCGACACACAGCATGATCGACATAACCGCCAAAGTCAAGGGCGACTTGAGGCACCACTCTGTTGAAGACCTTGCTATATGCCTCGGAGAAGCACTAAGCAAAGCCTTAGGAAACAGAAAGGGCATAACAAGGTTCGGAAACGCAGCAGCGCCAATGGACTGTTCATTAGCGTTTGCAGCAGTGGACCTTGTTAAACGACCATACTTTAAAATTGACCTAAAACTGCGCGGAAAAAAAATCGAAGACATGCCTACAGAAGACATTAACCACTTCTTCGAGTCGTTTGCCACTTCGCTACAGGCAAACGTTCACGTATATGTCCAATATGGCAGTAATGACCACCACAAGGCAGAAGCAGCCGTCAAAGCTCTGGCGCTCTCGCTGAGACAAGCGATAGCGCTGGATCCGCGAAGGAAAGGAGTGCCGAGTTCTAAAGGAGTAATCTGATGCCTGAAGCAGTAATATTCGACTATGGAGTAGGAAACCTTCTAAGCCTGAAATGTGCCCTAGAAAAGGTCGGGTTGAACGCGAAAATCACCGTGTCAGCACAGCAATTAAGAAAAGCCGATGCTATTGCGTTGCCAGGCGTTGGGAACTTTTCTGCCGCCATAAACAAACTTGACGCCGTCAAAGAACAACTCTTAGCTACAGTGGAAAGCGGCATGCCACTCCTCGGCATATGCTTAGGTCTACAGCTTTTCTTCCAAGAAAGCGACGAAGGTCCGGGAAAGGGCTTGGCGCTTTTTGAAGGCAGAACCGTCAGGCTGCAAGGCTCCGTGAAGGTGCCGCACATGGGATGGAACACACTTCGCATAGTAAAACAGAACCAATTCTTTGAAGGCGTTGCTGATGAGGCTTACGTGTACTTTGTTCACTCGCTGTATCCCGTGCCCGTCGACAAAGGGATTGTGGCTGCGGAAACAGAGTACGAAACAACGTTTACTTCAGCCATAGCCAGCAAAAACGTGTATGGCACCCAGTTTCACCCAGAAAAATCAGGCGATGTCGGATTGAAGATTCTGCGCAACTTTGCCAATATAGTGAGAAGGTGACGTGTGAGTTGTTGTTGATTCCAGCAATTGACCTGATGGACGGCAAGATTGTTAGGCTGTCACGGGGCGACCCGAAAACCGCTAAGGTTTATGACCAGTTCGGCGGACCGGTAGAAACCGCGCAAAAATGGAAGAAAGAAGGCGCAACAAAATTGCACATCATAGATTTGGACGCGGCTTTTGGCATGGGAGACAACCTGGCCGTCATCACGGAAATTGCAGAGAGGGTAGAGTTGCCAATTCAGGTTGGTGGGGGAATACGTACAATCGAGACTGCACAAAAACTGCTCACTATGGGAACCAGCCAAGTTATTCTTGGCGCCTTGGCGTTCAGCGACCCGAAAGCGATAACAAGGATTCAGCAAGAGTTCGGCAGTGGAACCGTAATTGTTGCTTTAGATAACAAAGACGGAAAAATAATGGTGGAAGGATGGAAAACTTCAACAACACTAGGCGTAAAAGAGGCATTGAAAAAGTTTACCGCGCTCAAGGTTATAACGTTCCTAGTAACTTCGATAACAAAGGACGGAACCCTTTCAGGTCCAGACCTTGAAACGCTCAGTGAAGCATGCCAGTACCCACATTTGGAGATAATTGCGGCTGGCGGAATAGGCAGCTTGAACGATTTAGCAGCGCTGAAGCGGGTAGGCGTTGAAGGCGTGGTCATTGGTAAAGCTCTTTACGAGGGCAGATTCACGTTGAAGGAAGCATTAAAAAGTGTAGGAGGCAATTAGAAGTTTATGGCATTGGCGAAACGGATAGTTCCCTGCTTGGACGTGGACCATGGGAAAGTAGTTAAGGGAGTCAACTTTGTAAACCTGAAAAAGGCTGGAGACCCCGTTGAGTTAGCGAAACGCTATTCAGATGAAGGGGCAGACGAACTGGTTTTCCTTGACATAACCGCTTCCTCAGAAAAAAGAGACATACTACGAGGAGTCGTCGAAGGCGTAGCAAAGGCAATCAACATTCCGTTCACCGTCGGCGGAGGAATCCGCAACGTTTCAGACGCTAGGCTTGTCCTCTGCAGTGGCGCAGACAAAGTTTCGGTAAACACGGCGGCGGTTGAAAACCCACAGGTGATAACGAAACTCGCTGACGTCTTTGGACAACAGTGCGTCGTAGTAGCCATAGACGCAAAAAGAAAACGCGAGCAAAGAGCAGACAAGATAACGGTGAAAACCAGCGAAGGCCCAGTTTGGTTCGAAGTTTACACTTATGGAGGAAGAAAACCCACTGGAATAGACGCGATTGATTGGGCGGTGCGGGCTACGGAGCTTGGAGCAGGCGAGTTCTTGGTAACTTCAATGGACAAGGACGGCACAAAAGACGGGTACGACATAGAGTTGACGCGCACCATCTCTGAGAAAGTTAACGTTCCAGTCATAGCAAGCGGCGGCGCAGGGAAACCAGAACATTTCCTTGAAGTTTTCACGGATGGAAAAGCCGACGCGGCGTTGGCGGCTTCAGTTTTCCACTACAACCAGTATCCCGTTCCAGTTATCAAGGAGTTCTTGCGAAAGCAGGGGGTAATTATTAGACCTTGACAGAAGAAGCCTTGCTCAAAAAGCTAGATTTCAAAAAGTGCAACGGTCTCATACCAGTGATTGTGCAAGACGCTAAGTCTAAAGAGGTGCTTATGATGGCTTACGCTAACGAAGAAGCCTTGGAAAAGACGTTGAGCACGGGTTACGCGCATTACTGGAGCCGCTCCCGAAACAAGCTTTGGATGAAAGGCGAAACGTCAGGGCACACGCAGAAGATAAAAAAAGTAATAGCGGACTGTGATTATGACACGTTGTTGTACGTGGTGGAGCAGAAAGGACCTGCATGCCACACAGGCAAAGAAACCTGCTTCCACAACAAGTTAAAGTGTTAGCTAATAGTTTTTAAGAAATAACCTGCTATTTCATAGTGGAAAGTTCACGTTAAAAACACTTTATTCATGAAAGGGTGAAAAGTTGAATGTCGTTACATGAAGCCATGCTATACGAAAAACAGAAAGACAACAAAGTGCAGTGTCATTTGTGCGCGCGTCGATGCCTCATAAACGACGGCGCAACTGGGTTTTGTTTGGTTAGAAAAAACGAGGGCGGAACCCTATTTGCTCTTACATACGCCAAGGCCGTGTCTGTGGGTGTTGACCCGATAGGCAAGAAGCCTCTTTCGCATTTCAACCCTGGAGCGCTGGTTATGTCTATTGCGGCGGCTGGCTGCAACTTTCGCTGTCAATTCTGCGATAATTGGATGGTAAGCCAGGACAGAGAAGTGACGGGCAACGATTTCCCTCCGGCGGAAGTCGTGAAGGCGGCAGGAGAGCGGAAATGCCAAGGGATAAGCTACACTTATACTGAGCCGACGATTTTCATGGAGTACGCGTATGACACCGCCAAAATCGCGCATCAAGTGGGTTTCTTCAACACTTTTGTAACGAACGGGTACATGACGCCCGAAGCCGTGAAGACAATTGCGCCCTATTTGGACGCGGCGACGGTTGACTTCAAGGGCGGAGGAGACCCAGATTTCTACAAGAGCTTTTCTTCAGTTCCAACTGTTGAACCAATCTATGAATCGTTAAAGGAACTTAGGAGAAACGGCGTTCACATAGAAATCACGAACTTGGTTGTTCCAAAAATCGGAGATTCAATGGACAGGATAAAAGAGATGGCAACATGGATTAAAGATATCTTGGGCCAAGATACCCCGTTTCACTTGCTGCGCTTCCATCCTGACTACAAAATGACCACTACCCCAGCCACAACAGTTGAAGTCATGGAAAAGGCATACATGACCGCAAGAAACGCTGGGCTAAGCTATGTGTACATTGGAAACGTTCCGGGACACCCAGCTGAGAACACTTATTGCCCAAGCTGCAACGAACTTTTAATCAAACGCTACAGCTTTGAAATTACCAAGTGGAACCTAACGAAGGACATGCGCTGCCCCGTGTGCGGACGCGGGATTCCGATAAAGGGGAAACTGCATCCAACTGGCTCGCGTTTTCCGTACGCACTGTTTTAGTACACCGTGCAACATTAATTGTTAACAGATAAAAATGTGGAAACTTGTGAGACCAGACGCCGTCGGCGTTCTCGATGACGAACTGGCGAAGAAGAGTTTAGCCAGATACTTTGCCATCGTGAAAAACGCGAAAACCGCCAAGTTCAAGATAGCCCAGAAGCTTCCAGCTGAATTCGACAAAAGCGATTCGTTGGAAGAGCTTTGGAAAGAGCATGCGAAGCGTACTGAAGAGTTCTGTCAGATGGAGCAAGAGATTGACAGAGGCAAAGACTTGCAGGAAATGCTCACGCCTGAAAAATCATATTTTGACCTGAAGAGTGAAATCGCAAACAGAATTCTGCAAAACTGCCATTTCTGCAATCGCAAATGTGGCGTTAACAGAATGGCAAGCGAGCTGGGTTACTGTGCCTGCGGCAACGCGATGGTTGTTTCCAGCATTTTTGAGCACGTAGGCGAAGAACCAGAACTTGTGCCATCAGGAACCATATTCACCATGGGCTGCACCATGCGCTGTCGCCACTGCCAAAACTGGACCATCAGCCAGTGGATGGAACCGGGAACCACGTACAAGCCCAGAGAAATGGCCAGAGAAGTTGAACATTTACGCTTAAGTGGCTGCAGAAACGCAAATCTTGTGGGCGGAGAGCCTACGCCGTGGCTTCGGCAGTGGCTAGAGACCTTCAAGCACGTAGGCGTTAATGTGCCTGTTGTCTGGAACTCAAACAGCTACTACAGCCCAGAAACCGCTCAGCTCCTAGCGGGATTCGCTGACGTTTACTTGTTAGACTTCAAGTATGGACCAGGCGAGTGCGCTGAAAGAATCTCCGACGCCCCAGATTACTGGAAAGTGTGCACGGATAATCATCTGGAAGCCAAGAAACACGGTGAACTGATAATACGGGTGCTAGTTCTGCCAAACCATCTGGAGTGCTGCACGAAACCGACGCTGAACTGGATAGCTGAAAACCTAGGCGCTGAAACAAGAGTTAACCTCATGTTCCAGTACAGGCCTGAGTGGCGGGCTCACGAAATCCCAGAACTGCGTAGACGGCTCAGTAAAGATGAGAGGGAGAAAGCTGTTCAGTTAGCCGAGAAAGCAGGACTAAGAAACTTTATCACTTAAATCGCGCATTACAGGTTTTTCACTCAAAGCAAGCATGTCTCGCTTTGAATCTGTTTTTCTAAATCATAAATCTCTTTAAGCGTAATTCACATACGTATTGGAAGGCTTGACCTCCTTGGAGCTTCAGGACATCGCCGATTGGATGCGGAACTTTGCGGTTCAGTATGGATATCTAGGCATTTTTCTCATAAGCCTGCTTGGTGCCATGTCAATTTTCGTTCCAATCCCTTATACAATCGTCATATTCATCCTCGGAGGTCTCCAAGACACAGTCGGCAATTGGGTTTTTGACCCATTATGGATTGCTGTTGCCGCTGGCGTAGGCGCGGCTATTGGCGAGTTTTCAGGATATCTAATCGGTTTCGGGGGAAGAAAGGTCATCGGCGATAAATACAAGAAAAAAATGGATTTCTTAACGAAACTCTTCAAAAAATATGGTCCAATAGCCATTTTTGTTTTTGCTCTTACTCCTCTCCCCGATGATTTGCTTTTCATTCCGTTGGGCATCATGCGTTATAGCTTAATTCGAGCGTTTATTCCAGCTTTGCTTGGGAAATTCTTTTCTAACCTCATAATAGCCTACAGTGGTCGCTTGTCTCTGGAGATTGTCAAAAGCCTCTTCGGGGTGGAAGGCGAAGGGACGTCCCTTCTAGTTGGCACAATCATTGGAATAGTCCTGTTGGTCATCGTATTCATAATAATGTTCAAGGTAGATTGGGAAAAACGCTTTGCAAAATACCTAGGCGAAACGGAAAAGGACAGCAGCCAAACTTCTGAAGATGCTACCGTCACGAAGGATAAGTAAATTTAAATCTACTTTTGTTTTCTATCTTATTTGCTGTAAAGGCAAAAGTAGCGAATGATGATTTTGTATGGAGCAAACTGTAAAAATCTTGGGCTTCGTGGGAAGCCTGCGGAAAGGCTCATACAACAAAGCTTTGATGCGCGCTGCTGTCGAGCTCAAACCCAAAGATGCAATAATAGAGGTTTTTGACCTCGAAGGGATTCCGCCCTTCAATCAAGATTTGGAAAGGCAGTCTCCTCGGATAGTAAAGGAGTTTAAAGCTAAGATCAGAAAAGCGGACGCGCTTTTGATAGCCTCACCAGAATACAACTATTCGGTACCTGGCGTTTTGAAGAACGCGATTGACTGGGCTTCGAGACCGTACGGAGATAACGCCTTTGAAGGCAAACCCGTCGCCATCATGAGTGCATCCGTCGGCAGTCTCGGCGGCGTGCGCGCCCAATATCAGCTACGCCAATCATTCATCGCTCTTAATATGCATCCTCTTAACCGTCCAGAAGTCATGATGCCACTTGCTCAAGACAACGTTGATGCGAATGGCAACGTGGCTAGTGAACAAACAAGGCAGCTAATACGGGAACTGCTTGAAGCGCTGGTGCAGTGGACGAGAAAGCTTAAAGATAGGCAGCAATAAATGACTGCGCCTTTTCGCTTCAAAGCCACAATTTAAAGGATAACACTAAATTTAAAATTGTTAGATGCCACTTTACGAGTAGGCGCAAAACTTGAAGATAATCGCCGACCTGCATATTCATAGCCGCTACAGCCGAGCAACAAGTCCGCGAATGAGCATTAGCGAAATCGCTCGCTTTGCAAAAATTAAGGGGCTAAACCTCGTAGGCACAGGCGACTTTACGCATCCGAAGTGGCTAAAGGAAATACAGGAAACCTTGGTTCCAGAACCAGACACAAGCCTTTACAAAGTTGCCAGCAACGCGGGTTCTCCAGTGCACTTCATGTTGACAACGGAAGTTTGCACAATCTTCAATTTTGAAAACGAGACCAAGAAAGTTCACCACGTTATCTTGACCCCCAGCATAGAAACCGCTGTTCAAATCAATGACGCTCTTAAGCGCTACGGCGATTTAGGCGCAGACGGCAGAGCCATGCTGAACATGACTGCGCCGCACTTAGTTGAAGAGGTAATGGCGACTTCAGGTGAGAACATGGTTTTCCCAGCTCATGTCTGGACGCCGTGGTTCAGCGTTTTCGGTGCTTTCAGCGGCTTCAACAGCATCGAAGAATGTTACCAAGATATGACAAAGCACATACACGCACTGGAAACTGGTCTCTCATCCGACCCCCCAATGAACTGGCGCTTGAGCAGACTTGACAGGTTTGCGTTGGTTTCAAACAGTGACAGCCACAGCTTTTGGCCTTGGCGTATAGGCAGAGAAGCCAACGTCTTTGAACTTGAAAGAGCGAGTTACCGTGAAGTTGTGGACGCTGTTCGCCGCAAAGACCCAGCACGTCTCAAGTTTACCATCGAGACTGACCCAGCTTACGGAAAATACCATTGGACTGGCCATCGCAACTGCAATGTATCCCTCTCACCGAAGGAAGCACAAAAATTTGGCAATATCTGTCCAGTTTGCCGCAGAAAACTCACAAAGGGTGTTGAGCAACGCGTGGAAGAACTTGCTGACCGCCCAGCAAGCTTTAGGCCTAACAATGCGCCGGGGTTCATGCGATTGCTTCCCCTTTCGGAGATAATTGCAACGGTGTTGGGCGTTGATTCTCCCTCAACTCAAGCAGTGTGGAAAACCTACAATTCGCTCATTGACAGATTCGGCGATGAGTACACTGTGCTTATTGACGCGCCTAAGGACGCTTTGATTGAGGTTGTGGACACGGCGATTGCTGATGCTATCCTCCGAGTTAGAGAAGGTTCGATTAGCGTCGTTCCCGGATATGACGGCGTCTACGGGAAGCTTGTTTTGGGTGTGGGCGCTTCAGCAGAGAAGCCGAGCCGCAGAAGAGTTCAACAGTTGAATCTATCCGATTTCTGGTGACTATGGACTTTCATGTTGTTTTTTGTGTTTTTGTGTTTAACGGTTTAACAGAAATACTTATTAAATCGCAATAGATGCGATACTGTCGCTGTGACGACTTTGGACACACTGCGCAGAAAAANAGAAGACAAAATCTGTAAAATCATAGACAAAGTTCTGAAGCAAGTNTTCGGCGAAGAAGCCACACTTTTCATATACAAATACCTAGAGCAGAATTACTCGCTGCACCAAAGCGAGTTTTCAGAAAAAATCGATGTTTTCGCAAAAGGACTTGAAGAATGCCTAAGCTCAGGTGCCTTCGCAATTCAAAACAAAATCTTGGAAGATATCGCCGCTATTTATGGCACAGTCAACGAAACAAGATTTGAAAGAAACCTCGAAAGATACGATTTTGCCAGCAAAATGAAAATCGCCATGCGCAGAGCATGAGCATCCTACGCCCTTTTTACCATGTTCATCCTAAATCTCAATGGCAACTTGTTTTTCGCTTTTTGAACGAAACAAAACGATTTTATTCTCTTTCATTAATTACTCATATCGCAATCTATTGCAGAAGGTAAACGACTCTTGGAAGACATTCTAGCTAATATAAATGGCAAAGCTGTCCAAAAATTTGGAGCCGAGTACGCTGAAACTCGCGCACAAAAACTTTACAAAACTATGCTAACCTTGAAAGAAGGTCGAGTTGAAGCCGCCAAGCAAGGCATTGAAAACGGCGTAGCATTACGTGTTCTTGTAAATGGCGCTTGGGGCTTCGCTTCAGTCGGCTCCCTAAACACTGAAACTTTGACGAGCGCCGTTTCTGATGCTTGCAAGATGGCGAAAACGGCAAGTTCGCGGCTGAAAACGCCGATAAAGCTCGCAGAAGCCAAAACAGTGGAAGACCGTGTTCAGGTGAAACCGAAGAAAAACCCCGTGAAAATCCCAATGGAAGACAAGATTAAAACCGCATTGTTGATAAATGAA
>JGI2173J19968_10000662_pt1 | contig 13288 bp, 10 predicted proteins | sample DeeMarSWOR136_30_FD_19968 | JGI IMG/M metagenome (IMG submission 19968) | reverse complement strand
TGTTTTTCTCTCTGCATAGCTTTGCCCATTTACAGTCAACACGCCTTCGTAAGACTCTGTAATGACCTCACCTTCTGGCGCAACACAGAAGGTTCTCACTTGATCGTCGAATGACTTGGAGTAGTAGATGAACTTAGGTTCGTACAAAACATCCGCGAGTTCCTCCATAACAGGTGCCTGCACCTCTACCCTGATGCCAACATCAACTGGGTTGTTCAGTGTCTTCAAACCAGAAGCCTCCGCCTCACTCTTCAACCATTCCGCGCCGCTTCTGCCAGGAGCCAAAATAGCGTATTTCCCACAAATCTCCTCATCTTTTGTTGTCTTCACACCTTCTAACTTACCATTCCTCACCATGAGGCTCTTCACGTCAGTTCTAGTTCTGACCTCGACTCTATCTTTAAGTTGATTCCTCATCTTGCGCAGGGTCTCAGCACACTTTTCGGTGCCCATATGCCTAAGTCTCTGGGGAATCAGTTTCAAGCCGGCAAGGGTTGCTTTACGCTCAATTTCATCAATTTTGTCAAGGTCTGTGCCATAAACGTGTTTAGGGGCTCCAAATCTGACGTAAATGCCGTCTACATAAGCTATGAGATTGGCGAGTTCTTCTTTGGTGCAGTACTCGTCCAGCCACCCACCGACTTCTGTGGATAAGGTCAGTTTTCCATCGCTAAAGGCTCCTGCGCCTCCCCATCCCGAAAGCAGAGAACAAGGTTGACAATTTATACACCCCAAGCCTCTGCTGGCGGGGCACTTCCGCTGCTCAAGATCAGGCCCCTTATCCAACATGAGTAAGCTAAGCTTTGTGTCTTCAGCTAGCTCAAGAGCGGAGAATATACCAGCTGGACCAGTTCCAACGATTATTACATCGTATTTCAAAGGGCACCCCTCTGAAGACCCAAAACTACATGCTACAACTTCAATATATGTTTAAAGGTTTCTAGGAAGTGTTTGGACCAATGTTATTCAATGTAGATCGCAGGGCGATATGGCGTCGCTAATCCGGCCTTCTTCTTCGGATCGTAACGTTGCGGGTCGTCCTGTTGGTACGCCGAGACTTTTGCATTGAATTCCCGTTCAAAGAAGCCTTCAGCTTCTTTCAATATACGATGCTCCTCAAGGGCCTCAACTTGCAGTTGTCTACGCTTTTGATTCTGTGGCATCCTGTTGATTTCATCGATTATCCGGCGCAGGAATTCTGCAACTTCTCCTGCAATTTTCTTCAAGCTTTGATCTTTCATCAATTCCTTCATCTGATCACTGTAGGAAAGTTTTGTGTCGACCGATTTTTCGAGTAATTCCAAGTATACTCTCCACCTCCAAGGCGCAGCAGTGTAGTAGTAGATTTTCTTCGGCACAATCTTCGTTGCTCGAAGTATATTCGAAGTGTCATCCAGTACATTCTTGATTAAGGCTTCGGCTTCCTCAGCTTGAATATTGACCCTTCTTTCATCGTACCTTGGCCATCTAGCTTGTGAAAGGAAGCCTTCTTTTCCCATTCTGCTCCAAACCTCCTCGCAGAGGTGTGGTGTGAAGGGCTCCAGTAAACGGGTCCAAATGTCTAAAGCCTCTTTCAAGATCTTTGACTGAGCCGTTCCCTTTCTTCGGGTGTACCATCGAATGTCGTTCCAAATTTCGAAGAGCGCGTTTTCTGCAGCTGTCCTAGTCTTTAGAACTTCAATGTTTTCTGTGACCGTTTTGATTCGTTGTTGAAGAGTGCTGATTAGCCACTGTTCTAGAAGCCCAGCCGTCTCATCTTGTGCTGTTTCGATTATGCTGTCTGCTAATGTATAGAAGGTTTGAAGTTTGTTCCTCACGTCTCGAAGGTTTTCACTTCTCCAGTCTGGGTCGTCCATACCTTCTGCGGCTAATAAGAGCCCACAGCGTGTTGCGTCCGCGCCGTATTGTCCGATGGCGCTCTTCAAGGTTACGAAGTTGCCTTTGGACTTTGACATTTTATCTCCTTCGATCATGAGCATTCCGTTTACGCCCACGGCTTTCGGCAGGTATTCAGGGAACAGTGCGACGTGGTGGAAGAGGAAGAAAGTTAGGTGGTTCGGAACAAGCTCTTTAGCCGAGTTTCTAAAGTCCACCGGATACCAGTACTGGAATTCGGTTCGCATAGACTCCAAGACGTTGCGGTTTATTCGGGACTTCTCAGCAACTTCTCTCACGTCACCTTTGCCGTGAAATACGTAGTCGAACACTCCCGGGAGTAGTTGCTCAGGCTTTATGTCGTATTGTTTGATGTGTTTGTTTATGGTGTAGAAGGCCATGTAGACGGTTGAGTCGCTTAGAGTTTCAACGACCCAGTCTGGGCTCCATGGCAGAGGTGTGCCCAAACCGCTCTTTCTGGCGCAAGCCCACTCTCTCAACCAGTCGATGATATCGATGAACCACTTTATCGCCGACTCGGGATAGATTGAAGCCTGCTTCAGCGCTTGCTTGGTCCTCTCCTTCCAAGCTTCGTCAGAATATTTCAGGAACCATTGTCCCTCCAGCACTTTGACTATGCAAGGGGTGAGACATCGGCAGACAACTGGTTGAGGTAAATCGTACATAGAATCGGCTATGCCCTTTTCTTTGAAGGCCTCGATCAGATGGTCTTTCACTTCGTATACTATTTTCCCGGCGTATTCGTCACAGATCTCTTTCAACACGCCGCTGTGAAACTCCTTCTTGTATAGCAGCTTCGTTGCTTCGTCAGCCTTAGGATCATACTGATCCTTCGCTCCTAACTGCTCTGCTATTTCTATTGCTGGATATTCTCCGAACCCTTCGACACTTATCATGGAGATAGGTTTTATACTCTTCACTGCAGTCGGGTCGATGTTGAACTCCTTCAGTGATCTCGGGTCTTTCTGCAGATCTCTTAGCGCAAGCCAGTCGTATGGTGCATGAGCTGGAACGCTGTAGACAACTCCAGTTGCGTGCTCTGGATTCACGAACCATCCTGGTAGTACGGGCAGCTTCTCGCAGTTGATTGGATTTACAAAATTTTTCCCAATGATTTCTCTGCCCTTAAACTTCTCAATAACTGCCACCTTCCTCGTTTGCTCTTTCAGTTTCTCGGCGGCGATTGCGCTGACTAGCCATTCTTCGTTGTCTACGCGAGCTCTTACGTAGTCCGCGTCGGGGCGTATCCACATGTTGGTCACGCCGTATATTGTCTCTGGTCTAAAGGTTGCTGCCGGTAGATATGCGTTATCAATCTTGAATTTGATTAGGGTGTATTCTTCTGGCGAGACCCCTTCGCCCTCCTGACGATCAGCGTCTCCCGTTGGGCTTTGACAGTGGGGACACCAGACTACTGGATGAGTCCCCTTGACAACGTATCCTTTTTCCCGCAGTCTCTTGTACTGCCACTCAATGAACTTACTGAAGGTCGGGTCAGTTGTGTTAAACTCTCTTCTCAAGTCTACCGAAAAACCTACACGTTTCACGGTCTCCCTATTCTCATTGGTATAGTAAGAAGCCATGTAGACTGGGTCGACGAATCTCTTTAGGTCCTTTTCAGAAACGCCGTCGACTTCTCTCAAAACCCGAATGAACTCCTTGTCTCCCAGTTTCACTCTTTCGCTTGCTCCAGCTACGGTTTGGCCCGTCCAGTGCCAAGCCCATGGAAACAACACATTGTAGCCTTGCATGCGTTTGTACCGTGCATAGGCGTCGACACGGGTAGCTGTGAAGGCGTGTCCTACATGCAGTGGTCCATTCGCGTAAGAGTACGGGAAAGTTACAAAACACTTTTTTCGAGTTGAGTCTGGTTCAGCGTCAAAAATCTTCGCTTTTTCCCATTCTTTCTGCCATTTCTCTTCGATTTGCCGTAAAAGATCCATGAAATCTTCTGAGCTTTGTTGAGGGTTATTAAAGGTTTTGTCAATTTCTGGGGAGGAAACGATCCCTCATGTTCAGCACCGTCGAGCCTTTAGAAGGCTTGTCCTTCCTTAAATCTGTTGCCCCTTTGATTGACAGCAAGAGAGGACCTCACGAACGCACTGAGTCTAGCCCCGGTCTACTATATGATCCAAATAGGAGTCAAATAGAAACTAGGGTCAGTTGAAGAAATATCCTCAATCACTCTTCTCGCCTAGTTGCTTTCTTACAGCTCTCTCAGCTTTCTTTAATGCTTCTTGGACTTTCTTGACTTTGGTTCCGCCCGCCTGTGCGAAGTCAGCTCTGCCACTCCCTCCACCGCCCAGCATCTTTCCTACGTCTTCAGCGATTTCCTGGGCGTTCACACCATGCTTCAATGCGTCCTTTCCAGCCATCACCACTATCCTAGCCGTTTTCCCATCAGCCCCAGAGAATACAGTTACCGTACCTGGACTCGCTGTGACTATCTCATTAGCCGTCTCAATCATGCGGTCAACATCCAATCGCTCAAACTCTTGTAACACGAATCTTACTTCCCCAATTTCTTTGACTTTTCCTTTCGCACCTGGCGCCACGCCTCTTCGCGCCGCTGCAATTTCCTTGATAAGGCGTTTCTTCTCACGCCTAGCTTTCTTCCATTCTCTGACGAGGCGTTCTGCTGTCTTCACAAGTTTTTCCCTTGGCGCATTCAGAACCTCGGAAACCCTCCAGAGCAGTTCGTCGCTTGCCTGGATTTCTTTTAGGGCTGGGATTCCGACGCTAAAATTAATCCTTTCTACACCATCTTGGACCCTTTCCGTGTGGACAATTTTTACGAATCCTACTTCTCCAGTGCTACCTAGATGAGTCCCGCCGCAGGCTTCAACTTCCCAATCTCCCGTCTTGACGACGCGAATCTCTCTTCCAGGCACAACGCCTCCCTGATATAATCGAAAGCCATATTCTTTCTCTGCTTCTTCTCTGGGCATCCATTCGGTCTCGACTGGTAGGTTCCGCAAGATAGCTTGGTTTGCCAGCCTTTCGATTTCGTGTATCTCTCTCAGGGTCAGTCGTCTGAAATGGGAGATGTCAAGCCTAGACCTCTCCACACCTTTCTGGCTTCCAGCCTGCCAAACGTGGCCTCCGAGTACGCGCCTTGCCGCTCCCATGAGGACGTGAGTGGCTGTGTGATGCTTCATGAGACTGCTTCGCGGTTCCCAATCGATAGTCCCTCTTACGAGGTCTCCTTCTTTCGGAACTTGATCTTTTGTAACGTGGATGATGACGTTTCCGACCTTCTGAACATCAGCAATTTCTGACCGCGTCTTGTCAAACTCTAGATGCCCATGATCTGCTGGTTGTCCACCGCCTTCAGGATAGAATGCTGTTTTGTCTAGCACAACGTATTTTCCATCAAATACCTTGAGAACCTTCGCCTCGAATTCGGAAAGATATGGATCTTCGTAATAAAGCATCCGCGTCTCTGGAATCTCTGAAACCTTTGTTTCTAACTCTTCAAATTTTGATGCCTCTCGCACCCGCGGCTCGCCGGCGTGCCTTTCCGCAACCATCTCGTAGAAGTTCTCGGGCATCCCAACCTCAAATCCTTCCTCTTTTGCAGTCTCTTCAACCACTTCCGGTGGAAGCCCGTGAGAATCGTAGAGTTCTATTAGCGTCTCTGTGGGAATCTGGGAAACCTTTTCCGCTCTCAATTCACGGGTTATCCGCTTGACAAGGGAACTTCCTCTTTTGAGGGTCTCCTTGAATTTGTCCACTTCCACATCTAGAATTTCAAGTATTTCGTTCTGCATCTCTTTCAGTCGCGGAAAATCTGGCGACCAATAAGCTATCTGCAGGTTTGCAATGTCAAACAATCTCTCCTCGATCTCCAGCGTCCTGAGGAGTCGATAGGTCCTCCGCAGCATCAGCCTTGTAAGGTAACCCTCACGAACATTCGACGGAACTACGCCCTCAGCGAGCATGAAAGCCAGACACTTTGTATGATCTATCACTGCAAACGCACTTTCAATAGGAAGCAACGTTTGGTTAAGCTCTTCTAGGCTAATTCCGACCCGTTCAGCCACCGTTTTCCGAGCTTCACTTCGGTCAGAGCCTCTTTCTGAAGTCATTACACCAGAGACTGCCGCCACTTTGGCTAGGAGCTTCTGATCACCCCCGCCTAAACCCGCCATCTTCAACACGTCGTCTAGGACCGATCCATAGACTGCATGGAAACAACTGACAGTTCCTTGCGACAGCCATGTGTATCGGCTGTCTATTCCGTATCCTGTGTCAACTGTCCGTATGGGTAACTCGACAAACTCGCTGTCGATAACCTTGAACTTCATGAACACCAGCGTGGCAAGCTCCAGTCCACGAACAACTGTCTCAAGATCTGGACCAGCGTTTCCTCCACCGGACCAGACGTCTTCCTTGTAAACCACCTCTTCAGACTTTACCCCTAACTCCTCAGTCACAAACTCATGATGATATCGCACGGTTTGATCTTTCCAATACACCTCTTTCTCTGGATAATTGAAGGCATGATGCCCGCCCATCTCAAAAATAGTCAAGTGGCGACCGAAGGTCGGTCCTACATTGTCCACATCTACAAACCGAATACAAGGCTGGCTTATGACCAGTGGATTTGCTGGTGGAGGGGTCATCCCATTTGTAACATATGGTTGAAAGTCGACTATACTAGCGTGTGTAAAGTAAAGATCGTCTCTCCACCTAGCTACAACCGGATAAGGCTCTATCCTTTTATGTCGGTTCTTCTCGAAAAAAGACAGAAAAGCCTCCCGCATCGCTTGCAGATTGTAGCGTTTACGTGTAGGCGAATCACCGATAAAGGTTAGTGGCGCGCAACCTTGTGAGGTCGACTCTCCACATGTTTCCTGTTCCGAGTTTTGTGTCCAGAAGTATCCGCCACAAACGGGACAAAGCTTTCGGACGTACCCGTATTCATCGAAGAAGGGAACATGATACTCACTCTTCGGAAATCGCCTCAATCTTCATCCTCCAACCTAAGCAAGCTTGACAGCTTCAAAGGTAAAAGTTTTGGGAGACATTTAAACTGTTGTGCAGCACGCTCTACTAATTCATGATGTAGTTGAGGTCATAACTTAAGCCTAAAGATAGCAGATCGTAAAAGCTGATGGGCACCTACATTCAAGCAAAATTCTTGCTGAAGAGAGAAAGGAGTTTAGACAGGAAGGTGCACCATCAGCTTTTACATTAGCTTGTATATAGTTGAATTCTATAAATAGTTTACGACCTTCTACTCAGTAGGCTGTTTCACGTGATACGAAAACTTCGGTTGGCCTCTTCATTAATTGAAGCGTTAGGATCGATGCTTTATCCAAATAGGGCGCCGAGGCCTTCTAGCGCTGCCTCCTCCTTCTCCTTCTCCTCTTCTTCCTTCTTCTTCTCTTCTGCAGGCTTCGCCTCTGAGGCTGCTGGCGGGGCTGCTGTTGGCGCAGGTGCTGCCATGAATGCTGGCGGGGCTTTGATCGCTTCTTCGATATCAACCTCTGCTAGCGAAGCCACTAGGGCCTTCACCCTCACAGGGTCTGCGTTTATGCCAGCGGCGTTCAGTACACCAGCTAGGTTCTTTTCGTCTATTTCCTTACCTGCTCTGTGAAGGAGCATTGCTGCGTATACGTACTCCATATTTTTTCCCTCCATCTTTTACATCACTCTGCCTTTTCAACCTTTCTCCACTGCGGTCTTGGTTGCAGCTTTTTCATCAACTTTGGCTAGCCTTGTACTTAAACTTAACATCTGCGCGTGGGCCTTGCTTACTAGAGCAGAGATTGTGGCAGGGTTAGGCACCCCCGCGTTCAAAGCTAACGTGAAAGCTTCTTGATGCACCATTTGGATCAGAAACGTGATGTTTTCTGGAAGGGGGTACGCGATGTTCAGCGAGAGATTGAAAGCATGTAGATGGGCTTCTTCGAGGTTTCTCCGTATTTGCCCGAGATTTATAAGCAGCTGTTCTTCGGGTATGATTAGTCCGTCGTCGTAGGCTGCTTTCAATGTCAGCCCGATCTCTACTGGTTTTATTCCTAGCTTCGATAATACGCTCGCGAGTCTTGTTGTTATAACCTCACCCTTCTTTGCCACCAATGTATCGCGATTTATCCATACACTTCCAGCCTCAATTCTGGTTGGTATCCCTACGGCGCCAAATTGGCTTATTATTGGGCCGGGAGGTAGACCAGTGTTTCCAGCTGGTACTGTTACGTCGAAAGCTGCTATGTCACCCGCCCTCGCCGTGGTTGTAACTCTGCTCTTTTCAAGAAGAAGTGCAAGTTTGAATGGGCTAAGTCTAGTGAAGAGGAAGATGTTTGATCCTGCCATGTAGTCTTCAAGATTCTCTATTCCAGGTTTCTCTTCGAGTTTGGCAATGGCTCTCTTTACTAACGTGTTCTTCACAACGCGAAGGCGCGCATTGTCTCTCAGCTTTCTTCTCAATTCTTGAAGTTGGGCAGCCCTAACTTTTTTTAAGCTCGCAACTCCGACGACATCGTATCGTTTTATGAAATCTTTTATTTCATCAACCTCTTCTGCTTTCAACTGCACTGTTTGACGCTGTGACATTAATCTTCCCTACATCTTTACTTTAACCAGTGGGCCCATCGTCGTCTTTAAAATGACTGATCTGATATTTTTGATCCCCCTTCTTAGTCTGCCCTCGATCCGTCGCATCACGACTTGGATATTCTCAGCTATCTCGTCGTTGACCATCTCTTCCGTTCCCACATGACATTGCAGCACAGGTTGGCCCCGCACTCTGACCAAGACCATTTTCCGATGTTTCTCAATCTGGTCTGCTATGTTTCCTGTGGGCGGTACCGGCGTAGGCATCTTCCCCTTAGGTCCAAGGGTTGCGCCCAACACTCTCCCCACAAGGGGCATTAAAGGAGCTTCCGCGATAAAGAAATCATAGTTCTTCGCCAATTGCTTCTGTCTCTTCTTGTCACCAGCCACAGCTTCCAGGTCGGTTCGTTCAAGCACTAGATCGCTGCCTGCTCTCTTGGCTTTCAGGGCCATTTCGCCGGAAGCTATGACGCAGATCTTGTTTGCTTTTTCAGCACGATGGGGCAACTCGATAAGTTCCTGGATTTTTCCTTCAGGCTTTTTAGGATCGATGTCTCGCAGATTTATGATTAGGTCTATCGATTGAACGAAATTTCTCTTTTCAGACTTGTCCTTTAACTCGTTGATTGCATCAAGGATGTTCTTCTTTTCTAATGGCATCTTCGAAGCTCCGTGCCAGTCTCCTACTGGAGATCACTTATAAAAGAGTTTATCCTTCCTTTCCGAACAACTCGCCATGTTTTCCTTCATCGATTTCCCGTTGTACCTCGCGTGGGTCTTTACCTTCTATTGTCACTCCCATACTGACGCAACTCCCTAAAACCTCTTTCACTGCGGCCTTTGCATCTCCAGCCAGAAGTTCAGTGCCTTTGACCTTAGCAATACGTAAGGCTTGTTCCAATGAAAGATCTCCTACCTTTTCGGTTTTTGGGTTTCCCGATCCTTTCTGTACTCCTAATTCGCTGACGATTAACGCGGAGGTTGTCGGTGTACCTACACTTACGTCGAAGTCTTTCGTTTCAGTGTCAACGGTGATCTTCACAGGCACCTTCATACCAGCGTAGCTCTTTGTTACTTCGTTGATTCTGTTGACGATGGCGAGGACGTTTACTCCCAGGGGCCCTAAGGCTGGTCCCAGTGGCGGTCCAGCGGTTGCTTGTCCTCCGCTTATCAATGCTTCAACAACTTTCTTTTCGCCCATAATCTACTCTTCTCCCTTAGCCTTCTCCACGAGTTTTACGTAGTCAGCATGGACTGTTATAGGCAAGGTGAAAGTTGCCTCTAGTAATTCAAGAGTTACTTCTTCCTTCGCCTTGTCAACCCTGGTGATCTTCGCCCTCATTCCTTTGAACGGGCCGCCCACAACTTCTACTACGTCATCTTCATCTAGCTCTTCTATCACTGGTTTTACTACAATGTATCTTTCAACTTCTGAGAATGTTACGATTCCAGGAACTCTCGAGCGCACATGCTTTATGCCAGCTATAGCCTTCTCAACAAAGTGGGGTCCATCCGCCTCGACAAAAATGTAGCCTTTCAACATTTCTGGTACAAGGATAGCCTTTATCGGTAGGTCGCCAGTCCTAACCTTTGCAGCTATGAGGGTTGCAACGTTTCTCTCTTGGCCAGCTGTAGTTCGAACAGCAAAAATCGCTGTAGGAATTCTCTCTTCTTCCATAGTTGTGCCTCCTATGTTGGAGGGCTGCCCTGCAACGCAAAAGATATGAGTTTAATGACAAATCCGATTCCGCCAACTGCGAGGGTGCCGAGAAAGCATATCTTTATCGATAGCCATAGCTCGCTTCTTCCAGGTTTTGTAGCGAGTCTCAGCAACCTCGAAGCTGATTTAAGAAACGATCTTAATCCCAAGGTTGTTCGCACTCTCAAGAATGAGTTCTAATATAAAAAGTATTTTGATTCAAAAAGCCTCTTTTCATAAGCCTTCTATACTTTTTCTATAGGTATGCCGATCTTCTCTAGGGCTGCTATCAGTTTGCCTTTATCAGCACCTTTGATTCCTTTCCATTCAAGGACTGCTGACTCTACGGTCTCAACTGTTCTTTCAAGGCATTGCCTTATCATCTCTGCATCTATTTGAGGAATAGCGTATTTTGGGATGATATGCCCAAAAGCTACGTTAGTAGTTAGTGCGATCTTTGTGAATTTCTCGTTATAGTGTGGTCCACCGATTCCCAAGACCGCATGGTACTGTGACTGCCTAAAGACAGCCGCCATCGCAGCATGAGCCACAACTTCAGCTGCTTCAAGATCTTTCCACTGCTTAGGCGAGCTTCCGAGTTCAGCGAACATAGTTGGCACATCTAAAGATGGCCCGTGATGGGTGCACTCGTAGGAAACCTTGTAACCCAATCCCATGTCTCGTCTAAGTTTCGCCATTTCGATCAAAGCTTCTTTCATGGCGCCGGCGGGAGAGATCGAAATCTTCTTGCGGATTCCACCGAATTTGGCTTCGTTGGCTAAGTTGCCAGGAGTGTGGACAGAGAGGGTTGGGGTTCCGCTTGCGCTACTGTGGCGGGAAAGGAAGACTATGAGTTGAGGATTGAAGAAATCTGTAATGTATTGCGTGTTAATAGTGTCATCATTCACGTGTACAAGTTTGACCTCACGTTCCTCGAATTTGCCAAAGTAGACGGGGTTTCGTTGAAAATCCTCTGAAACTCTTTCAAATTCATAATGCTCCAGAAGTTCCTTAGCAATATTCGTGCTTGCGAGGTCCTTTGTTGACGCTACCATAAGGATCATTTTGAACCATCCAACAATGAATTGAGGGAAGGCTTGGAGAGTTAAACCTTGCCTAGTCCCTGCATTAACAATGTATTGAAACGTAGTACAATATCTAGTAATGACAGAAAAAGGAAATTCAAACTGATTTCCACAAGACTTATATCGCTACGAAATGCGAGCAATTGAGGAAAGGCTAGGGGATGTAGATGCATTTACTGACTCTTAAAGAGTGGACAACGGAACAGATTAGCAACGTAATCGAGAGATCAATAGAGACTAAAAACCATCCGGACACGTACAGAACCGCCTTGGAAGACCAATCCTTGGCAATGGTCTTTCAGAAGACCTCTACCAGAACAAGGGCTTCATTTGAGGTGGCCATGACCCAGTTAGGAGGACATGCACTCTATATGGATTGGAGATCGACAAACCTCGTTTTGGCGGATATTAGGGACGAGACTAGATACCTATCTCGAAACGTTGAAGGAATTATGGCTCGCCTATTCAAGCATGCTGATCTGAGGGCCATGGCTCGGGCATCTAGGGTTCCAGTAATTAACGGTTGCGACGAAAAATACCACCCCTGCCAAGCTATATCTGATTTGATGACCATTAAAGAGAAGAAAGGCGCCTTGAAAGGGTTAAAGCTCGTCTACATCGGGATTCACAACAACGTCTGCAATTCCTTGATAGAGGGCTGCACCAAAGTTGGGATGAAGATAACGACGGTAACTCCGATGGTGAATGAGCCATCCTTTGACAAAGAGTTAGTTGAGAGGGCTGAGCGAACTGGTCTGTATAGAACTACTTTGGACATAAAGGAGGCTGTTCAGGACGCAGATATCGTTTACACCGACACATGGGTGGACATGGAATTCTTTCTCGATCCAAAGTTCAAGAAAGAAAAAGAGAAGAGAATGAGACTGATGAACCCGTACCAAATCAACAGCCAACTACTGAAGAACAGCAACGCTCTCATAATGCACGACATGCCGATTCACAGGGGCTACGAGATAAGCGACGAGGCAGTAGAGAGCCCCAACTCCATAATCTACGACCAAAGCGAAAACAGATTGTACTCCGCAAAAGGAATTCTCATAAACCTTTTGACCTGAAGTTGCTTCTACTTAAGAATCATCTGCGTAAACTGCTCAGGTTGGAACTCCTGTAGGTCCTCGTATCTTTGACCCACCCCGATGAACACGATAGGTTGACCAGTGACGTAGGTTACGCTAAGGGCTGCTCCGCCTTTCACGTCAGCATCTACCTTTGTTAAAATGGTTCCATCAATGCCAACTGTCTTGTGAAACTCTTCAGCCTGCATGACAGCGTCATTTCCAGTGAGTGCGTCGACTGTAAGAATTGTCACGTCTGGGTTAATGATTCGCTTAATCTTTCCAAGCTCGTTCATGAGGTTTTTGTCTGTTTGGATACGCCCAGCAGTGTCAATAAGCACCACATTTATCCCCCGGGCCCTTGCGTGGCTCACGGCGTCATAGGCTACAGCGGCAGGGTCAGCTCCGTATTTGTGTTTTATCATGCGCACGCCCAGTCGTTTCGCATGCTCCTCTAGTTGTTCAATGGAGCCAGCTCGGTACGTGTCGCTACAAGCAAGGACGACTGAGTAACCATTCTTCATGAAACGATTAGCGACTTTGGCTATGCTTGTGGTTTTACCAGTCCCGTTTATTCCCACGAAAAGGATTACACAAGGTTCATTTATTTTCTGTTTTCTCTCAACCATTTCTGATAGGCTGATCGCTTCTTTCGTGTCGAGAATGCCTAGTAAGACTTCGTTCAGGTTGGCCTTCACTATTTCCTTTCGATCTTCCAAGCGTTTCACTTGAACGCCTTCAAGTCGTTTTTCCATTTCTTCGCAGATGCGGTCAGCTACTGGCAATGCAACATCGTTTTCGATTAGGTTTAGTTTGAATTCTTCAAGAATGGGGTGGAGCTGCTTTGCTGTTAGTTCTGTTGTTGTGACTTTGTTTACGAGTCCGCTAAGTCCTTTTCTTAGTTTCTCGAACACCTTGCGGGCGCCCCTTTTCTCTTAGGCTTGCTGCTATTTCTTCGAGTTTTGCTCTGC
>JGI2173J19968_10000661_pt1 | contig 13300 bp, 15 predicted proteins | sample DeeMarSWOR136_30_FD_19968 | JGI IMG/M metagenome (IMG submission 19968) | reverse complement strand
GTAATCGTATCATCGCCCTCACCAGCATCAATCCCGGTGGCCGCCGCATCGGCGTCCACAATTCCTTCGCCTACCGCCTGATCCACACTGTTCACCTGACCAATACTCTGTACGGTAATCGTATCGTCGCCACCATAGGTTTCGATGCCATCCACAACTACCGGAGGGGGGATCTCGATGAAGTCATCTCCAGGCGTGCCGTAAATCATTTCGGCGTATGCAGGAACATTTCCAGCCGGAGAAAAACAGAGAACTAAACCGGCTAATAGGGCAGAAAATAAGAGGGCATTACGACTCATGGCCTATACCTCCCTTTTTGGTTTTGGTGTTTGGTGCGACTTCATACAACTTGCTTGTTGTGCATCCATACTATAGACGATATTCGTTGGTAAAAAGGAGCAACAAAAAAGCCGGATCACCTCCAGCATTGGCAACCCGGCTGTCTGTTATTCATTCAGTACTTTTAGTATTTTTCCCCGGATGCTATTCTTTACAGACCCGTAGTTTTCCGTCCTACCCTCACGGATAGTTTGGCTTTTTCAGGTGGAGAGCATGTTAACACAGAAAAAGTAAACATTCAAAACCTTTTTTGGATGATTTTCACAAATCACATTTGTTGCATTTTATCCCTATTTATCTCATCTTTTTCCAAAGCTGTCTAAAAATCTGAAAATCTCAACGATTCATAGATTTTCGTTACATTTCTCTTATTTTCTCTCAAATTCAGGAAATCTAAATGAGATGGGTTTGAAGGCGGGCTTATTTAGGGCTGAAACGAGTGGAGCCAATCCAGGAATCAATGTTCCTAACCTTAGAATTTCCGCAGACCCACATAAATGCAAGATTTCTGACGCAATTCAATACTTTTGGCTTGCCACCGTATGATCGATAACATCTTGAAATGTTGCAATAGAGTTTTGAGATCGAAGACCTTCAATGGGTATGACACCTATATAGACTTCACAGGCAAATCAAAGGATGACAGGGAATCCAGAGAAGCCCAAGTCCGGTTCAAGGAAGAACTTGAATCTAACTATTCATTGTGGTATAAAGAGAAAAAGATCTCTATGATGGCCATTCTCACGATTTGAAGAAACTTTTAGTCGAACCTTCTGGTGTGGGATACACTTTAGCCACAACACCCCTGCTCCTCACTAGCCATAGGAGCGAAGCATTCCTGCATGAATGTCTTCTTGATCTACGTCCGAGACGAAAACTTCTACCAATTGCTTCGGGAAGAGCTTGGTGGCTCAAAGCCCGGTGACGAGCGGGTCAAGGTGATGGCGTTTCCTCCCATCGGGATCGAAACTCTTGCCCCGGTCGTGCGTCAGTATGGACACCGAGTGCGGATGTTCGACACATGTCACCCGCAGATGAAGGCTGAGCACATCGCTCAAGCNGTCGAAGAGGAACGNCCCGACGTAATTGCNCTCTCATTCCTCTCTACAACCACCTANCCGGCGGTTAAGAGCATGGCCAGGCGGCTCAAGTCGAAGGTGCCGGACACACCGATCATCCTGGGCGGCGTATTCGCGTCCATGAACCCGGGTCACATTCTGAAGGACTGTCCCTACGTGGACTGCGTGGGGGTCGGAGAGGGCGAGGAGCTTTTGCCGGACTACCTGGACAACATCTACGACCCCGGCGCAGTAGCAGGCCTGGTCTGGCGCAACGGAGAGGAAGTCGTTCGAAACACCCTTCGCCCTATCATTCGGGACTTGGATCAGTTACCGTACCCCGACCGGACGAGCCTTCCGATCGACTACATCGAATCGATGCCCCTTGACGTCCCTGCGGTCCTCTCCCTCGACAAATTCTGTACGATGCAGACTTCGAGGGGCTGTCCTTATAGCTGCATCTTCTGCAACATTCCTTCCCTTGCTGGTGGCAAATGGCGCTGCCGCTCATCAGAGCACGTCTTGGGTGAAATGCAGCAGCTCAACGATATGGGATACCGCTCGATCTATCTTACGGATGACAACTTCCTGCTGAAGCGCAAGCGCACCAACGAAATCTGCAAGGGTATCATCGAACGGAAGCTCGAGTTCCGCTGGGGCTGCGAAGCTCGGGTCGATTCGGTCGTGGTCGATCATTTGCCCATCATGAGCGAGTCGAACTGCGGCCTCCTGGCGTACGGTATCGAGGCCGGCACACAAAAGATCCTCGACTGGCTCAAGAAGAATCAGACCTTGGAGCAAATCGAACACGCTGTCAGCGAAACGAAGCGGCATGGGATCGCGATGACCCACGGCTTTTTCCTAATTGGTTCGCCCAGGGAGACCGAGGAGGACATCCTGGAGAGCTTCCGCTTTGCGGCCCGTCTGAAACTGGACACCTTTGGCTTCAATCGCCTGTGCGTCTACCGAGGAACCCCCTTGTGGCAAGAGTACATCGACCGTGGGATCATCGACGATGAGCGAGATTGGTACAAATGGTTCAAATGCTCTGACATAGACCCGACTGTCCTGCCCAGCGAGGTGGTGAACCGCACGAGGAAGAAGGGCTACGGATTGCTCTTTGCCCGCCGGATCTTCGGGCGTCCAGTGCAGACCTATGAGCTCCTTCGCACCTTCGGCCGACATATGAACACGTCTGACATCATAAAGTTAATATGGAGTCCCTTCCATCGACGAATACTGACCCGCAAACCCGAGCTACCTGCAAAGATGATCGACCTCGGACTGGAAGAGCCCGTCAGGGACACCGTCTCCGTTCCGTAATCTGGCGGGGTCCACCACATATAGTGGTTTGTGATGATTTTTTCAGGCTGTGAATTCAGTAAATATCAAAGGCCCCCTCTTTTTACAGAGCTTTCGAGTTGGTTTGCTCAGAGAAAACCCCAAGGCTCTTTATGGAGGCCTGAGTGGCTCTCATCCTCTATTTGTTTACTTTGAAAGGGAAAAAAGTTCTCTTTCGCCTCTTGATTTTGCGCGGTAACCCTTTCAACCGGGGAGGTTTTTGGCACGCTTATCCTTAATTAATCTATTCCTTCGACTTCAATCGTTTAAAGCCTATCTCAAAATGCAATAGTTCTAACCTCTTGAAATTCTCTCATTCCGAGAAATCCAAGATTTCTAACGCTAATCGATAGAATTGGACAGAGGGGCACGGTTTCGAGTTCATCTTGAAAAAGAAAGGCGAGGCTAACTTGGGCCTCGCCGTGACTAACAAGCCTAGTCTCTTGTCCTCCGATATTCTTTGCTTAAAACTCAATCATATCGAAGCGGGTGAGTGTCGTGCGGCTCCGTGATCCAGGAGCGTTGACCAGATGCCACGCTGTGTACTGCTCAGCATACATGGTTCCAGCCGACATACCGTCTACCGGCACAATCACTTGTAAGCCCCGCATCGCTGCCCCGGTCACTGTATGAAGGACAGCACCTTCAGCGGTGGTGCCTACAATAATCACCGCCTTGATGCCCTTGTCCTTTAAAATTTTTTCCAAATCAGTCTTGAAGAACTTATCCACGCTGGATTTGACGATGGGTTCATCCGCTTTGGAGGCCACCTCGGGCAAGATGGTTTCTTTAGTTCCTTTCCGGGTCAAGCTATAGACAACTGGCATGCCTTTACCCCGGACTCGCTTCAAGAACTTCTGAATCTTGGGGACAGAGGCCACGCACCTCGGCCTTCTCTTAACATTACATGTCCTTTTTTCGATATCCAGAATCAGGAAAGCTGTTTCTTTGACCTTTACTGTCACAGGTTTTAGTTCAACCGGAGCCGGAGCTTTGACGCTGGCCCACTCTTCAACAACGGTACCTTCGGTTTGGGTATTCGCCGTCCCTGCAAGAAGCAAAAAACACCCGATGACAATAAAAATTTTGGCATATCTTTCCATTGTGAATCCTCCTTTCAATTTGAGAACCTATGCAGATCTAACCCGAAAAAACAAAAGCCAAATCACCTCCTTCACCTGGGGATTAGTCGATTTGCGTCCTGGCTATCTGGCATAATGCGGTAACATGAAAGGCTTGGAATCTTCCCCTAACAAACTCGTGGCTTTCCGTCCCACCCTCACAGATGGTTTGGCTTTGTCGGAGAATAAGACCCTATATCAAACCAGGAGATTCTTGTCAACCGATATCTTAAAGGTGGTTTAAAGAGTAAAACGATATGAGGAGATCTCTGAAAGGCAAACCAGGAAATCAATGATCCTAAATGAAACATCGAAATCCGCCTCATCCGATTAAATGCAAGATCAAAAACGCAAATCGATAATTTTGGCTTGTCCCCCTGTGATCAATAACATCTTGAACTAAACACCGTGGCTAAGAAAAGGCAGGCTAAAGTGACCTGACTCAAGTTAAGTGACAAAGGCAAAGATATTAAAGCGAATTGGGTGAAGGTGCGAAGTATCGATGATGGCCCTTATGCTGTGTGCTTGCAATACTCGGATAAATAGGTAACTAGATTATCAAGATTGCAGCTCAAAAGGATGATGTATTTATCGCCGGCTCCAGCATAGAGAATTAGTTTGTCTTCTCGAACAAAAGCTCCTACGGGGAAAACGACCGTAGGGACGTCCACTGTATACTGATCATTCCCGTATAATTCGTAGGAAGTTGAGGGAATGTAGATTGGATGTCTGGTTCGACAGAGTACTTTTCGGGGGTTGTTAATGTCCAAAAGGGCAGCGCATATTGAATACCCTCTTTCAATTCTTTCCGCCAACCCGTAGGCTTTGCAAACCTTATCCCCTATCTCACCAACGGCGTGATAGATGAGCAGCCAGCCTTTATCGATCCTGATCAGCGGGGGGCCCGGACCGATTTTCTCCTTTTCGTGAGGGTAGCGCCCGACTTCAAGGAGAAGACTCTGGCTCCGTCGGTCAAAGATTCTTTTCCAGTGTTCCTTGTACTTGGACGGACTCAAAAGTTGATCCAAACCGGCTTCAAGAGAATCTAGGTGAATATTGGGATGAAAACGCAACAAAATGTAATGCACACCACCTATCGGCTCGGAGAAGGGGACGGCGTTCCGCGAGTCGAACGATGCAACGATGCCGTGATAGGTGATATTGACGAAATCGGCTGTGGAATAGACGGCAATTCGGTCTGCATCCTTACCCCTGAATGGGGGGCTAACCTTACCACAACCAACCAGTAGGTACCTATCTTCAAGCTTAATGATTCGGATGTCCTCAATCCCATAGGTGAAGTCCTCATTGTCCGTCCCATCACCGCGAATTACCCCATTCTGGAATCTAGTAAAATGGACACCATCCTCGCTCACCAAAGACCAAACCTCAGAGATATAGTTCTCCAGGCATCTGCGCTCAATACCGAGCCTTTCATCGAAGAAGGTCCCTTCACGATAGCCCTTCTGGCATCTCGGCATCAGGATGATCTTGTCCTTGAAGACCTCGGCTCCCCCATTAAAAACAGCTCCGACCTTCGGCTCTCCTTTCTCGTACCAGGTAAGACCGAGGTCTTGAGGCTTTACAACCGGGTTGTTCTCAAAGGAATTCAGCTTGAAGGCTGTCTCCCCAGAGCCAAGGGAGACAATTATCCCATCCCCCAGCTCCTGAAGGGTGCGATCCAGGGCTGATTTCACCTTTCCCTCCTTTTCCAGGTTCCCAGCAGCTCTTCAAACAGCCGAAGGAACCTTGGGGCGATCCTTTCGGCCCTATGATCCTCTAGAAAAGCCTCTACTGTGGAGAGGTTGAACTTGCCTTGGAACAAGGCAACGAGCTTGACCTTCATGTCCTCAAGGTCCCGATATTTCATGATCTCCTCTCCATGGAGTTCCACATAATTCGACTCGTGAAACAGAATGGGGCATCCCGAACCTAAGACCTGGCAGATCGAACTGGAGACGACGGCTCTGTACTTCTGGGAGGACTCCCTGTGGATAAGCAAGACATCTGATGCATGTAAATAGGTATACAACTCGTTCAAGGGGATTGGCCTTATCTGAAGATCTACAAAGTCGTACTTCCTTTTGGCCTCGGACAACTCAGCAACATCGCTTTCCGGGTTGGCGATGACTACATATCTGAGAGGATACTCCATAGCAACCTCTTTCAAGGCGGGCAGAACAAATATGACGTCTTTTGGTCTGAAGCCAAAGGAGAATACGATCTTTCTGTCCTGTGGAAATCCCAGCTTTCTTCTGGCTTCCCTTTTGTCTCCAAGCTCAAGAGGATGGTACGGATAGGGTATCATGTGGATCCTTTCAGCAAGAAACGATTTAACCAGGTAGTCTTTGTATCTCTGATCGAAACAGACGATAGCATCCCAGTCAAACTTGTAGTAGAGAGGGTCTTCCGGCGGTTTACCCTCGTGGACAACCTTGACGGTAACGGCTTTCTCCTTAACATTCGGATAGATTTCAAGTATTTTGCGGCTGGCAGTCTTTCCACATTCTGGGCAACAAAGACCTGGTAATCGCTTTCCAAGAGGGGAGAGGCATCAAAGGAGGTAGCCCGCGTAACCGGGATGACTTCATCAACGCTAAAATGCCTAATGACAAAGCCTTCGTCTTCTTGAAAGGTAGGCCTAGCGTCCGGGTGTTTTTTCGCAGAAAACACCCTTAACTGATGCCCCAGTTTCACCCAGGCCCTTCCGACAAGTTTGGCATGAATTGAAGCCCCGTTAGCAGCATTCCAAAGACACATCATTGCTATCTTCATCTGCATTGCCCCCGTTGGGTCTCATTGGATATTTTGGAGGAAAAGGGTCTGGACAAGTCCACGCAACTCGAAAACTTGTAAGAGCTGAGTTGAGGTTTGATAGACCTTTGTGGCTATCAAATCCCAATCTCATATCCAAAGACAGTGTATATCTCTTATCATACCTTTTGCCGCCAATACAACAAGAATTGGATTTGCCTATAGCATTCGGTATCCGGGTGACTAAAACGATCCGAGCACCGATAGAGGATCCTGACTAGGAACAGGTGAGTGGAAGGGACTCTGGAGGAGATAAATCGATTTCCAATGGGTGTCAGTAACTGCCCAAGAAAAAACGAGCTCCGCCTTTGTTGATTTGCATTTGAATCAGCAAACAAAGCAAACATGTTTCAAAGTGGTGATTTGTTTCGCTTCCTTCTTCCTTGACCCACAACGTTTATCCCACTATAATCCTCCCAGAAAAAGCGAGTTCTTTTCAAGTCAAGTGCCTTATGACGTTCGACCCGGAGATTGGGGATTGATCAATGGTTAAAGCTTCCCGCGAATTTCAGGTTTTTGCCAAACCGGTTGGCTCCATCTGCAACCTGGACTGTCACTATTGTTACTACCTGAAGAAGGAACACCTCTATCCAAAGGGCGAGTCGTTTCGCATGCCCGACTACATCCTGGAGGAGTACATTATCCAGCACATCGACGCTTCCCCCGGTTCGGTGATCAACTTTTCCTGGCATGGTGGGGAACCAACCATCCTGGGGCTGAACTACTTCCGCAAGATTGTGGCGCTGCAGCGTAAGCATCAGCCCCCTAACCGGCGCATCACCAACGGCATGCAGACCAATGGTACCCTCCTCGATGAGGATTGGTGTCGCTTTTTGGCGGCAGAGGGCTTTGCCGTGGGGCTTAGCCTGGACGGTCCACAGGAAATGCACGATCGGTACCGCGTAACCAAGGGCCAGAATCCCACCTACAAGCAAGCGATGCGTGGGTATAAACTCTTGCGGCAGCACCGAATCCCGTGCAATATACTGTGCGTGGTACATGCACAGAACGTCCAGCACCCAACCCGGGTTTACCGGTTCTTCAAGCAGATCAGGGCCCAATACGTGGAGTTTCTCCCCCTGGTCGAGCCGCAGCCAGACGAAGAGGGCGGCGTTAGCCACCGCACTGTGCCGGCTGAAGCTTTGGGCAATTTTCTCTGCACCATCTTCGACGAGTGGATGTGCCAGGATATCGAGCGGGTCAAAGTGCAGATATTCGAGGAGGCGGCCAGAACTGCCTTCGGACAAGAGCATGTGCTGTGTATCTTTCGGAAGACCTGCGGTGATGTTCCCGTCATCGAACACAACGGAGACTTCTTTTCGTGTGATCACTTCGTCAACACGGAACATCGCCTGGGGAATATCCAGGAGGCTCCACTGGTCGATTTTCTAGAAAGTCCAGCGCAGAGAGCATTCGGGCAGGCCAAATTGGATACGTTACCCCGCTATTGTCAGGCATGCGAGGTCCGGGATATGTGTCATGGTGGATGCCCGAAGGATCGCATCCTTCATACGCCAGATGGCGAGGCGGGGCTGAACTACCTGTGTGCGGCCTATAAACGCTTCTTCACCCACTGCCAACCTTTCCTTGCAGAGCTATCCGCCCTATGGCGCCAGCAGTCCCTTGAACGGGAAATGCCGCTGGCGTGGGCCAAGGGTGCACAGGCAAGCCCCAAAACGGGTCGCAACGATCCGTGCCCGTGTGGCAGTGGCCGAAAGTACAAGAAATGCTGCTTGGGCAAATGATCCGTTGAACCTGCCATGTACAAAACAAAAACACGCCCAATTGTTGCGGGGGGGGGTCCCGTTCCAGAATCCATCAACTTTCAGGATCAACGCATTAGGGAACGCTCCATCCGCTCTAACTAACGCCTGGAGACAATTCCATCGGTGAGCGAGAGCGGCCGTCCTCCGTCACGATCTCTTTCGCCTTGGGTTGCTGTCGCTTCTCCCGAAGGATCGGATTTTCCCGTAGAGTCAGGATGTAATTCTGGGTGTTCAACAGGGACTAGTCTCCGACTCGCAGTTGTCACGGTACCGACTAAACGTTATTTCTTAAGCTTCTCCTTTAAGAACGAAATTGTGCGCTGCCAAGCAAGCTGAGCGGCTTCCTTGTTATATCGGGCAGCGTTTGTGTCATTGTTAAACGCATGCTTAGCCCCCTCGTACATATAGATCTTGTAATCAACCGAGGCCTTCTTGAGAGCTGCTTCGTATGCCGGGATTCCCTTATTAATGCGTTCGTCATCACCAGCATAATGGAGAAGTAAAGATGCCTTAATTTTTGAGACATCTTCAGCCGCAGGTTGCCTTCCGTAGTAGGGAACCGCTGCTGATAAATCCGGAGAGTTCACCGCAACTTGGTTTGCCATTCCCCCTCCCCAACAGAAGCCTATCACTCCGACCTTTCCAGTCGATGCAGGATGCGTCTTGAGGTACCGTACCGCAGCAACATAGTTTTGTACTGTCGATTGACTATCCAGCTTGCCGATGAGCTCTCGAGCTTTATTGGGATCTTTTGGAGTTCCTCCGAGGGGTGATAAAGCGTCTGGACCAATCGCTAAAAACCCCTCAAGGGCAACCCGCCTGGTAACGTCCTCGATGTGGGGATTGAGCCCTCTGTTTTCATGGATGACGACCACTCCGGGCAGTTTTTCATCCCCTTTCGGCCTGGCGAAATGGGCACGAACGTCGCCTGTTGCACCGGGATACTTAATATGATCCGTAAGAAGGCGGGGATCACCCTTTGAAACGATTTCGGCTTTGGCATAGTTATTCTCCAGTAAAAGCAGCAGAGCGTTAGCAGCAGCAGTGCCAGCAACTAGAATAGACAATTTCTTGAGGAATTCGCGACGATCTAGTAATTCATGAGTGTATTCATCGTATAAGTCGATAATTTTTTGATCCATAATCTTTTCTCCTTTCTTCAGTAGATTAGTTTGTTTGCAAAAATCCCGAGGTCATAATCTCAATGGGCGATATGCCTGAATGAGGGTCATTTGCTACTATTCAGACTCTTGGCTTTCCGTTCCACCCTCACGGATGGTTTGGCTTTGTCGACTGAACCCATTTTAGCAGGATGGAAAGATATGTCAAAGGAAAAACTAAATCGAGCGATTTTTAACTGAAACATCGAAATCCGCCTCATCCCATCAAATCCAAGATTCTAACGCAAATCAACAAAATGAGGATTATGTCCCCAGAATTTAAACTCTTTCTCCTGACAAGTTGCTTAAGAATCAACTCCCCGTATTCTATTCTTTTAATTTACACCTTATCCGAGGAAACATTTCATGGTAATTATTTTGTAGTAACATTTTTTTGAGGAGAAGCGTATGCCAGCTATAAAGACAAATGTCATTAAGATTGGCAACTCTCGAGGTATTCGCATTCCAAAAGCCATCTCAGAACAATGCCATCTAGATGGCGAGGTACAATTGGAAACCAGAGGTGATCACCTCGTGGTGAGGTCTGCAGCAAAACCAAGAAAAGGTTGGGAAAAGGCCTTCCGGGCCATGGCAGAGAGAGGCGATGATGCGATGCTGGAAGGAGACGTGCTCGTTGAAACTGCGTGGGAGAGAGATGAATGGCATTGGTAGTTTCACGTTTTGATGTTTTTTTAGTCAACCTCTATCCTACCCAGGGGCATGAGATTAAGAAAACGTGCCCCTGTCTTATAATTTCTCCCGATGAAATGAACCGGTTTATGGGAACTGCTATTATTGCGCCAATGACCACAAAAGGGCACGATTACCCCTCACGTGTACCAATGACTTTTCAAAGAAAGAAGGGGCAGATTGTCCTCGACCAAATCCGGACTGCAGATAAAAGCCGCTTGATAAAGAGATTGGGAACAATAGATAAAGAAACTGCTTAAAAGGTGAGTGACGTATTACAGGAGATGTTCGTTCTATAGAAGAGTTCGAGCGTAGAGACCAAATTAGAATTTATGTCTAATACCGGATGTTTGGGATTTATCGGCCGATAGTAGACGCGCGGTTTATCAAACAAAAATCCCTATGACCGGTCGTTAAAACGTTTCTCCTAATCCTAACAAGTGGTGGGTAGATTTAGAGCCTGACCCCATATCCTTCCTCGCCTCCTCTCGTACCTACGCATCAAGCACACTGTTACCAGCACACCTGGAAGGCTCGATTCCAGGCCCGTGACTAACGGCTACCTGGGTAGACTTCCAACCTACAAAACTACGCGGCCCTGCCAGGCCGGAACTAATGCGTGACCCCTTCCCTTGTTTTTCCTTACTACTTGTAACAATCTAGGCAAAGAAGATCCTTTCCCGGAGGGGGAAGAACCTCTATCATAACCTCTTTTCCACAACGAGCGCAGATGACTTTATAGGATTTCTTAAACACCCGCTTTTTGTGGCTCTTCCGGGGAAAGTTTCTCCTTTTTCTCGCCATTTATACACCCTCATCATGATTGTCTTATGGCCCATAGGGCCACCCGGGGCGCAAGGAGAAGCCCCGAGATTTTTGTATGCTCCCGGAACCTTAAAATCGGCTTCCCGCACTCTTAGCACTTCACCACGTCAACTGCTTGCAGGCCCTTCTTTCCTTGGGCGATTTCGAACTCAACCTCGTCGCCTTCATAAAGAACCTTAAATCCGTCTTGTTTAATGGATGAGAAGTGTACGAATACATCATCGCCACCATCCTGGGAAATAAATCCAAACCCCTTTTTCTCATTGAACCATTTAACTTGACCTTTGGGCATTGGTTTTCACCTCCTTTCTTTTTCGCACTGATAAGATGCAATAGCCGAGGTCGGGCTCAATAAGAAAGCCGCATAAGCTTGAAGAGCTATGCGGCTTGTTTCGTTCCGAACCAAAACTCTTTGCAACTTACTAATTAAATATATCCTTTTTTTTCTTGGCTGTCAAGTAGCGAAAAGAATTTTATGAGTGGAGGGCCACAGCCCTTGTAGACGCCACTCTCTTTTTTGTCGACGACCCCGCGATTTTCCACCTCTCCAACAATAACATGATGTGGTCTCCCGGGGACATCAAACCTGGCCTGCCGTGACGTCCTCCTGCTCTGAATTACTTATTTAATTCTCCTTATGAGATTCATTCAATATAGTCAACAACATCCCTTATTTATGTTGAAGAGAGGGATGAGGGTCAATAACCTTCAATTCCTACCAGCGTCCCGCAATCCTTATCTTTTGCAATGTAGGTAACAACGTCCCCTTTACCCTTTTTTCTGTACGGTCTTTAGAGTCATTCTATCAGGAGTAACCAGAAGGTAAAATGCGGGAAATTCCGTCCAAGCACCAGTGTTTATGTACCTAATACCATTTAAAACCGTATCCTCTGGATAGTGGGTATGGCCGCAGGTGACGGCCTCATATCCATTTTCAATGGCACAATTCACCGCGTTCATCATTACATTCTCACGAAGGACCTTATAGAAGATCTCCCATTTCTTCGCATAATGAGCAACGTGTACCGGTTTTGCCCCCAACTTTACCCTAAGATTGTGCATCAGCTTGAAAGCCTTCATGAATGCTCGATTTCTGGGCATGATCTCATCGAAATCGTCACCATGCGCGATTAGCAATCTATGTTTTATGCCATAGAGGCTCTTAAAATGAACTTTTCCAAACTCCCCTGGGATATACCCATTGTCATGATTCCCCCGTACCCAGACAACTCTCTGGCGGTAAGAGAGCTGCTTAATAAGGTCCATAATTCTCTGGTGGGGTTCTATCAATTTTGAGTAAGGATTGTCGACAATATCCCCATTCAGAACAAGCTCGTACTCTTCAGAGATATTCCCGAGAAAACTCTCAAAGTCCTGATATAAAAGGTATCGAGAGCCTATATGCAAATCACTGACAATTATCGCATTCATTTTCTGTGGGAATGAGGGATTCAACTGACAGAAGAATTGCTTGTCTTGCTGTGATCTTGTTGGGTTCCAAGAATCAGATTAACCCAAATTTCTTGTGACGGGAACAGGGGGCTGCTCTTTCGCAATGCGGTCTATTCGCTGAGCTTGACAGCTGTGCCGTAAGCTAAAAGTTCAGCCGCACTCCCCACAATACTCGTAGTCATATAGCGGACATTGATTATTGCATCCGCACCCATCTCTGCAGCTTGGGCGATCATCCTATTGGTAGCTGCTGCCCGAGCCCTTGCCATCATGTCTGTATATTCAGTCAATTCGCCGCCAAGAATCAACCTGACTATAGCGGATAGATCTTTGCCGAGCCAGATAGCAAATACCGTATGACCCTGGACGAGACCGAGAATCTCCGTGATCTCTCGGCCAGGTAGTGCTGCGGAATTCAATAGTAAAACCGTGCGATCAAGCTCAGTAGGCAGTGGCCCCCCTCCTGATGTCTTGTCTTTCCTCTGTTCGAGAGCCACCGTCAGCAGAACCACAAGAATACCCCCCAGAAGGCAGAAAACCGCTATCCTGAGCCACCAGGGCACGACCGGATCATCGGCAACGATCATGTACCATGGTATCCCGGCAAATACTGCAGTGAAGAGCCCAAGCACGAAGGCCAGCGAGCCAATATGTCGAACTATTTTCATAGCTCCTCCTTAGACCACTAGAATTCAAAATCTCGGCTGACTATTGGTTATACAGAAAAAAATCCG
>JGI2173J19968_10000660_pt1 | contig 13302 bp, 17 predicted proteins | sample DeeMarSWOR136_30_FD_19968 | JGI IMG/M metagenome (IMG submission 19968) | reverse complement strand
AAACCATGGGAGAAACACGGCTGTTCTTCAAAGACATAAACTAGGGGTTTCCAGCTTCTGCCTATTCCGCTGAAAGAAGCGCCGGAAGGATTTTGTTAAATCGTATTCCTCTACTTCGTTGAAGGGAACCCACTTCAAGGCTTCAGCGTCGCTTGCCGCTTTAGGCTTACCCTCTTTCACTGTTACAAGATAATCGACGATCACAAAATGATATCTAACGGCGCCTTGTTCACCCAAGCTGACATAATTAACCACGTCAACAAGCCGTGGCTCATACACATCCAACCCTGTCTCTTCTTTCACTTCACGGATGACAGCTTGCTCAATACTTTCGCCGAGATCTACTAAGCCGCCTGGTATGCTCCATTTTCCTTTGCCTGGAGCGTTCTTTCTTTTTTCAAGCAGAATTTTGCCTTCATCGAGTATTACGGCGCCGACGCCTACAATTGGTCTTTTAGGATACCGTCTCTTCAACGCGCAAGCCTCTGCTAATATTTGGCTACTCGTACCTTAAAGCTTCTACGGGTTTAAGCTTTGAAGCCCGCCAAGCAGGGTACAACGCGAAAATCACGCTGACGCCTACACCGAACCCGAACGCGCCAAGGAACACCAGCGGAGTTAAGACGGGAGTAATGCTCAGCAGACCGCCGTCTCCAGCGCCTCCCCCCGGTCCAACAGTTATCGCGCCACTGCTCAAGACTGTTGCAACGACGTTCGCTAGCACCCAGCCTAACGCTATGCCTATGATTGCGCCTATTACGCCGATTATCACCGATTCGCCCAAGAAAATTGCCAAGACTGTTCGGCTTTTCATGCCCAGCGCTTTCAGGATGCCTATCTCGCGTGTGCGTTCGATCAGAGAAACGATCATTATGTTCATTATTCCGATGCCTGCCACGAGGAGCGAGATGGCTGCGATGCCTACGAGGAACAATTCGATTAAGGAAAAGACGCTTCCGAGGAGATTTAAAACGGCAGTGGAAGATATGACTGACGCTTCTCCAGCGAATTCATCCACTATCTTCTTGGACACGGCATCAATTGTGGCTTGGTCACTGTTCGCCAGTTTCACGATTATTGTTTCGCACTCCGAAGTGTTGAAAAACTCTTGCGCTGTTGAAATTGGAATGTAAATGTTGCGGTCTGAGGGACCACCGAACGCAAAGCCGCCGACTTCTTGCAGAACCGCAGCTACATGCGCGGTATAGCTTTCATTCTGGGGTGGACGCGCTGTGGCGTTGGTCCATACGATTTTCACGTCTTCTCCTGCAGTGAAGAGAACTGTTCCATTTTGGCGCTCGTTCACGCGTTTTCCAATTACGATTGTGTTGTTATCGGGGGTGTCTGGGATTTCTCCGCTTTCTGATACGAAGGTGGTGCTGTAGATGTTCTTGTATTCTGCGAAGTCCACGCCGACGATTGTTGTCACGCGCTCGTGTTCTGTGGAGTTGATGTAGCCTGAACGCTGGATTACAGCTATTGATGTGAGAATGTCGGTTGACAAGCTGTTTATCGTTTGCGTGTCGTTTACGAGCAGCCTGAATCCGGAGTCAGCTCCTCCAAGAGCACCGCCTCCGAAGCCACCACCTTGCCCTCCATCGAAGATTCCTCCTCCCGGTGCGACAATTAATGTGTCGGTTGCCAATCCTGTTTCAAGTTGCATGGTTATGGTGTTTTGCAAGCCCGTAGTGATAGAGAGTAAAGCAACTATGGCGGCAATGCCAATTACGACGCCGAGAGTCGTTAAGCCTGCGCGGAGTTTTCTCAGTTTTATCGCGCTGAAAGAATAGCCGAAAACATCTCTTGCCCTCATGTCCGTTCACCATTCACTATATCCGAAGTTATTACCCCGTCAAACATCTGAACCGTTCTTTTCGCTTCTCTCGCCAGATGCTGATCATGCGTCACCATAATGATCGTCACGCCTTTCTCCTCGTTAAGCCTCTTAACCAACCTCATTATTTCACGCGCAGTCCTTGAATCAATGTTTCCCGTTGGCTCATCCATCAACAAGAATCGGGGATTGTTCGCTAAAGCTCGGGCAATGGCTACCCGCTGCTGTTGACCGCCGCTCAACTCGGCTGGCTTGTGGTTAATTCTATCCTTCAAACCCACGGTTTCAAGGAGCTCTTCTGCGCGTTTCTTTCTTTCAGCTCTGCTTATGCCCGCTATTGACAGAGATAGTTCAACGTTGTCCTTCGCCGTGAACCTTGGGATCAGATTAAAGAACTGAAACACAAACCCCACGCGTCGCCTAAGATTGGACAACTGGTTGTCGCTGAGCGTGGAAACATCGACTCCGTCAATCAAAAGCGTTCCTGCGGTCGGCTTGTCCAGCGCTCCGACCAAATTCAGTAAAGTTGATTTGCCGCTTCCAGAAGGCCCGAGAACAGCGAGGAAGTCGCCGCTCTCAACTTTCAGGTTTACGCCTCTGAGGGCTTCCACCGGGATTTTTCCAAGCATATAGGTTTTCTTTAGGTTAACTGCTTCAACAATTGGTGCCATATGCGTCACATGTCTTTTTCTTACGTCATTATTTATTCAGGAATCTCCAAGAGAGCACAATACCTATTGTCGTCAGCACTGCAGCAAATATGCCAACGTACGCGTATTGAAGTGCGAGTTGCGAGTAATCGATAGTAGAGTTAATCAGGAGTTGTCGCATGCCATTCATCGTATAAGACAAAGGATTGACGTTCGCCACGGCTTGTAGCCAATCTGGCATTCTCTCGATTGGGAAAAAGGCGCTGCTGGCAAAGGTTAACGGTAGGTTCAGCAGGTTCATGACCGCCATCGGAGTCTCCATTCTTGTTGACCTTATGTTGATGGCAATGAACAACGATGACAAGCCCAAGCATATCAGAAACAGAAATGCGAATACGCCGAGTATGTTGATTGGAGTGAATGCATCACCGAATTGGAAGCCGAGTGGTAAAGCGATGATCAGTATTATTGCAGCTTGGAACATTGACCGCAGTGCTGCTGATAAGACCTTGGAAAATATTATTACTGCACGTGATACAGGTGTGCTCAACGCTTTGTTAAGGAAGCCTAAGCGTCTGTCCCAGACAACTGACATGCCGCTGAACATAGTTGTAAAAAGTGCGGTGAAAGCGATCATGCCTACAGCCATGAAGGAAATGTAACTGGTCGTCCCGAAAGTGCTCTGCAATATTTGGTCCCCTACGTTTGAGAAAAAATCATTCAATATGCCGAGTTGCTGCGGGGTAAATTGCGACGCCAAATCAGCTGGGAAGGTAATTGAGCTTGAGCTTACCAAGCTGCCTAAATTTAATGCGTTTCCCAGCAAGCCCAGCCAAATAACCGGCTGAATCAACGTGAGAATGAAAACCGTCGGTGCTTTGTACCATTTTTTAAGTTCCCGGTTGGTTAACGCCCAGAGGCCGTGCAGTTTGCTTTTAGAAACGTCGTTCATTTTGCTCAATGCCGAAACCTCGCTCTCGTAAATCTCTTTGCAGCAAGCGACTCGCCTGATTCCTCAGCGTCACGCATTGACCTGCCCGTGTACTGCAAATAAACCTCGTTTAAAGTTGGTTTCGTAAGCGAAAGCCGTGTAACAACGTGACCTTCTTTTCGTAGAGCTTCAATTATTAACGGCGCGGTTATTTCTCCATTTTCAGACTTTATCATGTACGTACCATTCTCTTTCTTAACTTCTTTTACGTGTTCAATTTTCTTGACAAGTCCCGTTATGTCCACATCCTTTTGTATGCCGACGGTGATTATGTCGCCGCCTAAGCTGTCTTTTAGCTCCGTAGGGGTTCCAACAACGATTATCTTTCCATGGTCAATTATGGCAATGCGGTCGCAGAGAGCATCAGCTTCTTCCAGATAATGCGTTGTCATGAAAAGAGTCATGCCGAACTCTTTCTTTAACCTTTTAATATAATTCCACGTGGCAGCTCTGGTTTGAACGTCCAAGCCCAATGTCGGCTCGTCCAAGAAGAGCACCTTTGGTCTGTTGATCAAACCACATGCGAGCTCTAGTCTTCGGCGCATGCCACCTGAAAAAGTCTGAACCTTCTTGTCTTTGAACTCTGTCAACTCGACAAGTTCTAAAAGCTCCAATGCGCGTTTTTTGGAAACCTCGCGAGAAATCCCGTAGAGGTCGGCGCATAAAAGTATGTTTTCGTAGCCTGTTAAGTCTTCGTCAGCAGTATATTCTTGTGGAACAAGACCAATAGAATACCTCACTTCGTGGTTCTGTTTGGCTATGTCGTAGCCTAGTATTGATGCTTTGCCATCTGTGGGTTTTAGGATTGTTATGAGCATGTTTATGGTTGTGGTTTTTCCAGCGCCATTGGGTCCTAAGAAACCGAAGATTTCGCCGTGCTTAACGCTGAAATTGACGTGGTCAACAGCTACTAAGCTGCCGTTGAAGACTTTAGTTAAGCCTTCAGCTTTAATTGCGTCTTCACTCATGTTTTTCACCTTTTAGTTTTTTGTTTATTTCTTCAAACTTCCTTGAAGCCTCTTCTACAACGCTTAGAGCCTCGTCTAAGGCTTGCTCAGAGAACTTTTCTTGAAGATTGCTACCCAATTGAAAGAACGCTATCGCTAATCGCCTGATGGAGCTGCGGATTTCAGCGGTTTTTTCTGGTGGTATTTTCATGAGAAAGCTGTCAAAAAAGGGTGCAGGAAGGAAGCCGACTTCTTCTCTGAATTTTTTCCGTATCATTTTCTGTTCGTCAAGTAGTGATTTTCCGCTCTCTGTTAATTCGTAACGTTTCAGCCCGTTTTCCGCAGGTAGCTCTTTGATGTAACCGTTATCCTGCAGCCAAGACAACAACGGATAAATGGAGCCTGGACTAGGTTTCCAGAACCCGCCTGTGTGTCTTTCAATGTCATCCATCAATTCTGATCCCGACATGGGCTTCTGACTGAGGGCTTCTAGAACATGGTAGCGTATGAAGCCTTTAGGCACCATAGCGGTGTGTCGTAACCATTTTTTTTGAGCAAACATTTGTATATCACTTTTGACCTCAAATGTGATATCACATACGATATTTAAACTTAACGCACACTAAACACAAAATATTACTTAATTTATCACTGTACCAACCTTTTCACCATTAACAGCTGCCAAAATGTTCGCAGGTTTAAAACCGTTCACAACAACCAGCTTCATGCGCCCGCGTTTCAGAACCTTGACAGCTTCAGGGTCAACAATCTGATGCATCCCCGCTTTATGCTTGTTCTCAGAAAAAACGTTGGACAACTCGTCAAATGACAGTTGATCAAGCTTAACGGCATCCGCGTGTTTCCGCGGGTCTTTATTGTAAACACCGTCCTGATCTGTGCCTTTAACAAGCAGGTCAGCCTTCACGCGTTCAGCAACTAAAGCGGCGACCGCGTCCGTGGTGATTCCCGGCTTCAAACCGCCCATCAACACAATTTTACCTTCACTTAGGATTTCAGCCGCGTCATCAAGGGTTAAAGCCACTTTCCTACCGCTTATCTCGCCGAGTTTCTCTCGAAAAAGCTGAGCGAAAAGCCTTGAAACAGAAATAGCAATTTCATCCTGAGCTTGCTCGTCAAGTCCCAATTTCTTCGCAATAGCAATAAACTCTCGAGCTAATGATCCGCCGCCAACAACCACTGCAACTTCGTGCCCTTGTCCTTTCAGAGTTTGCACCATTTCGGCGTATTTGCTCATCAACTCTGTGTTGACTGGCGACGCCACTACTGAACCGCCTATTCGCAACACAATGCGCATAACTAATCCGTCCTTTGACGATTTTTAATACGTCAAGAAGTTATAATCCTTTAGGAAAACTAATACGATACACGTGTGCATTGAAGCTTATTTGAAAGCGGCTAAGAAACGTTTTTAGCGGTTATAGCACTTAAAGGATGAAACACAATGGTCTACACTGAAAAGCTAACGATTGCGGCTTTGCCCCCATTCCGTTTTGACTTAAGCGCCGAAATCTTCGCTGATGGTGATGAGCAAATCCGCAACTACGAAAATGGCCGGTTTTGGCAAGTAATACGCGTCAATGGCAAGCTCATTCTCGCTATTATAGAAGCGGCGGGCACCGTTGACAAGCCAAAAGTATCCGCTGAGCTCAGATCGAATAGCGCAATAGCGGAAGAAGACAAGAAAAAAGCTGAAGAAACCGTCAACACCCTTTTCAGCTTGGATTATGACCTCGCACCCTTCTATGAAAGAGTAAGCAGCGACAATATAATGGCATATTTAGCTCGGAAGTTGTGGGGCCTGAAAAGTCCAACTACGCAAACCGTTTTTGAAGCCCTAGTTGATTCAATTGTTGAGCAGCAAATTTCGCTGAAAGTAGCGAACAGCATAGAAAACAAGATTACCAAAAGGTTCGGCGCCACCTTAGACTTGGAAGGCAACACTTACTATGTTTATCCTACACCGCAAAACCTAACTTCCGCAAGTATCGAGGAAATTCGCCAGTGTGGCCTAAGCCTCCGAAAAGCTGAGTACATTAACGAAGTTTCCACCCTCATAACGCAAGGAAAACTGGACCTAGCGAAGCTCAGAAACTATGAGCGCACGGAACAAATCATCCGGGAACTTGACGAAATAAGAGGAATTGGCGTCTGGACCGCTGAGCTTACAATGCTCCGAGGAATGCAACGGCTAGAAGCGTTGCCTGCTGACGATTTGGGCTTGAGACGAGTTATCTCGCATTACTACTGTGATGGAAAAATGATTACCGGCGCAGAAGCGCGGCAGATTGCGAAGGCTTGGGGGGACTGGAAAGGGTTAGCCGCCTACTACCTTGTTGTGGCAAACATGAAAGGTGTTAAGTTTTAGCGTTTGTACGCATTCTTTCTCCGTTCCAGATGGTAAGCCTTAAGTGAATAATTATGGTAAAGCGTTCAGGTGGAAGTCTGGTTAATGGTCTACGAAGTGGACTATGTTGAGGGTGAAAAAGAAGGGTGTTCCTCCAAGCTGACAATTGAAAATCGAATTTTTTACGTCAAGTTATTCGAATCACCTGCAGAATCAGCAAAATACTATGCCGGAGATCAGAATGGAATAATCTTTAAAGAAATCTCCAAAACGGAATTTGATTTGTGGCTTAGAATTTTGGCTGGCAAAGCCGCGGATATCGAGGATATAAGGAAGAAAATCAATTCAGGAAAAAAATATTGATGCATTTAGCTCATCAGCCGTAAATGGCGCTTATGTTGATTGGTTTGTTATGCAACGAAAAAAATGGAAAAAATGCGTTGCGGCTCTTGTCTGTCTATTTTGTTCTCTTACGAACAACGATTACTCCGAAGATCACTATGACAATGGCTAACAACGATGCTGTGGCGTAGACAGCTTCAATAGGCAAGAAAGGACCTTTTAGGGTCTCTGGTGTTGGCGTGGGCTGTTGTGAAGGCGCTGGCGTCGGAGATGCAGCAGGAGGTGGAGAAGGAGACGGGGGAGGCGAGGTTGTAGGGGTGGGAGTTGGAGAAGGAAGTGGGAGCGACGATATTAAATCTTTGAGACTTTGTACACCTTGACCTATATTGGCTTCGTCAGGGTATCCTTGGCTTTCCCAGAGACCTAGAAAGTTGTAATCAACAAGTTCGATGACAGTAAGTTGGCTTATCCACTTGTAACCCCACTTGCCAGGCACGACTAAACGTAAACTGTAGAGAGGGATGCCATCCTTCTCGTAGGCTAAAATTATGTCATCGCGTTTAGCTGTCTCAACGGTCAAGTCTGTTGAATAGCCATCAGCGGCATGAAAACCAACCTTAATCGCCGCAGCTGAAACCTTTGCATCTTCTAGCAAAGTCCGGAGTTTAACTCCAGTCCAATTGCCCGCCATAAGCGCAGTCCTAGGTGCATCTACGCAGACAAGGGCGGCATTCACTGTGGTTTTGGGCATGGCAACTAGGTCAGCCCAGCTCAAGTTCAAAGGATTATTAACAAGTCCTGTCACAATTAACCGCCACTCTTGAGTAGAGGTAGAATCCGCGCTACTTGCGGAAGGTATTGGATTATAAGCAAGGCTAATGACGGCTAACATTATTATTGTCGCTGCCAATACAAAAGAAGTTTTTTTCAATTTAACTTGCCAACCGTGTTATATAATCAATAAAAATATGACACGCGTCATATTTAAAGTTGCTGGGAATACGAAAAAGGTTCTTCCCGTGGCTTCAGAGTAGCTCATGCTTTTGCGTGTGATTGGAAATTTGGAGAATTGCTGGAAGGGTTCTCTATGGAAAAAATCGAAAAAGCACATGCGCAGACATAGAATGTTTAAATCGTCATTTGATGCATTGACTATTTGAGTGGCAATTGGAAAACGAAACCAAAAACTTTCACTTCATGGAAATCGGCTGGATAGTTTCCTTTCCTAGGTACGGAAATAAGGGAAAATACTGCGACTACAGTGTAATACTCACAGACAGAAAAAGCGGAGCAGCCCAACCTGGGAAAGGCGTCAAATTAGGCCAAGTATTGGATAATCCGGAATTTGAACAAAATTACCCCCACACAGTAGGTTACTACAAAGACTCTTCTGGAGAAGGAGCAAAACTTGACCCAGAATACTTGGAAATAAGAAAAATAAGCACTGTCGAAGAGTTCTGGCTGTTTTTAAACGCCGTGGACATATAAAATCTAAAAAATAAAGTGGTTTTATTTACTTGTCATCCTCTACAAGCTCCATGGGCTGCCCACAGCAAACAAGTTTTCCAGCACCAGCCACAACAACCTCAACCGCGTTCCCACATATTCTGCAAACGTAAAGCTCTCCAACCTTGGTCATCCTTTCACCTCCAACTAAATTTTCATGAAACCTGTTTTAACAACCATGTTATGACAAATTATGCTAGTACTTAACTATAGCTGGAACAACCCGCTGTTTCCACCATTAATCTTGCAATTTTTGGAGAGAGCTTACGTCTTTTACTTGCGTTATTTGATTAGCCTCTTTTTCATCAAGTTTATGCTCAGCACAAAGAAGACGAGCGTGACAACGCCAATCCAGACCAAGCTAAGCAGTAGAAAAACTTCTGTTCTGCCTAGCACTAATCCTCTTGTAAGGTTTACTACATGTGTTAAGGGCAGAAAAATCTGGGCTGCCGTCTGCACAAGAGAAGGCAATTGTGAAAGTGGAAAAAAAGTTCCGCTGAGCAAGAACATGGGCGTTACGAGCAGGAAAGCGGGATAATTGAAGAAGTCAATGTTGGGGGCGATGGCCGTGAAGCACATAGCTATAGAGGCAAACATCAACCCGCCCAGAAAGGCTATCAAAGGTACCAAGAGGAAAAGCGGGCTGGAAATCAAGCCGAAAGCCGCTATTACAGCAAGCACGGTTGTAGAGTTTATGGTAGCGCGAGTGGCACCCCACACAAGCTCGCCCGCGATGACTTCTTCTACGCTTACGGGCGTAGCTATTATAGCATCGAAGGTTTTCTGAAAGTACATGCGCACGAAAGAGCCGTAGGTGCACTCGAAGAAACTGCCGTACATGATGGAAATAGCTACTAAAGCAGGCGCTATGAAGTTGATGTAGGGCATTCCTTCGACGGCTTGGATGAAGCCGCCTAAGCCTACGCCTAAAGCTATAAGATAAAGAAGCGGCTCCAGCAGTGAAGGAAGAAAGTTTACTCGAATTGTTTTCATGAATACGTCAAAGTTTCGCCGCCAGACCCTCCAAACCTTGTAGGTTAATTTAGGCACGGCGAACTTTATGGGTGAGTCAGTTATTTTCGTCAATCTCTAAGTCGCCTTCCCGTCAGTTTGAGAAAAACGTCTTCTAAGTTAGCGTTCCTTATCGTGACGTTTGTAAGTGAATTTTTTTCGAGAAAACATTCGAAGACGCCATGTGGTTGCGTAGTGAATACGTGGATGCGTTCGCCGAAGGTTTCGAAGTGGGCGTCTGGAAACTCTGCCTTGAGATTCTGCATCAGTTTTTCGTCATTGTCGACTTCTAACACATCCACGCCTACATGCTTCTTGATGAGTTCTGATGGTCGACCTTGTTCGATTATTTTGCCGTTATCCATAAGTAATATTCTATCGCAGAGTGCAGTAGCTTCATCCATGTAATGCGTAGTCAGTATTATGGTGACGCCGTGTTTTCTCAGGCTTCGCACTTCATCCCAAACTAGATGACGCGCCTGGGGATCCAACCCCGTGGTAGGTTCGTCAAGGAGCAGAATTTGAGGCTCGTTAATCAAGGCTCTAGCCAAGATCAGGCGTCGTTTCATGCCCGTGGACAATTCTGATATGGGCACATTCTGTTTTTCCTCTAACTGAAAGAACTTTAGCTGTCCCTTAGCTCGCTTTGCGGCTTCGGTTTTAGGGATGTCGAAGTAGCGGGCGTAGACCAGAAGGTTTTTTATGACAGTGAAATCCGGGTCCAAGTTATCCTCTTGCGGTGCCACACCCACCATGCTTTTTATTTCGCGTGCCCGCCCAGCTACGTTCATCTCTGCCACTGATAATTCGCCTTCTGTTAAGGGCAAAAAACAGTAGATCATCCGCACCGTAGTCGTTTTTCCAGCACCGTTAGGTCCTAAAAAGCCGACACATTCGCCCTTGTAGACTTCGAAGTCTATATGGTCCACTGCTGTGAAGTTGCCAAACTTCTTGGTCAAGTTATCAGCTTTTATGAGAACTTCTGAAGAAACCATGCGCCCTCCACCGCAAAAAGCCTCAGCGGCTACTTCTTATTCAGCCTTTATTCTTTTTCCACATTTATAACAGAAAATGGCATCGCTTGGGTTTTTTTCTCCACAGTTAGGACACGCTACAGTCTCTTTTTGAAGTGATTTTTTAATGTTTTCACTCGCGGTTTGAAACGCAACATTTATTTCCTTGGCGGCTACAGCGAAAGCTTTCTCCAGCTCTTGGCTCATTTTGGTAAATGTCTCTTTTAAATCATCCGAAATGGTCGGAGCGACTGTTTCCACGCTTTCAATTGTTTTGGTGCCGCATTTTGGACAAAAAAGCGTATCTTTGGAAAGTTTCTCACCACAATTTGAACAATACGTCATAAACACTCCTCCTATCAAGCAGATAAAAAGCAAGAAATTTAAACTTTATTCAAGTTGCTTCTCAGAGTGGAGTTGCAATTTATTATCAGAGTCTGAAAAGGTTGGCGTGCATGAAGGACGAGACCGATGGAAAGATCGGGTACATGCCAGAAGAAATGCTGGGAATAGATTTTGGTTTAATTCTGAAAAATCTTTTAATAGAATTTTCTCGGTTACAAGCAAAATAACCAGAAAGGGAGATGGCGGCTATAAATAAATTCAACGTCACAAGCCTGTTACTAACAGAGACCATTATAGCAAAAGCCCAACCCCTTCTCGCTATTCTCTCTTTTTGGCTGTCTTTTTTCGGGAAAAAGTTGTTCACACGCCAAAAAGACAGGATTCGAAGAGAAAGTATCTACGCCTCTCGGTTAATGCTTAGGTTTTTATATAGAAACTTGCCAACTAGAACGTAGGTGTAGACATGTCAGATAAAGATGAACGGAAAAAAGAGCGCTCAAGGATTTCGGTGCGAATAGGCGACGTTCAAGTTGAATTGGAAGGGACATATGACGACATCAAAAAGCTAATGGATAAAGAATTGTTTGATTTCACAAAAGGATTGCAAGAAACTACGGAGCAGTTGCCGTCTTCAACCGAAATTACGCCAGAAGTTGCGCCAAAAGCTCCACAAGTTACGCCAAAAGAAAAAACTGTGCCACCACCTACTAAACCTCCAGCCACAGCAAAAGCCTTACCCCAACCGTCGAGCGTGTCTGCAATCGGAAAAACGACTGAAAAAAAGGGTCAAAAGAAAACTGTTAGCAGAATAGTTGTCATTGCGTTGGGACTGATATGCATTGTTCTTGTAGCTGGTTTAGTCGGTGCAATTGCATTCTATATGCCAATGGTAAGCAATTTGGAATCTCAAATAGCAGAAAAGAACAGCACAATTTCATCTTTGAATTCGCAAGTTTCATCTTTGAATTCGCAAGTTTCATCCCTTCAAGATGCTTTCGACCAAGCTAACAGCACGATAGGAGAGTACAAAGAAGCGCTAGATTCGTTTAATTTGCAAATTGGATACTATCTTAGCATAATTTATTTGAATGAGTCAGACTATCTGTTTGCACCCCAGAGTTTTACTCAAGATGCAAATACCTCCGACGTTGTTTACAATGGCGACATAAGGTATGCTGGATATGTTTCCCTTGCTGTTGAATCTACAAGTAACACAACATACGCTCAAGTAGCTTACTCTTCCTATGGAGTTAACTATAACAATACCGTGACTGTGGGAACAGGTGGGACAGCGGTTTTTCCCGTCTTGCCAGGAACGATAGTGGTCAGCGTAGGCAACACAGAAGCAGTTGATAATGTTACTGGGACTATAACAGCTATCTACCGTTACTAAATTTTTCACCTATTCTTTTTCACGACTGATAAGTTACAAGGCTCCTTCAGTTATGGCTAGCTCTGTTTGAACCGTGGCGTGATAGTGCAACCTGAACGGCTTATTATGCGGAGAGTAACTTGTGGCTGATGAAAGCTGTTAAAAGGGATTTGATGTAATATTGTGTTTTTAGTGAGTTTAATGGCGGCAGCTTATATAACAATGAGCAAGTTTATCGCTGGGCTTATTATTACGATTTTAATTGCTAGCGGTATTTCAGCCGGAATCGCTGTTTCCACGCAATTAATAACTGGACCACGAGGACCACAGGGCGAAACAGGACCAGAGGGACCAGCAGGACCACAAGGACCAGCAGGCGACACTGGACCAGCAGGAACAGCAGGCGCAGCTGGAGCGGCTGGACCACAGGGACCACAAGGACCAGCAGGCGTGAATGGTGCTACTTGGCTGAATGGGACAGGCGTGCCAAGCTCAAGTTTGGGCAGCAACGGATACTTCTATCTTAACTTAGCCAAAAGCGACGTCTACAACAAGATTTCTGGTTCGTGGGTGTGGGTAGCTAATATTCGTGGAGCAACTGGAGCCCAGGGACCGCAGGGCGAACGAGGCTTTGGAGTGCCACAGAAAGGCAACATTTCAGTTTCAGCATTTGCATTCGTACCTTCTAACTACTATGACAACGTCTCGTATATGCAATTATATGGACTAAGAAATTTCAACGACGCTGACCCTGTTGTTTGTATGGCGCCACTTCAGCTTCCACACGGAACCACAATAACAAACGTAACTTTCTATTTTCATGACTACGGCATCGACTATTTGAGTTTTCGTTTAGTTCGGGAAAACCAGACGGGTTATACTCAAATGGGCTACGTTGACAATTCTGCGTCAAGCAAGCTAGGAGA
>JGI2173J19968_10000657_pt1 | contig 13335 bp, 9 predicted proteins | sample DeeMarSWOR136_30_FD_19968 | JGI IMG/M metagenome (IMG submission 19968) | reverse complement strand
GGCATTATCTACCAGCCATATCAACCCCAGTCGGCGCAGGTCACTGAAAACAAGGCGGTGCCCATTGGAAAAGTGAAAAACCGCCCGGGCATAGCGGTCAACCTCTCCGGGATTTAACAGCAAGATGCCGGTCATCCTGAGATGCATAATCAGTGACCTGCCATTTGACAGGTGAAAGATTAGATACTTCCCCCGGCGTTTCAGGCTTTCTACTTTCTGTCCGGTTAATCCGCGGCGGATTTCTTCAGCAGAACAACCACACACCAGCTCGGTATCGAGGATGGTAACTTGTGTGAAGCTTTGCCCCACGACCCAGGGCGAAAGCTCGTTCTTAATCGTCTCTACCTCGGGCAGCTCAGGCATCAGGTGTTTCTCCTTCCAGGGATGAGTAAAGGTCTTGCCTGTCTTTTTGGGAACTGAAGAGTTCCTCCAGCAGCATTATCTGCCCTTCGGACTTGAGTTTAGCTAGTCCTTCGAGGCATTCGGGCTTGGAAAGGCTGGGAGTCCATTCCCGACAAGCTTTCGGGCGCGAGGGATGTATGGTGCAGCGGGCTTTCCCGTCCTCATCCCAGGCCAGGAAGATGCAGCCTTTCTTTGTGTGCTTGAGCAAGTAGCCTTCCTTTATCGGCACCCTCCGGGCATACTTAGAGATGCACTTTGAGCTCGATATTCCCAGGGCCGAGGCAATGTTGTCTATGTCTTCGGGAGCAAGGGGAGCATGGTAGCTGGTGCAGCAGATGCCACAGCGAAAACAGGGGATGGGAGTTTGTTCCGTTATGGTAATTTCTTTTCCTCCCAGAGTCTTTATAATCGCCTTCTCTGTTGACATAATGCTATCTTCATCTCACTGAGAAGAAAGCAAGCCCAATATCTTCTCGTGAAGCTTTTTGTTGGAGAATAAGAAGTCGCCTGTCTGAGGCTTCCAGGGGTTGCCCTGAAAATCGCTGACCTTGCCACCAGCTTCCTGGACCAATAAGACACCGGCGGCGACATCCCAGGGCTCAATTCTGGTGGAGAAGTAAGCCTCTCCTTTGCTGGCGGCAACCCAGGCTGTTTCCAGTCCAGCCGAACCTAGCTTGCGTATGTCCGTAACCCTGGGGTAAACCTTTTGCAGAAGCTCGCCTGTTCTTCCCCGGTCTTTATCTCCACCTTCGCAGTAGAAAATGTAGCTCTGGCTCAGGTCTGATACATCGGATACTTGAATCTTTACCCCGTTTAGGTAAGCCCCCTTGCCCTTTTCAGCAAAGTAAAACTCGTCAATCGCCGGGGCGTAAATCGCCCCCAGTAGAAGTTCGTTCTGGTGCATCAGGGCTATGCACACGGAAAAGAAAGGGTTGAAATCGGCAAAATTCCCTGTGCCATCCAGAGAATCTACAATCCAGAGCCAATCAGGGTCACCCTGGAGAAAACCGCTTTCCTCAGTGAGCAGGCTGTGGTGAGGATAATGTCTCTTAATCTCTTCAACAATTGACCTGTCCACCTCTTTATCATAGCTAGTAGCTATTTCCTTGGCTGTGCCTCGCTTCTTGAGCAAAGCCCAGTCCTGGCGAAAATGCTTCATCAGGGTATCGCCAGCCTTTCTGGCCAGACTCTCAATTAATTCCTTCATAAATTTCTAGTTATTTTAGCATTGCTGGTAAAATAGAACTAAACACAGAGGTTCTCCGATGAATAGGGCGGAAAGACCTCCATTTGGTTGACATAATATATATAGCACTGAGGGCCTGATAAATCAGGCAACTACAAAGAAATCTGGATGTGTAAGGAGGTGAAGGAATGGCAATAGCCGAGGTAAGCGTTGTCCCGTTAGGAACAAAGACTCCTTCAGTCAGCCAGTACGTGGCACGGTCGGTCAAGGTCTTGGAGCAGGAAAAGTATATAAAGTACGAGATGACCGCAATGGGGACAATCATAGAAGGTGACTTAGACAAGATTCTGGCGGTGGTAAAGAAGATGCATGAAGGAATCTTCGGGGGAGAGGTCACCAGGGTGTTGACCACGGTTAAGATTGACGACCGGCGAGACAAGGCCCAGGGCATGAAGGCGAAGCTGGATTCGCTCAAGAAGAAGTTATAGGATCAGCATAACGAGGACATCGGTATTTTAGTATGAATCTTTCTCTTTTGCTTTCTTTGCTCCAAGAGATGCCCGCCTACAGGCAACTGGTGGGGGAGCTATCCACGGCAAAAGTTGAGCACAAGGCAACCATACTTGATGCCGCCAAACCTTACTTTATTGCCGCTCTTTACGAAGAGCTCGATTTGCCTCTCATGGTGGTGACCGGTCAGCCCGAGAGTGCCAGGAAGCTTCATGAGCAGCTTCGAGCCTGGTGTTCACCTTCTGCCGAGCTGTATCGTCTCCCTGAACTCGATTTCCTGCCTTATGATAGCTCTCAGCTATCGGCTGTCAGCTATCAGATGATGGAGAGATTGAGGGCATTAGCCACCTTGTCGTTTTATGAAGGGAGCTATAAACCTCCCCTGGTGGTGACCTCAGCACTGGCAATCATGAGTAAAACCATCCCGCAAAGGGGTTTTGCCGCTGCTTGCCATATTTTGAAGCCGGGCATGGCTGCTGAGCCCCTGGAGCTACTGCGCCGATGGCAGGGCATGGGCTACGAAGTGGAGGATGTTGTTGAGGTTCCCGGGCAGATGAGCAAGCGGGGCGGCATTATTGATATCTTTCCCCCCTGCAGCCAGTCGCCAGTCCGAATAGAGTTCTTCGGCAACCAGATAGAGAGTATGAGGTGCTTCGACCCGGAAAGCCAGCGCTCAACCAGCCCCGTATCCTCGTTGGTCGTCACCCCGGCCAAAGAGTTTATACCAGCGGCTGATAGCTCTGAGGTGGAGAATGGAAGCATCTTGGATTACCTTGGCGGTGATGCCTTGCTTGTTCTCGATGACCCTGAAGGAATCGAACATACCATCACCAGGCTAAACGAGGAAACTCAAGAATTAAGAGCCGCGAAGATGGAAAGGGGCGAGCTGCCTGAGGACTTTCCCTCTCCTTACCTCACCTGGGAAGAGTTAGAGTCGCAGATGAAAGAAAGGCATCGCCTGGCGCTGGAAACTTGGGATGCCGCCCGGAGCTATGGACAGGCTTTGCCCTTCATCAGAGTCCAGAGTTACGGAAGCCAACTGGAAAGGTTCCTCAAAACAGCCAAGCAGATGGTGGAACAAAGACAGCGTGTGGTTGTAGTCAGTCATCAGGCAAATCGTCTGGCTGAACTTCTCCAGAAAGAGGGCATTCATACTTCGCCGGCATCACAAATAGAGCAGATACCTCCGCCCGGTTCTATCACTGTGCTCCAAGGCTCGCTGGACGGGGGCTGGCTACTGGATGGCAGGCTGACTCTTATTAGTGATGTCGAGCTCTTCGGCTTTGTGAAGCAGCCGCGAGCAGGCAAGAAGAGGCCAATACCTCACCAATGGTTTCTTCCTCAATTGGCTCCCGGCGATTATGTCGTCCATGTCGACCATGGCATCGCCAGGTTCCACGGTCTGGCCAGGAGACCCTCCGAGGGAATGGAGAGAGAATACCTTATTTTAGAGTATGCCGCTGGTGATAAGCTCTATGTGCCTACTGAACGGATAGACCGCGTCAGCCGCTATATCGGTGCTGGCGACCAGTCACCACACTTGAGCCGTTTGAGAACTCCGGAATGGCAAAGGACCAAGAAAAGGGTTAAAGAATCAGTAGCGGAAATTGCTCGTGAGCTACTTGACCTTTATGCTGCCCGGGAAGTAGCCCCGGGCTTCGCTTTCTCTGAGGATTCACTATGGCAACAGGAGCTGGAGGCATCATTTCCTTACATGGAAACACCAGACCAGGCTGAGGCGATTATGACGGTTAAAGAGGACATGGAAAAAGCTAAACCCATGGATCGTCTCATCTGTGGAGACGTGGGCTACGGCAAAACTGAGATAGCATTGCGCGCTGCCTTTAAGGCGGTTATGAATGATAAACAGGTAGCTATTCTGGTCCCGACCACTGTTCTGGCTCAGCAGCATTTCATTACCTTCACTGAGAGGTTGCAGACCTTTCCCTTAAGAGTAGAAATGCTTAGCCGCTTTTGTCCGCCGGAGAAAGAACGGGAAGTCCTCGAGAGCTTAGCCAATGGCACTGTGGATATATGTATTGGCACTCATCGCCTGTTGCAAAAAGACGTCACATTTAAAGACCTAGGAGTGGTGATAATCGACGAGGAACAACAGTTCGGCGTGGTGCAGAAGGAAAAACTCAGGCAGATAAGGAGGGAAGTGGACACCCTGGCTCTCAGCGCTACTCCTATCCCGCGCACCCTTCACATGTCTTTAACCAGAATCAGGGATATGAGCATCGTGGAAACGCCTCCTGAAGAACGCCTATCTGTCCAGACCTATGTCGGGGTTTACGATGCCACTCTGGTCAGGCAGGTGGTATTGCGCGAACTGGAGAGGAATGGTCAGGTCTTCTTTGTCCATAACCGCGTTCAGAGCATTACCTGGGCTTCCAGCAAATTACAAGATTTAGTGCCCGAAGCTCGAATAGCAATAGCCCATGGGCGAATGCCTGAAGAACAACTGGAAAAGGTGATGACGGATTTTATCGCGGGCAAGTATGACATCCTGGTGACCACCACTATTATCCAGTTAGGTCTGGATATGCCCAATGTTAATACGCTGATTATTGACCGGGCTGACAGGTTCGGCCTGGCTCAGCTTTATCAGTTGAGGGGCAGGGTGGGTCGCGGTATCAACCAGGCTTATGCTTATTTCTTCTTCGACGAGGGGAAGCAGCTTACCCCCCAGGCTTATAAGAGGCTCAGGACTATCTTCGAGGCTACCGAACTGGGTTCGGGATTTGGTATCGCCATGAAGGACCTGGAAATTCGGGGTGCGGGCAATCTTTTAGGTGTCAAGCAAAGCGGACATATCGCTGCTCTGGGCTTTGACCTTTATTGCCAGTTGCTGGCTGAGGCAGTGGAGGAGTTAAAAGCAAAGCAAACTGGCGAAGCGAGGAAGAGTGTCATTGCCGGGGACGCGAAGGAATTGCCCAGCATATCCCTGCCCTTAGACGCCCACATACCGGAAGAGTATGTTCCAAATCTAAATACTCGCTTAAGCCTTTACCACAGACTGGCCAGGGTGGAGCATATCGAGGAAGTAGAAGACGTAGCTCGAGAGTTTAAGGATAGATTCGGTCTTTTGCCCCGGCCTGTGGAAGATCTTCTTTACATACTGAAAATAAAGGTTCTGGCTACGCGGGCCGAGGTGAGCTCTGTTTCCACGCAAGGGAGGCAAATTGTAATAAAGCCCCGGACCGATAGCCGGCGGCTGATAGTTACCAGCCCTGTTGAGGGCGCAGTTAAAATAGGCGCCACGCAAATCAGGTTAGACACCAGGCTCCTGGGTGACAGGTGGACAGATGTGCTGGAGGAGATACTGAGGTCTAATTAAAGGCTGCTGGGATGCACAAATGACGGATTTTGGAGATAAGATTGTCGGGGTTTATCACTTCCTCAGTGATAGGGTGCCCAGGGATATTCCGCTTGTTGACCCCCGGCCTCGCCCTGCCAACCCCTGGCTCAGAAATGGCCAGGCTCTGGTGGCTAAGGTAAAGGCGGGTGGAGACATCAGGGCTGCTGTTGACAGGGCCATCGCACTGCTGGGTTCCCTGGAGCCTGTTATAGGCAAGGGTGACAGAGTTCTGCTTAAGCCAAATTTTAACAGCCAGGACCCCTATCCCGGCTCTACCGACTTGGTGTTTCTGCGCGCCGTAGTCGAACTCCTCCTGGAAGCGGGAGCAAATGTTACGGTAGGCGAAAGCTCTGGAGGGATATGGAGACCCACTCGGAAGGTGTTCAGGAAAGTGGGTGTGTTCGAGTTGGCGCGTGATTTGGGGGTGGAGCTTATTGCTTTCGATGATAAGCCCGGTGATTGGGTAAGGGTCAGGGTTAACGGGGACTATCTGAGCTCTGTTTCCATGCCGCGCACAGCCTATGAAGCTGACAAGATAGTATATCTGCCCTGCATGAAAACCCATAATTTGGCACGATTTTCGGGGGCGCTGAAGCTTGCGGTAGGTTTTATGCACCCTGGCGAACGGCGTGCTCTTCACGCTAGCCACTTGGAGCAAAAGCTTACGGAGATCAGCCTGTGCTGGCAACCAGATCTCATAATCATGGATGGCAGAAAAGCCTTCGTTTCAGGTGGTCCTGCCAAGGGCCAATTGGTGGAGCCTCAAGTGGTGCTTGCCTCCGGGGATCTTGTGGCTATTGATGTCGAAGCGATTAAAATGCTCCTGGCTTATGAGGCCAATAACAAGCTCGTGGCGGACCCCTGGCAGTCGCCCCAGGTCATGACAGCTTTGAAGCATGGTCTGGGGGCAGGGAAGAACCGCTACATTGTCGTTGAATGAATTGTTGAGGAGCGGCAGAAAGCCAGGCAGGAAATCCTGAAACTCATTCCTGAAGGGGCTTGCCAATGTGTGCTATCAGGTGTAAAATCAATCATTTACTTTGCGTAGGGTGGCTTTGGTTTGGTATAACTTGTAAAGCGAGGATTTTGAATGGCGAAAAAAGGCAGCTCTTCCGTCCTGGCAGACGGGACCGTCTACAGTAAGAGAAAGAACTTTCGCCCTTTCTCCACGTCTCCTCTGGAGGCTTATGTCCCTGTTGTGGGGGAGGAGAGAATGGAGAGACTGCAGAAGATAGCTCAGCGGGTGAAAGGCTTAAAAATGCTGACCCTGAATGCTACCGCTCAGGGCGGTGGTGTCGCTGAGATGCTTTACAGCTCTGTCCCGTTCCTGGATATGCTGGGTTTAGAAACTGAGTGGAAGGTTATTTGTGGCACCAAGGAGTATTTCGAGGCCACGAAGGAGCTACACAACTTACTACAGGGAAAGGCAGGCACCTTCAGTCCAGAGCGCCGACAGGCTTACCTATGCACTCTCGAGGAGTGTGCCAGGCAGAATCTTATTGACTACGAACCTGACGTGGTAGATGCGCATGACCCACAGCCACTGGGCCTGGGTCACTATCTTAGAAAACCGGGGGCAACCTGGCTCTGGAGATGCCACATAGATATGGATGGAGATACTATAGAAGGCAACCCTGATTTGTGGGATTTCCTGACTGAGTGGGCTCAGCACTATGATGCCGTCATATTTTCGGCGGCTCAATACATTATCTCACGGTGGCCGATGCCCAAGTTCATAATTCCTCCCTTCATTGACCCTCTTTCTGAAAAGAATAGGGAACTGAGCCAGGAGGAGATAGACAGCGTTCTCACTAAATACCAAATAGACCCCGGGGTCCCAATCATTGCCCAGATTGGGAGGTTTGACCCCTGGAAGGGAATAGACAGGACTATTGCCACCTACCGCCGGGTGAGGAAGGAAAGAAAATGCCAGCTTGTACTGGCAGGTGGATTGGTCTCCGATGACCCCGAAGGAGAGAGAGTTCTGTCCCGAGTTTATGAAGACACAAAGAACGACGAGGACGTCCACGTGCTAAACCTGTCTCTGGAAGACCGCCTGGAGAACCATAGGGAGGTGAATGCCCTCCAGCGGGCCGCCAGAGTGATAATGCAGCCATCTGTCAAGGAAGGCTTTGGGCTGGTGATTACTGAGGCATTGTGGAAGGGCAAACCGGTGATAGCCGCTGATGCAGGTGCCATACCCCTTCAGATTCGCGACGGCGATACCGGATACTTTTACCAGTCACCACGCAAGACGGCGCAAAAGGTAATCTCTTTCTTGGATAGACCCAAGGCTGCCGAGGCAATGGGCAAAAGGGGCAGAGAGTATGTAAAGCAGCGCTTTCTCCTTCCTGATAGGATTGCCGATTATCTTATGGCTATAAACATGGTTGTAAGTGGGGCTGTCAATAAGGAAGCCAATGCTGACCTCATAATCAGCTTTTCTCCCTGGTTCAACTTGAGCAAGCGGAAGAGAGTCCAATTTTTTACCTAGCTTTCACCGCCCTCTTACCAATTTTCTTAACAGAGAAGTCGCTTCGCTTGGGGAACTAAGGCTGAATCTAGCTGTCGAATTACCAAACCCCACCTTTATAGACCACGCTGTAGAAGGGAGAACCTTGAAAGTATCCTCATCGGTAAAATCATCGCCCAGTGCCAGTATAAAGTCCCATTTATCTCTCGAAATCCATCTCGAAGCCGTGCGCCCCTTATTTATGTCGGTGTTTTTCACCTCCACTACCTTTTTTCCTTCCAACATATGAAGGTTTAAATTGGCAATTACATTTGAGAGATTGTTTATCAGCTCCCGGGCTCGAAGCTCGCCTAGCCTGGGGTTAGCTTTTCTGTAATGCCAGACAAGGGAGAACTCTTTTTCTTCAATAAAGGAGCCCGGGGTCCTATCCACCCATGACTCGAGTATCGGATACACCTCTTTCTTCCAGTCACTTCTCAGGGTCTCTATCGTCTCCCATCCTCCACCTTTTTCTTTAATCCACACGCCGTGTTCAGCCACCAATCCCACATCGAGACCGCCGAACCAGCTCTCCAAGGTAGCTCTATCGCGCCCACTTATGAGCACTACTTCGGTTCGGGGATTCTTGGTAAGCTTTTCAAGTAATCTCAGGAGCTCGGCTCCGGGCATTGCTTCCGCTGGTTTGGATGAAAAAGGGACAAGTGTGCCATCATAATCCAATAGGAGTAATGCCTTATCGCTTTCTTGGAAATCGCTGGCTAATTTCCTCCGCATCTCAGAGTTCAATCCCTTTTCTGTCATCTCCTGTTGGAGTTTCTTGGTGGAAAGCAGTTTATCTATAAATTCATTTGCCCATTGCTTCACGTTGTAACGACGCAGGCGTTTCTGCATTATGCGGTTGCGCTCTATTTGCTCTTGTTCGGGCATTTCCAGGGCTTTTGCCAGTGCCCGGGCAATCTCTTCCTGGTTATTGGCGTTTATTATAATCGCCTCACCCAGCTCCTGAGCAGCTCCGGCAGTCTCACTAAGTATTAAAACACCTTTCCCGTCCGTCTTGGTTGCCGTGTACTCTTTGGCTACAAGGTTCATCCCGTCTCTGAGGGGGGTAACAAGGGCAACATCAGCCAGGCTGTAAAGGGCGGCGAGGGAGTGGAAGGGTAAAGAGCGGTACAGGTACCAGATTGGCATCCAGCCTATAGTCCCATGTTTTCCGTTGATTTCGCCCACAAGTCCATCTAGCTGTTCCTTCAACTTTATATAGCGTTCCACTTTTGTGCGTGAAGGGACTACCAGCAAAACAAGAATCACCTTCCTCTTGAACTTCGGGTTCCTGTCCAGGAACATGCTGAAAGCTTCCAATCGCTGGGGGATGCCTTTGGTGTAATCCAGGCGGTCCACTGAAAGAATTACCCGGCAATCTCCTAGTTTTTTGTGAAACCTTTTTCTCTCTGCTTGCGCCTTCGGGTTCTCGGCAACGCTGGAGAATTGTTCATAGTTGATTCCCATGGGAAATGCGTCCGCCTTCACTACCCGGTCGGCTGCGGTGATCTGCCCCATAGCCACTTCATAACCCAGTAGACGATGCACGCTGTCCAGGAAGTGCCCGGTGTATTCGTAGGTGTGAAAACCTACGAGGTCTGCGCCTAAAAGTCCCTCCAGAATTTGGTTACGCCAGGGTAACAGGCGAAATATTTCAAAAGATGGAAAGGGGATGTGGAGGAAGAAACCCACTGTCGCCTTTGGCAACCTTTCTCTCAGGAGCTTGGGGAGGAGCATTAAGTGATAATCGTGTACCCAGATAATATCATTAGGCTTGGCAATTCCAGCGACTACGTTGGCGAAAGTTGTGTTGACTCGTTCATAAGCCTGCCAGAAATCCTCTCTGTATTCCGCGTAGAAGGGGAAGTAGTGAAAAAGGGGCCAGATAGTTTTGTTGCAGATACCCTGGTAGTAGGCTTCGACATCGGGCTGTGAGAGAGGGACCGGGTGGCAGTTTTCAGATAGCAATCTCGCCATGATATCTGTTTCCCCTTTTATTTTTTTCCGGCCTATCCCCGCCCATCCTATCCAGCTGCAGGTACAGGATTTGTACCACGATTTTAGACCTGTAGCCAGGCCACCAACACTGGGCTCAACGTGCAAATCGCCTTTCTTCTCCTGAATAGTGAAAGGCAGCCTGTTTGAAACAATCAACAACCTTCTCATGATTTTCTACTCCAATTCCACCTTGCAATCATCACCTGTGAACATCTTTATCTTCTCAGGGCTTTTCCCCTGTCCAGCTAAGACCGTATTTCTACCAATTACACTATCAGCCAGGTGCTCGATTTTCAAAATTTGGCAGTTCTCCAGTATTACCGAGTGCTCCAGGGATGAATCTTCGATCACCGTCCCGGCCCTGATGTTGGTGAAAGGCTGGATAAGGGAATTTTTTATGCGGCAATTTGCCGCGATAAGTATCGGACCTCGAACAAGGCTGTTTTCTAATTTTGTTCCCTCCCCGATTTGGACTCTGCCGACGATGTGGCTTTGCGAATTCACTTCCCCTTTAATGTCTCGCTTCAAGAAGGCATCAAGAACAACACGATTGGCCTCAACGAGTCCGTCATTGCTGCCGATGTCAAGCCACCAACCCTGGAGAAGGTGGCTTCTAATTCCTTTTCCCATCTCCAGAAGCTTCTGGATGGCGTCGGTTATCTCCAGCTCTCCCCGCCAGGAAGGCTTTGTCTGAGCTATAGCTTTGTGAATCTCAGCGGTGAAAAGGTAAATTCCGGTTACGGCCAGGTTGCTCTTGGGGTTCTTGGGCTTTTCTACCACGTTTACCACTCTTTCTGAAGAGTCAAGTTCAGCTACGCCAAAAGCCTTTGGGTCGGGCACCTCCTTGAGGAGAATGCTGGCATCGGAGTTGGAAGCATGGAACTCGCCCAGGAAACCTTTGACACCTCCCTGGATGAGGTTGTCACCCAGGAACATAAGAAAAGGTGAATCGCCGAGGAAATCTTGGGCTACCTTGACAGCGTGCGCCAGCCCCAGAGGTTCAGGCTGGACGATGAATGTAATCTTCCCTCCCCACTCTGAGCCAGTACCGACGGCTTCCTCTATGTAAGGGCCGGAGTCTGGAGAGACAACGATGCCGATATCTTTGATGCCGGCTTCTTTTATATAATCCAGCACATGGAATAAAATCGGCTTGCTGCCCACTGGCAGGAGGTGCTTCGGGACGGTGTTAGTTAGCGGCCTAAGTCTCGTGCCTTTGCCGGCAGCCAGAACTAAAGCTTTCACCCAACCACCCCACTGCTGGGCCTGTTGGCTTGCCCACACATCTTCCCGACCGACTACCCCCTTTCAGCTCTACCCTAATCACCTGAGACAGTGTAACGTGCGAGGTACTGCTTTATAAAGTTTATCGCATTTATATGAGTTGGGTCAACCCTGCTTAGTATTACCCATAAATAAAATAATCGCCGCAGCAGCCCGGCAGCGAAGCCCCCGCTGTCAAGCCGACAATCGAGGTAAGGCACCTTTTATTTAGTTTTAGGCTCTTTCAGGAAATCTAAATTACTCGAAGTAGCAAACTGCGCGAGGTACTGCTTTATAAAGTTTATCGTATCTATAGATGTCGGGTCAACCTCGTTTAGAATTGCCAGATAGAAACTTGAATAATCGCCTAAGAGAACCAAGCTCAGCACCTGAGCCAAGGCGCTTTCCCCTCTGGCCTCCGCAAACTCGTAAGCGATTCCCGCCTTGGCCAGCAATTTAGCGGTAGCCTCGTAGCGAAGCAAGCTCTGGGGACGGAGTGAAGAGGAGTGCAGCAAAAGCACGAATAACCTTTCCTTTGCCTCGGGGGGGAATTCGTAGCCGACTACGGCATTATGATTGAGTTCAGGGAAACTTTCAAAGAAGGCCCAGACCTTGCTGTTCTCGTTAAATTGAGTCTTCCAGCGCCGGGCTACTTCTGAAAGCATCTCTGCCCCATAAATGACTGCTACATGCCTCCACAGCTTAGCTGCCAGTTGCTTTGCAGGATTGGAAGCAAGGGGCCTGGTTTCAATGAAATCTCTTGACAGTTCGTTCAGAATGCCCACCGCCTCTTGCAAATCTGCCGACTTATCTCCAAGCAAACCAAGCTTCTGAAAAATGCCCATCAGGGGAATAAAACTATGAGGGAAGGCAGCCCTGGGAGGCGCTTGGTAGTCTACCGCGAAAGCAGGAATGCCTTCATTTTCGGCTAAATGCTTAAGTTTGCCGCCAGAGGTGATGACCAGCTTTCTGGCCGGGGTCCTTAGCGATTCGTTGAACGCAGACAGGGTTTCTTCGGTGTTCCCTGAGTAGCTTGAGGCGATGACCAGGGTACTCGCGTCGACAAATGCCGGCAGACCATAGTCCCGGTGCACCCAGACAGGCAATTTGCTTTCAGCCAGGGCAAGCCGACGCGCGATATCGCCGCCGATAGCAGAGCCACCCATCCCCAGGATAACGACATTAGATATTTTGGTATATTCGAGAGGTAGCTCAAACCTCAGCACCTTTTCCCAGGCCTTCTGGCATTGCTCGGGAAACCCGTGCAGGTGATTCAGCATTCCTGACTTATCGAACTGCCGGTAAACTGAAGCATTATCTAAATCAACCATCGTTAGCCCGCGATATCTTGCTACCTGTGCCCTAAGCGGCTGAGCTACGTTTTCCCTTTAGAAGAATACTCCAATTAAGCGATTCAGGCAACTCGCTAAGCTGTGCTGCGGTTGCTTCGGCGAGTTCCCTCGCAGTGACACGCGGTAACTGGTAAACAGTCTCCCGATATTTTCATTGACATTTGGATAAACTAACGTTAACCTTATTAGAACGAGCAGAACTTCCTTTAGTGTGAGATAGCCGTGAGTGGTGACAAGAAGAGAGTGCTTATCTTGGGCGCGGGCGCGGCGGGGATTGGCGTGGCACTGGAGTTGAAAAAGGCCTCCGCTGGTGCGCCGGGGCTGGAGGTAACACTGGTGGACCAGCAGAATTATCATTACCCCCTGTCATTTATATGGCAGGTAATGAGCGGGAGCGTTGAGCCCAATCATATCTCTTTCCCCTTGCATGCCCTGCTGAGATGGAGAGGTGCTGAGGGAACGGTTGAGTTCAGGCAGAGCCGGGTGCAGGGCATAGATGTGGAGAAGAAGGTAGTCAGCACCGATGCCGGAAAGCTGAAGTGGGACTATCTGGTGGTAGCTCTGGGCAGCACTACCAATTTCTTTGGGATGGCCGATGTCGAGGAAAATTCGCTGAGCTTCAAATCTCTGAGGGATGCTGTCGATATCCACAATCGCATTCTGGACAACTACGAGGCGGCATTGCGGGAACGAAATGAAGAACGTCAGCGTGAGCTACTCACTTTTGTGGTGGTGGGAGGCGGACCCACCG
>JGI2173J19968_10000651_pt1 | contig 13378 bp, 16 predicted proteins | sample DeeMarSWOR136_30_FD_19968 | JGI IMG/M metagenome (IMG submission 19968) | reverse complement strand
ACTCCTTTCCCTCGGGAGCCCCCCACTCGGAGGAAGACGGGCTGATGGCAGAGCCCTTTCCCACCATAAGTCCTTGGAAAACAAAAAACGTAATGGCCATAATACCAAGGATGATACCAAGTATTCTTACTCTCACGGGAAACCTCCTTTCTTTAATAGATTTTGACCCAAGAGATTCGTTGTCGCCTCAGTTCACGCCTGTTATCAGACGGGACAAATCTTGTCAACAATATTGTTCGTTATGATGCCGGCGATCACGCTACCCCTTGCAGATCCAACTCGTAACGTTCCTCGGTCAGGTTCCGACCCCAACGCAGGTGAGTTTTGGTTTCGATCCTCTCGAATCCGAAGGATCGATAGAGGTGGATTGCAGCGTGGAGCTCATCGAAGGTCCAGAGATAAACCTTCTTGTACTGCTTACCCTTGCAGAAATCCACCGCACGGGTCATGAGCTCTCCACCCAAACCGAGGCCCCGACAGGTCGGATGTAGGATGAACCAGCGAAACTGGGCCCATCCACTTCCTCTATTGACGATGACTATGGCGCCCACAACATGGCCACCTGCTTCCGCAATCCAGAAGCCATCCCACTGCGGGTCGAATTGGTTCACGAATTGGGTGACTTCCCGTCCTACTTGGGCCTCGAAGGTCAAATCCAGGCCGTATTCCTGGGAATAGAGGACTCCATGGAGAAAGGTGACATAGCTGGCATCGTCGATTCGGTGGGGACGGATATAGACTGGAGAAGGAATTCACATGTGAAGGTCCATGATGCGACTTATCCCTTTTACTGCGCAGAGGAACGGAACGGGTTTTGACAAGCCTAAAGGCTGAAAAAACCTTCCACCTTTATGCGAGAGTCCTCTTCAAACAGAAAGTGATCACCTCTGATGGGTCCTTGGAGAATCTCGCGTGAATCTCTACCATAAGCTCCGAATAGGATTTTATCAGAGTCCCATCCGACGTGAAAGGTGCCTCATAGCTATTCCATCCAACCCATGGCTTTCTCAACAGCCTTCTTCCAATTTCTATAATGCTTGTCTCTTTCTTTAATATTCAATTTTGGCTGATAAGTCTTCGCAACCCGCCAGTTTTTTCTCAGTTCATCCAGGCTTTCCCAGAATCCCGTAGCCAACCCCGCGGCGTATGCAGCTCCCAATGAGGTGATCTCCTTGACTTGGGGTTTGATGATGGGAATTCCAAGGGTATCAGCCTGAAATTGCATCAAAAAATCATTATCGATGGCCCCTCCGTCCACTTTTAACATTTCAATAGGGTTTCCGAATTCCTGAATCATGGCATCAAGAACATCTTTCGTCTGAAAGGCGATGGCCTCCAAGGCCGCCCTCACGATATGGGCCTTTTTGGCATATCGGGTGAGACCTAAGATTGCCCCCCTTGCGTACATATCCCAATACGGTGCAAATAGTCCCGAAAAAGCGGGGACGAAGTAAACTCCCCCGCAGTCTTCCACGGATAAGGCTATCTCTTCAGTCTCAGCGGCATCATTAATGAGACATAGATTATCTCTGAGCCACTGAATAGCTGCTCCTGTCACTGCAATGGAACCTTCCAGAGCATAGTAAACCTTACCCTCTTCTAACCCGTACCCAACTGTGGACAAAAGCCCCATCTTAGAGCGGATGATCTTTGGCCCGGCGTTTAGAAGTATGAAGTTTCCCGTTCCATAGGTATTTTTCGCCTCTCCTGGAAGAAAACACGTCTGTCCGAAAAGTGCCGCTTGTTGATCCCCAAGATCTCCACAAACAGGGATTTGAGCTTGAAAAGGACCATCCGTTGTCGTTTTCCCATAAAACCTCACATCGCTGGATTGTCTAATTTGTGGAAGTACTTCTCTTGGTATGCCAAAATAGGCCAACAGGTCGTCGTCCCAGCCTAATGTCTCCAAATCCATCAGCATTGTTCTTGAGGCATTGGTATAGTCCGTAACATGAACCCCGCCGTGAGGGCCACCTGTTAAATTCCATATCAGCCAGGAATCCATATTACCGACAAGAACTTCACCCCTTCTGCCCTTTTCCTTCAATCCGGGAATATTCTCCAGTAACCATTTGATTTTGGGACCGGAGAAATAGGTTGTTATTGGTAAACCGGTTTTATCCGAAACATGAGGCCCTAATCCGTCTTTTTCCATCCTCTCGCATATATCAATACTCCTTGTGCACTGCCAGACGATGGCATTATGAAGCGGGATGCCCGTTTTCCGATTCCAGACCACCACCGTCTCCCTCTGATTGGTAATACCAATACCTCCAATCTCTTCAGGGAGAATATGCTTGGATGACAGCGCCTGATTCACTACCTTCTCCGTTTTCTCCCAAATCTCCGAGGGGTTATGCTCCACCCATCCAGGGGACGGATAGATTTGTTCGTGCTCCTGATAAGCCGATGCTATAACCTTACTCTCCTTATTGAAGATAATGCATCGGGTTCCCGTTGTCCCTTGATCGATTGCTGCAACATATTTGACCATTCAACCACCTTTCAAGGGGATGTCCAATCCCTTTTAAGTAGTGCGTGTAAGGTGCATTTAGATTTTCAAAAACGTTGAAATTGCAATAAGTAGTAAATGATATTTACGTGGTATTGTCAATCACTAGTATCATTTTTGACGCTTCACCTTATAATCCAGTGGAGGAATGTGATTTGAATTTTTCGATAAAACAGTTTGGGGAAAGGAAAGCTTCCCTTAACCCAACAGATATCATACAATAGCGGGGTAAGAGCTTAAAATGGGTAATCCATGAAAATCAGGTAGGGCCTATCAATTTTGAAGGAGAAATTGATAGACAAAGGAAAGAGGATCGTATGAGAAAAGAAAAAATCGCCTTGATCGGAGGCGGTTCTCTCTTATGGGCACCCAAACTTCTCGTTGACTTTGTATTAACCGATGAGCTTCAGGGAAGCCAGATGTGTCTCCATGACATAGATGAGAAAGCCCTAACTCTTATCTACCGTTTAGGCAGGAAAATAATTGAAGAAGCAAAGAGAGATTTTTACCTGACCAGTACACCTTTACTGGAAGAGGCTCTGGAGGATGCGAGTTATGTTATTCTGTGTATTTCCATTGGTGGAAACACCACCATGCGTTACGATTTGGAAATCCCCTTGAGATACGGTATCTATCAATCGGTGGGAGATACCGTAGGGCCAGGAGGACTGAGCAGGGCCTTAAGAAGCATCCCGGTGGCGGTGGATATATGCAAGAAAATGGAAAGTTTGTGTCCTGACGCCTGCCTAATTAATTGCACGAACCCTATGAGCACTCTCTGCCGGGCAATAAACAAAACAACGTGCATTAAGACTATAGGTGTTTGTCACGAACTCCATTTTGTCCTGCAGACCCTTGAACGGTTATTGAAAGTGGAAAGGGGATCCGATATTCAGGCAATAACAGCAGGAATAAACCACTTTACTTGGATTACAGAACTGAAGGTAAAGGGTAAGGATGGATTTCCCCTCTTGGCGGAATATATTAAACGGAAGGAAAAAAGACTAAAAAGACAGCTTGAAACTTTGGATTGGGAAAGCTTCTATTCCTTCAATGATAATAATCTGTTGAAATTTGAATTATTCAAAACCTTCGGATATCTTCCTGCTGCCGGAGATAGACACATAGCCGAGTTTTTTCCTTACTTCTTAACGGAGGAAACTCAAGCTGGAAGAAAGTACGGAATAAAGCTTACGACAATTGAGGATCGGATAAGAAGAATGGAACAAACCAAAGAAAACCTCCGGCCCATAATAGATGGAAAACAATCAATGGAGTTGACCCATTCGGAGGAAAAGGTATGCGATATCATTGCTGCCCTGGCTACCGGGAAACAAAAAACATTCATGATAAACATGCCTAATCAAGGACAAATTGCCAACCTTCCATCAGAGGTGATAGTGGAGACTCCAGCCCTGGTAGATGCAAATGGGGTACATCCTATTCCGGTGGGAGAGATCCCTCCGGGGATACTCGACTTAATGCTCCACCACATAACAAATCAGGAAATGATTGTTGAGGCTGCTCTAACTGGAAACAAAACTTTAGCTTTGCAGGCTTTGGTCAACGATCCTTTGGTTAGAAATTTAGAAGATGCTCCCAAGATGCTTGAGGAGCTCCTGCAGGCAAATGCTGACTATCTATCTCAATTCTAGCTTTAATGGAAACGAAGGTGAAAACAATTGCATTTACAGGAATGATTTTTGAATTTACCGCCTCATCTTTCGGGTAAGGGTGAGGAATATTTAAAGTCCATGTAACAATTTCCTTATCTCTTACATTTTCATAAGCATCTTTAGCGTCAGAAAATTTCAATCTTCGAATTTTTATTCTTTCTCCATTTAGTTCTAATTTCATAATAAACCGCCGACCACATCCATATGCTTTGCTTTGCCGTTATGTGCCGATTTCGTATAATGCCTTTACAATAAGGCAACAGAACTATCAGACTATGCGCCGCGGGCCAAGGCCGAAAGGCGGAAGCTTTTACCACCTGTTAGGCGCCGTCGCTAAGTCTTGAATCTACCAGTCCAAGGACCTCCTTCAGCGTTGAAACCGTACATCCCTGCCATCCCACCTCTGGATCCGGACGGAAAGATTCATAGATAGTCCCTTCGTAGGGCACACGAATGAGAACGGGATGCATACCGACTTGTGAAGCGCCTGTCAACTCACGGCTACTCCCATCTCCCACGTAGAGACACTTCTGGGGCATCACTGCCACACGCTCGCATATCAGCGTATAGATGCGTGGATCAGGCTTCTTGAATCCAACCGCACACGAAAAGATAGGGACATCCACCAGCGAAGCGAAAGCCGTCTCTTGCCACAAGAGCGGAACGTCTGGTGAACAGTCGCTGATGAGTCCTATTTTGTAACCCGCGGCTTTCAGTCGAGCCAACGTCTCCACAGCGTCCTGTCGCGGTGTGAGCGTACGTCGCGTAAAGTCGATTCGTATGCGGGCAGCTGCTGAGATCCGGTCAGCCTCCACTTGTAGACCGAGAGTTCGGCAAATGTGCTCAATGTTGGCCTCCACGGTCTCAAAAAAACCCGTTGCCCGCATATGCGAAGTCTCGTACCACAAGCGGTAAAAGTCCTCACTAGGCAGGGTAAGGGCACTTGCTATTCCTGACAGCGTACCCTGATAACCTTGGAAGGCAAAGTTATCAACTAACGTCCCAAAGAGGTCGAAAATGACTGCTTCATATTTCATGGACTCAATCTTTCCTATGCTTGGGATAGGGCCACTCTCGTTCTGGGTCCTTGTTGTATACTTCAGCCCCTGTGTTCATGTTACTCCTTGCCTGCTTTATGGTAGAGGGATTTCGCTCAACCTCATATAAACGAAAACGCAGGTTCATTTACGCTTACCTCATGCGAATATCGCATTGATAAGCGGCTGACTTCTGATAATCTTGGCCTCGTGAGTCAGAAGTGTTTATCATAGAAAAAGCCCGTCTTTCCCTTCCCAAAGAACGGGCTCCATATCAATTCAAATTCCGGTACGCCCGATTTCTTGTTTCAGGTCAGCATGCGTCTCAAACCCATATTAGCAGATACAAAAAATGAGTCAATCTCTTTGGAAACTTCTTTGGTCAGGATTCTGAGGTATTTGTTTTTAGCTGAGATACGTAGGTTAGCCGATCCTGGATCCATATTAGATTTCAAACGCTAATCAACACTTTTTGATCACCTTCTCATGCAACGTCTTGAAATCGTTAATCTCCCCAGAACGCTCGGGAAAAAAATTTCCTTGGAATATCTTTCGTTTTCTCACCATTCTTAAAATATAATCTTGATACAGATGGAACATTTTTTGTATATTTTGTTTAATGTCGATATGGAGGTGAGGCTATGGCTAAACGGGAAAAGGAAAGCTACGTCATCCGGTCCGTAACTAATGCGTTGAATCTCCTAGAGGAATTCAAGGGGGACAGGGATGAACTCGGGGTGACCGAACTCAGCTATAGGCTCAACCTCCATAAGAACAAAGTTTTCAGGTTGTTGGCAACCCTTGAGACAAAGGGATACATCGAGCAGAATAAGGCCACCGAAAATTACCGACTGAGTTTGAAAAGCCTGGAGTTGGGTCAAACCTTTATCAAACAGCTTGGGTTAGTCCGTCCGCTAAAGCCGGTCCTAAAGGAGATCGTTAAGGAATGCAATGAAATGGCCTACGTTGGGATTATTCGGCAAAACTCCGTCGTCTGCCTGGATGTGGAAGAGTCAAACCAAGCGGTGAAGGTGACCAATAATATTGGATTAAGGCTTCCCATCCATTGCACGGCCATCGGCAAGGCCCAGATTGCGTATTCAACTGAGGAGGAATTGGAAAAGCTGGGCATCTTAGACAATATGGAGCAGTTTACACCCAATACTATCGTCAATAAGGTTGAGTTTATCAAAGAGATCAAGGAGGTGGCTAGGCGGGGATATGCCCTTGATAATGAAGAGTACAATCCCGGAGTAAAGTGTGTCGCTGTTCCTATCAGGGATTATACGGGCCGAGTTGTGGGGGGAATCTCTGTCCCCGGTCCCTCTTTTCGTATGACCGACGAGATATTGAAGGGAGAAATTATTCCCGTCCTCAAGGCGGCCGGCGAAAAGGCTTCCAAAAGGCTTGGATTTGGGGCTTAGAACGAATCCATCCTAGTATCCCATCTTTTTCCTTTCTCAGCTTCTCCTCAACGTCCGTTGTTATTTGTCTTAGTTGGTAGGAGTGGCTTAGTTCGGGCAGTTCACTGCCAATTTCATAGTCTACAATGACGTTGACTTGAACACCCTCGAGACCTTGAAGGCTGAACAGGTGATTAACACCACAGAATTCATAGATGGCAAATGCCAAAGAATGCAAACTCACGAAAGCCAAAACCATAAATGTTAAAACAATCCAATATCTTGCCTTTTGCATGGCTTTCCCTCCCCAAGACGAAAGCCCGGTGATCAAGTCTGGACAGGAAGCGGGAATATACAAATGAGATTCTGATGATTTCAGTGGGTTATGGAGTATCGTTGGGGTCTGTAAGATGGTTCATTGCCGACTTTGATCAAGGGTACAACCTTTGAGCTGGGAAGACCAATCAGTTGCTGAACGGACTCCCTCAATCCTTCCCCAACAACCTTCCTTCCCGTTTAAGTGAAAGCCTATTTTTCCTCCATTATGTGGTTTCTTTGAAAACATTTATATTTTTTTTGTATAAGGATAATACGGATTACGTATTATCTAAGAGCAATCGTAATTTCGTGCCCCGTTTATTTCTTAATTTTGCCACATGCTCTAACACCCTTGGAAGATCTGCCATCAAAGCTTTGGACTGGTCCGCAGCCTTTGAGTAGAACTTTTCAATTATCTCCTCCAAGTCAATGCTGAACCTTAGAACCTCGGAAAGGGAAGTACCTTCATCTACAATAGGCTGGGATAAGGAGTTATCAGCGTTGAGACCCCCAAAAGAAAAACAGGCCTCTAAAGCATCGCTAATTACACTATAGTATGCTCTTTTTATGTTTGTCTCATTTTTTTTGTTTTCCTTTACGAAGGACAAAAAGGTTTCTCGTAATTCCTCATGCTTTTTAGCCAATTTCTCATACAGCATTGCTGACTCTTGTTCAATCTTGGAAATATATGTTATTAGCGCTGCTGCTGTATTTATTTCCATTGTGACCTCCTTCTTGGGCTTCCTCTAGACCGCGCAACTCACTACCACCTTTTTATAACCACTTTGCTCTCCGTGAAGAAGCGTACGGCTTCCTTCCCTTGTCCGTGCAGGGTCCCGAAGAAAGAATCCTTCATGCCGGTGAACGGGAAAAATGCCATTGGAGCCGCGATACCGATATTTATACCAACATTTCCGGCTTGAACACGATATTCAAACTCCCTAGCCCATTTTCCACTGGGAGTAAATATGGATGCTGCATTTCGATAAGGGTTGCTATGGATCATCTCGATTGCCCTATCCAGGCTTTCCGCTTTCATAACGCTTGCTACGGGTCCAAAGATTTCTTCCCTTCCAATGGTCATCTCTGGTGTAACATCCTCAAAAATGGTAGGATTTAAGAAACACGTAGTAGGGTAATCTCCCTCGATTTTGATTTTTCTCCCATCCAGACGTAAAGTTACTCCCTCTTCTATTCCCTTCTGGATATAACCTAAGCCCCTCTCTTTTTTATCTTTTGATTGAAGCGGTCCCATCTGAATCCCTTCTTCAAGTCCATAGCCTACCTTTATCTGGGACGCTGCCTCTACAAGGGAATCGACAAACCTCTTATAAAATACATCGTCCTCCCCCACCACAACTGCATTTGCTCCAGATAGACATCTTTGACCAGTGTTTCCAAAAAAAGAGGTCATCATTGATGGAATAGTCTGATCCAAATCCGCATGTGGCATAACAACAAGAAAATTCTTGGCACCGCATTGAGCTATCACTCTCTTACCGGTTTCTCCACATTTTTTATAGATATGCCGGCCCACTTTTGTTGAACCAACAAAGGTTACACCTTCAATGTCCGGATGCTCCAACAACATGGAGGCTACCTCCGCTCCACCATGGATTACATTTACCACCCCGGGAGGAAAACCGGCTTCATCCATGAGTTCATGAAGTCTCACCTGGCTTATTGGATCACTTGGTGATGGTTTGACAATAAACGTGTTTCCAGTAGCTACAGCATAGGGTAAGAACCATAGAGGTACCATAAAGGTACCATAAAGGGGAAGTTAAACGGAGGTATACAACAAAATACGCCCAAAGGCTCATGGATTATATTCTCATCGATTCCTACTGCGATATCCTGAAGGCTTTATCCCATCATCAAGGAAGGAATGCCTGTTGCAACATCTACATTTTCTATCCCACGTCTTGTTTCACCTCTTGATTCATCAATTGTTTTCCCATGTTCCATAGTCTGAACTGCAGACAATTCATCAAAATTTGCTTCCCACAATTCTTTGAGCCCAAAAAATTATCGTGCTCTGGATACGGGTGGGGTTCGTCTCCGTTCGGGAAAGGCTTCCTTAGCAGCTTCGATAGCCTCCTTAACCTCGTCATCGGTAGACATAGGTACTTCTGCAATTACTTCGTCCATCGCCGGATTTCTAACTTCCAAAATCTCTTTTGAACGCGATTCAACCCATTCCCCGTTAATGGAATTTCTTAATCTTTCAATTTCCATAATCTTGCCCCCATATGAAGTGTTAATTACTTTGAAAAGTGATCAGAAAGCCAATTGTAAGGAACGCAGACTTGAGGATAATAGCCTAGCTAACAGTCCACTGATAAATGTTCTTTTCTCTTGTTCTGCCCGCGTTATCTATATGTCCGAAATCAAGTCTTCCTGTTTGCTGGCCGAAATCAGTGCTGCGCCCCTAGGATTAAATTTTTTGAGAGGGTTCAAGAGATGTGCAATGATAAGCCGACAATAAAACCTCAACATCCCGTCGGGGACGCGGCCTAAAGGTATACTGGGTAGGGGCATTGGATTCCAGACAGAATAAGATTGGCCTTGTATCCTTACTTTTTGTCTTCTTTTCTTCTCCGCAGCTCTTCAGCTATCGTTTTAATCTCCACTAGATCCCGTTGCATTTCGCTCCAGCCGTACCAAAGCGCATAATCGGGATTGGCATGGAATGTGCCTTGAAATGCTCTCATCCTGTGTTCGAGAAACATCACGAAAAGTTTCTGTTCAAGAGTTGTTGGCGCATCATGGAACGTCAGTAAGTCGGGATATGCATGCGCGTAGAACACTGGTTTTTCCAAGATGCCATCCTTATACAATGCAGAAACGGTGCGAATTGCCTCCGCCATCAAATGGTCTGCTTCTTTTATCATTTGGTCGCCTTTTTCCAATTCCGCCACTGCAAAATTGCCCGAATGACATTGCTTGCAGGTCTTCACCATCTTGAAACGTTCTTTTAACCAGTCTTGCTGCGTAAGTCGAGCAACATCCGCCATCTTCACCACTTCAAGCCGTTCTGTTGGTTTCCCATCGGGGTCAAGCACACCAAGAGCTTTTAGAATCGTGGCCCGATCTGCAGCCCATTGCTTATCCTCTGGCATCGGAAGCCGTACAGCGAGAAATCCCCATGCGGTTCTGACAGCATGGTTGCCGTCCTGCATATGACAGGTCTGACACGTCGGTGCGGCGACAGTTTCGGGAAGCGTTTTGTTCTGCTTCAGCAAATATCGAACCCCATGCTTGGAGGCTGAATACATCTCCCACTGCGGATGATCAAAACCCATGTGACAGGTTTGGCAGGCCTGGGGCTGCCTGGCCTCTTGAACTGAAAAGATATGTCGGGTATGGCACGCATCGCATGAAGCGGTACCAAACCCTGCGCCATCCCTCTTAAGATTTTTTATCTCCGCTTCTGTCTTCGATCCAATTTTGTGACATCCACCACACCCCTTCATTCCCTCCATCAAGGCCATGGGTTGCCAGTGGGCTGTTGGCATAGCTTTCATCGCGGCCCACGCAAGGGCGTGCTTTCCTCCATTGAATTGCTGAACTTGCGTTTCGTGACAGCTCGCGCACGTCTTAGGAGTTGGAATTTGGACTTTATTTACATCTTGAGCTGACCTGTGTTGATTGCCATGGCAAACCGAACAGTTAACTTCGTTCCGGCTGTGCTCGCTCAGTTGCCAGTCGGAGACGATATTGGGCGTGATCTTCTTATGGCAGTCGACGCATTGTTGGGCTAAAGCACTGGAAACAAGAAATAGGATCGCGAGAAATATGAGAATCGCGCTGCGCATAATAACGTCCCTCCCTGGTCTTAGTTTGTCTAAAGGTCGTTTTGGGCATGAAGCAAACATTTCCTGCACCAAATTTTCCAGAATCCCTACGTATCGTACTAATATCAAAAAATCAAAAACGAAGTCAACCAAGGAGTGAACAAATTCGCGAAAATCCCAACGCCATGATAAATGAGTTACGCACATATTCTGCACGTACGTTCCCCTCACAAGCCTCAAGAATGTGTATTGAATATATGATAAGATAAAACCAGTAAAAAAAATATGGCCTCGAAAATTTGAGACAAAAACGAATGACAAATATGCCATACGCTATCATTACCAAACCCATCGGTCCAATCTGTAACATGGGCTGCAGGTACTGTTTTTATCTGGAGAAAAAACAGCTCTTCGGGGACCATGGGTCATTCCGCATGTCTCCTGAAGTGCTTGAGACATTCATCAGGCAGTATCTTGCATTGCGGGATGTGCCCGAGGTGCAGTTTGTCTGGCAGGGGGGCAGCCCAGGTTATGGAATATGTGGCCGGGGAGAATCGAAGGAAGCAGTTCGCCACGGTTAAGCGGAACGATCCCTGTCCCTGCGGGAGCGGCAGAAAGTTCAAAAAGTGTTGCGCTTCCTAGGTGGAAACAATACGACATGTATAGAACGATGAATCCCCGTAGGAGTTTTTAGACATGCCCTTTTAAAAAACTACGAGAACACATTTACGGGACGTTTTGGGAGGACGTGAGTATCCGTCGAATACTGTTTTGCGTGTGCTGACAATGAACTTGCTGGCCTTCTTGATCGGGGGGTGCGCTCGGAACCCGGCCACTGGCCGGCCCGAGGTGACCCTTATCTCGGCCGAGGAGGAGCGGGAAATCGGGGCCGCGGAGGCGCACAAGGTCCAGCATATCCTGGGACTAGGAGAGGATCCGGAGAAGCTCGTACCTTACGTGAATGCCGAGATGTCCACCGTCCCATTTTCGGTCAGAGCTGTTTGTGCAATCGATTGGATGTTCTGTCCTTGAAAGGCGAGAAGTTGACATGCAGGCGGGTTTCGGCTATGATGCTAGCGAACATGCCCGGGTGGCGGAATTGGTAGACGCAAGGGACTTAAAATCCCTCGGTGGTTTCCACCGTGCCGGTTCGATCCCGGCCCTGGGCACCAATGATTTCAACTACTTAGAGAATCCAAGGAAACAACCTTTTTCTCCTTTTTGGGCCGACTGTAACCAAACTGTAACCGTTCGGCCTGTTTTTCGTTGAAGGCCTGGCGTTTCCTGGCAGCTTCCTTAAGATCCTCTTGGGAGACGATGTTGTAGCGGTCGAATACTCCCCTCGTCTTGTGGCCTGAAATGGCCATGGCCACACGCTCCGGAATGCCCGCCCTGATCATGTTTCGGATGGCCGTTCGCCTGAAGTCGTGGAACAGCATCCCAGGAACCTCGGTCTCCCGACAGGCTCTTCTCCATACAACCCGAAAGTCCCCGATCTTTCTGCCCCTGAGATGGAAGACGTAAGGACAATCCAATCTCCGCTTCCGATGGAGGTCCTTCATCATCTCTAAAAGCTCCGGCTCCAGGTAAATTGTACGCCCTTCTTGATTCTTCGCCTCCCCGGGCTCGATTCTTACTATCCCCTCTCGAAGGTCCACCTGATTCCACTGAAGCCTCGCGATCTCCTCTTTTCTCCAACCCGTGGAATACGCGAAAGTCACGACCGGTATCAGATACTCTGGTAGGTTCTCTTTTAGCGCAACGAATGTTTCGTATTCGAAGAAGCCCTTCCTGACATTGGTTTCCTTGAGCATGGGGATATAGGGAATTTGGGCTACCCTTGGTGGCGTGCAACGTGCTGCAAGGTTGAACGTCCTTTTCAGGGCAGCGAGCTCCCGGTTGATGGTGGCATTGGAGATGCCCTCATCCATTCGTTTCTGGATGTACTGTTTGATCCTGGGGGTGGTGATATCTGGTGCCCTCATTCCTTCGAATTCTTTCAAGAGATACCTGGCACATCGCTCGGCCTTATTAAGGGTCCGTTTGTTGTTGATGCGGTAATCCGTCAGGTAATCCTCGACCAGCTCGTCAAAGCGGACGCGATCAAAGCAGATCCCCGGTAGCTTTCCCCGAGAGATCTCGCCCTCTCGGATCTTTAAGAGTCTTTCGGCCACCGCCTTTTTATCGCTACGGGAAGATTCTTGATATGGTTTGCCGTTCCGATAATATTTGATGTACCAGTTTTTTGTTCCTTTTCGCCTGTAGATACAGCCCATTACTGCCCTCCTTTCCGGGAATGCTTGCGCTTGACAAACTCGATGTCATAGCCGAGGTAGTCGGCAATCTGCTCCAGCTTAGGCAGGGAAATGTTCTGCTTGCTGGCAAAAAACCTGGACATCTCCCCCTGGTCAATCCCCAGATCTTTCCAGAGCCGATACGTCGATACTCCTTCCCTTTTTAGGACTTCTCTCAGGCGATTTCCCACCATGCCACCATCATAGCAGAAGCTTGATAATATGTCAAGTATTGAATTCATTGATAGATGGATTTGTTCCGGTCTATGAACTCGTCAATATCCTTGATATCCAGGAAAATCTTCCGATCTCCGTCTCCCCGCACAACCGGGATCTTTCTC
>JGI2173J19968_10000646_pt1 | contig 13420 bp, 11 predicted proteins | sample DeeMarSWOR136_30_FD_19968 | JGI IMG/M metagenome (IMG submission 19968) | reverse complement strand
TGGTTGATAGGCCATGGCATCAGCATCCTTATTATAGTGGTGGTGGGAGCTGTGCTGTGGTTTGCCCTAAATAAGTTTCTCCCACCTATTGTGCGCCGTGTTGTAACCCGGACCAAGTATAAGGAAAGCAAAGAGGGGATTGAGAAAAGGACGAATACCCTTCTAGCTATCTTCAGGGGGATAGGGCGGGTATTCATTGTCATAGTCGTTATAATGATAGTCCTGTCTGAGGTGGGAGTGGACATTGTGCCAATTCTGGCTGGCTTCGGCATCGCCGGCATAGCCCTCGGCTTCGGCGCTCAGTACTTGATAAGAGACCTCATCGCTGGAATATTCATCATCTTGGAAAACCAGTACAGGGTGGGTGATGTAGTTAGGGTAGCCGATATTGGCGGGCTGGTGGAGGAAGTAACTTTGAGAAAGACAGTGCTCCGTGACCTGGATGGCATAGTCCATCATGTACCCAATGGCGAGATTAAGACGGCCAGCAACTTTACCAGACACTTCTCCAGGGTCAATCTCAATGTCTCGGTGGGCTATGGTACCGACCTCGACCACGCCATAAGCGTGATAAATCGCGTGGGCAAGGAACTGGCTAAGGATGAAAAATGGCGTAAAGTAATCAAAAGTCCTCCCCAGGTGCTGAGGGTTGATAATCTGGGCGATTCCGGAATAGATATCAAGATTTTGGGCGATGTTAAACCTATTGAGCAGTGGGCAGTAATGGGGGAATTGAGGCTTCGCCTTAAGAAAGCTTTTGATGCCGAGGGTATAGAAATACCCTGGCCCCATACCAAAGTGTATTTTGGCAGTCCTTTACCGGATTTTCCTAAGAAGGAGGATTAATCTCAGGAAGTATTCCCAGCCTGCTGCTTAAACGAAAACTTAATCTTTATTATATTGGGGAGGTTGTGAGTAAGGTAATATTCATGAGCCGTCCCTTCAGGATATTCATCGTGGGACTCTTTGCATTGCTAGGAGCAGTTTTTATTTTCTCTTGCTTAATTCCTAGTAATTCGGATGCCATCCCGGTCTATACTTATAATATAGTCAATACCTACCCCCATGACCGCAGTGCTTTCACCCAGGGATTGGTTTTTGAAGGTGGCGTTCTATATGAGGGGACAGGGCTCCTTGGACAATCCACATTGCGTAGAGTGGAATTGGAAACCGGAGATATCTTACAAATTCGTGAGCTATCAGCTGAGTTTTTCGGTGAAGGCATAACCATATATGAGAACAAGATCATCCAGCTGATCTGGCAATCCAATATCGGGTTTGTCTATGACAAAAACAGTTTTGAGTTACTACAAGAGTTCAATTATTCAACTGAAGGCTGGGGTATTACGCATGATGGAGAGTGCTTAATCATGAGCGATGGTACGTCAACATTGCATTTCTTAGACCCACAGACCTTTGAGGAAATCGGTCAGCTTGCGGTATTTGACAACCATGGTCCCGTAACTAGGCTCAATGAATTAGAATACATCCAAGGGGAAATCTATGCCAATGTCTGGCAAACAGACCGAATCGCAAGGATTTCACCTGAGACAGGTCGAGTAGTTGGGTGGGTAGAGATGGAAGGACTCCTAACTGCAGAAGACCGTAGTGAGCCGGTCGATGTTCTTAACGGCATTGCGTATGATGCCGACACGGATCGCCTGTTTGTGACCGGAAAGTTGTGGCCTAAACTATTTGAGATTGAATCGATTTCTCTAGGTTAATTGATGATTTCCTCTTTCGAAGTAAGTCACTGCCTGACCAGAGCTAGTGTTACAAGATTCTTCAGGCGCTTTCCTTTCGGTGTGTCCGGTGATTCGGCTCAGGTTCCTCTCACAATCATAAAAGGAGCCACAGAGAAGATTTATTCTGTTTCCCAAGCTACTTTCCAGTAAGCCATTATCCTAGTATCAATTTTTCTCAGGGAAGAATTCCCGACACACTTGACAATAAATAGTGCCTAGTTTATAATGAAATACCTAGTATTGCGATGTAGTTTTTAAGAGCCGAGGATTACCTGAAGCCGATGAATGATTGGGGGTAGTGGAGGGGACATGGCTCATGAAGGTAATTCGAGGACAATGCTGAATGAAAGAGCCGCATAAGGTGCGTCGCTTGGGGGACTTGGCCCGAGCCATCTTTTATCGGCAAGCGTTGATCAAACATGAGTGCTGGTCCCGCGCAAGGCTTGAGGAGTTACAGCAGCGCCGGCTAGCCAAGCTTCTTGATTGGGTAACTCAGAAGTCTCCCTTTTACCGTGAGTACCGCAGCACACACCGGCTTGGACCGCCCTATAGTCTCCAGGACTTTCCTATCTTGGACAAAAAAACCTACATGAAACACTTCGACCAAATTGTTACTGACCCTCGGTTGCGCCTCTCCCAACTACAGGAACATATGGCCAACGTTTCCGGGGACGAGTATTATCTGGGCGAGTATCGTGTGCTTACTACGGCGGGTAGCTCCGGGCTGAAAACGGTGATGGTATTCAATCGCAAAGAATGGAGTATTCAGGAGGCAGCAAGTATGCGAATTGCTGCCATGATGGGAGTGATTCCCTTCTCAAGGAGACGCCCCACGATTGTTACCATCGGCTCCCACAGCCCTGTACACGATAGCTATCGCCTCCCCCTGAGTATGGATATTGGTCTTTACCGTTATCACGTGCTACCGGCTACTGCTCTTATCGAAGAGCTGGTTCAGCGGTTAAATTCACTTCAACCCCACGTCCTTCGGGGTTTTCCATCCATGCTGGGGCTGCTTGTGACAGAACAGCTTCAAGGGCGCTTGCACATCAATCCTTCTATTATTGCTGGTGGCGGCGAACCTTTGACCAGCGAATTGAGGAAGCAACTCCAGGCTGCGTGGCAGAAAAGTTCGGTCTTTGACATATATGGCACTCAAGAGGGACTCCGCGCTATGGAGTGCAACCCTACCCAGGGGATGCATATTTTCGAAGATTTGGGCATTGTTGAGGTAGTGGACGAAGACAACTGCCCTGTGCCCGATGGGACTTTAGGACACAAGATTCTGTTCACCAGTCTCTTTGGTTTCACTCAGCCCATCATCCGCTACGAAATATCCGACATGATGGTACTGGCTCCGGAGCCGTGCCCATGTGGACAGCCATTCCGTCGTATTCTTGCCATCAACGGCAGGAATGACGATGTTCTCTATCTTCGCGGCCGAGGAGGGAGGCAAGTTGCCGTTCATCCTGTCCATTTTTGGAACGTCCTGGAAAGCTTCGCAGATATACGGCAGTACCAGGTAGTCCATGAACCGGACGGTATCTGCTTGCGGCTGATGTTCGATGAAGGGAATGGACATGTAGCTGGTAACGTCCAAGAACAGCTGGCGCGGAAGTTACATGCCCTGGGCGTTGAGCGCCCGTCTATTCGTGTTGAACTGGTGACTACCTTGGAAGATCGCTCACGTCATATGGGGAAGTGGAAGAACATCATCTCCAACGTAGACCAGTCAGTACAATAGCTGCAGGTTATTAGCGACCGGATTGCCGGCTGTTCCAGAAAGTTACGCTTGCCGATGCTGCGTGATCAAGCGGTGAAAATGAATTCCTAGGGTGATATATGGCATCTCTTTTATTAGGAGCTATTATGCGGGCTATATTGCCCATCATAAACAGAGTTCACGCAATAGTCCTCGGTATCAANCCTCTGGAAAGAAACAGCATCATCTGCATCGAGGTAAGACGTCACAGGGGCTGTCCTATCAAGCTGGAGGACGGTTGTGAGATTGGGCCGGGCGACCCTGTCATCAAACTGCATTTCAATGATGCTTGGATTGCTGAGGGACTGCGATCAAGCTCAGGGTCAGGGACAAGAGGCTTCCCGCGGGCAATCTTCTACTACTTCAAGGACGGCTTGCAACTCCTTGCCACCGAAGTAGCCGATGGGAAATATGGTGGCATTGTTGCAGTGTATGGTTGGACTGTCTTTCATGCTCACGCTAGACGTTTGGGATTCCAGGTCATCGATTTGCCGAATACCTTGAGGATAAAGCTGGCCCGACTCCACATCGCTGCACTAATGCAGTCTCATCATATCCCTTGGTTTAAGAGGCATATCACCTCTCGTAAATCCGTGAAGGTTAAGGCGGTTTGGCTTTCCAGGGCTGAACTCTTGAAAATACACGGGTCGGTCTCGTAATGATTATGTTTTAGTGACGCGTAGGCTAAGGCCGGACCTGACCGCTGCCTTGGATAATCCACTTGTAGCTGGTTAGCTCTTTTAAAGCCATAGGACCTCGGGCGTGAAATTTCTGGGTGCTTATGCCTATCTCGGCACCTAAGCCAAACTGGCTCCCATCAGTAAAGCGAGTACTGGCGTTGGCATAGACGCAGGCGGCATCCACTTCGTTGAGAAAGCGCATTGCTGCCGAGTGGTCTTCGGTGACAATAGCTTCTGAATGTCCCGAGCCATATTTTTCAATGTGCTCCAAGGCTTCATCCAGCGAGTCAACCAGCTTGATAGCTGCTTTCAAGGACAGGTATTCCTTCCCCCAGTCCTCATCGACAGCCGGGACTAGCTTCAAGGACGGAATGGGCTTAAGTATGGCCATGGCTCGCTCGTCGCAGTGCATTTCTACCCCAGCCTTGGCCCACTCTTTGGCAATAGCAAGCAGGTAAGCTTGAGCAATCTGATGATGGACCAGGAGGCAATCGAGAGCATTGCACACGGTGGGGCGCTGGACTTTGGCATTGTAGGCGATGGCTACCGCCTTATTCAGGTCAGCACTCTTATCCACGTAGGTATGGCAGACACCTATCCCACCGGTAAGGACAGGCATAGCGGCATTCTCAGAGACAAGCTTTATCAGACCAGCGCCGCCACGGGGAATCATCAAGTCAATTATCCCCTTCATCTTGAGCATGTTGTTGACCAGAGCCCGTTCTGTGGACTCAATAAGTTGGATGGCTTCCTCGGGTACACCAGCATGGTCGCAAGCCTCTTGGGCAACCTTAGCCAGGGCTTTATTAGAATTTATGGCTTCCTTGCCACCGCGAAGGATGACGGCATTGCCCGATTTAAGGCACAGGCTCGATATGTCTATGGTGACATTTGGGCGGCTCTCGTATATTGCCCCAATGACTCCCAGAGGGACTCGCCTCTTGCTTATCTGTAAACCATTGGGTAGAGTTCGCATCTCGAACACCTCGCCCACCGGATCGGGCAGCGCCGCCACCGTTTTTATGTCCTGAGCTATGCCCTCAAGGCGAGATGGTGAAAGCATAAGCCTGTCCAGCATGGCTTCATTCATGCCCGAAGCCTTGGCTTTTTCGTAATCAATTTTGTTGGCTGCCAAGATTTCATTCAGCTTATCGATAAGAGCTTCACCTATATTGAGCAAAGCCTTATTCTTGATTTCTGTAGAAAGGAAAGCCAGCTTCCTTGACGCTGCCTTAGCTGCCTTTCCCTTTTCTTCCAGCTCTTTTATAGCTGATTTCATGGTAACTATCCTTTCGTACCTCCCTCAGTGTTTATAGTATCACCATATTATTCCTGTGAACTGCCTCGTCGCCATAATCGTAGCCGAGGAGGCTCACGATTTTATCGGAGTGCTTCCCTCCGATGGTAGCTAAATCAGAAGAGCTATAGTTAGAAATGCCAAAGCCAATGCGTTTGCCCTTCTCGTCCAGGATATCCACGATATCGCCGCGCTGAAACCTTCCCTCCGCTTTCATAATCCCCGCAGGGAGGAGGCTCTTATTATGCTCCTTGAGAACTGAGACAGCGCCTTTATCCACCGTGACCTTGCCCTTAGAAGCCAGCCCGCTGAGCATCCACCTCTTTCTGCTCTCCATTTTATTCACCGGCGCAGGAAAGAAAGTGCCTATGTCTTCTCCCTGGCTAATCCTCACCAGGATGTCAGGTTCTCGCCCATCGGCAATGATTACGTTCACCCCCGAACATGTAGCAAGTCTGGCTGCCTCAATCTTGGTTGCCATGCCGCCAATTCCCTGGCGTCCGGCAGTGTCGCTGGCTATGCGTTCGATTTCGGCGTCAATCTTGTCCACCCGGCAAATAAGTTGGGCTTGGGGATTGTAATGAGGGTCGGCAGTGTATAAGCCGCCGATGTCGGTGAGCATGACTAAAATGTCAGCATCAACTAGGTTAGCCACCATGGCGGAAAGATTGTCGTTATCCCCGAATTTTAGCCCTTCAATCTCATCAATGGCGACCACGTCATTCTCATTGGCAATGCAGATTATGCCAAGCTCGATAAGGGCCAGTAAGGTATTACGAGCATTAAGATAGCCGCTGCGGTCAGAGAGCTCTTCCTTCGTAAGCAATGCTTGGGCTACGGTTATATCATACTGGCTGAAAAGTTGTTCATAGGTATACATGAGGTGGCTTTGGCCCACCGAAGCCAGGACTTGTTTAAAAGGGGTGTTCTTGCGTTCTGGAATTTTTTTAAGCTTCTGTCTTCCCGAGGCAATAGCGCCGGAAGAGATTATGACTATCTCCTTTCCTTGGCCATGGAGTCGGGCTACCTGCTCTACTAAATTTGACATAACTTGTAAGTCGAGATGGTCAGTACCCAAGGTAAGGAGGCCTGTACCGAATTTAGCCACTATGCGACGGTAAGACATTAGGATAAATCTAGCAGTTTTCACTCATACTGACAACTTAGGCAAGTAAGAAGCAAGATATTCAGGTAATCGAAAATGTAAGAATTAGTAATCCAGAGAGAACGAAGGCAAGAGAAGGGCTTTAAGAACCAGAGTGGATGATTTAATTCACCCTCTTCCACGAATTACTGAAGCAAGCTATAATATACGGCAAAATAGATTGGCGACTAAAACTGGCAGGCACAATGACAAAGTTAGCTCTTAACTGTTGGTCGTTATCTCGGGTTCCATCTAGAGTTATATGTTGTTTATATTGTTGACGGACTGCTGCCAAGGTTTGGCGCCGATGACAAGTTCGGTATCGCATGAATGAGTATAAGCCAAGGATAAACCTGCGTAAGTCGGTTTTCTTGATAGCTCTCGCTATTGTTCTCATGGCAATAGTTGGATGGCTTCTATCGCATGAGAATTTTTATCAAATGTTTGAAGCTATCAAAAGCGCCCATGGCTTACTTATCGCAGCAGCTATAGCCACATATTTTGTTAGTGTGGCGGTTTGGGCCACCCGCTGGCAAACCGCGCTTTCTTTCATAAACCATAGAATAAGCTTCGGTACTCGGTACTTGATGCTTTGCGCAACCGTTTTCCTTAATAATATTACTCCTGTAGCACGTGTTGGTGGCGACCCGTTTGGAAGAGTTTACATGATGCATAGGCTGGAGAATACGAGCTATCCGTCGGCTATGGCTTCCATCATTGGTGAGTACGCTCTTACTCCCCTGCTTATTATCTCGTTTTTAATGGCGGGCTTAGTTTTGCACTTTGGGAAAGGGTCACTCCAATTAAGCGTGATTCTCGTAGTAGTATGGGCTTTAGCCGCATCTGCAACAGTCTTTATTCCCCGCCTCTTTTTCAAAAAAAGGATTGCGGCCAAGGGTATAAGCGGCATTACAAATCGTGTTCTCGGTTGGTTTGGAAAGCGCAGGAATTTTGAAGAAATAGTGGAAGTAATTGAGGCTTTCTATTCAAGCTCTTATGCTATGATAGACAATTGGAAGAAGGTATTTTTTATAGGGAGTTGGACATTATTAACTTTGGCGCTTGAAGTCTTTCGACTTTACAGTATATTTCTAGCCCTGGGCTATCACCCCATGTTTTCCATGCTTTTAGTTGCCTCCTCACTTCCGATTATCGTTGGTCTCATTCCATTGCTGCCAGGAGGCTTAATTCTTATTGAAGGGTCACTAATTTCTATTTTTACTCTTTTCGGTGTTCCTCTAGATCTGGCAATGGCAGCAACAGTGATTGAGCGAGGAATCTCGTTTGTTCTGGGCACTATAGTAGGGGCTGTAGTCTTCTCCTATCTGGGGGTCAAGATGGCAGTAAAACCTGAAGTTCAACACTAAGCAAAGATGCGTGTAGCATTAGTTGGTGACGAGTAATACCCTGATATAGGTGGCGTTTCTCATTATGGTTTTGACTTAATTTAACCGGCACTTTAGAGCTTGCTCCTGCTACCTAGAGAAAGTAAAGTATATTCAGAAAAGAGTGAGCTTTGGTTCGAGAGATATCAGATAGGCTTGTATATGCACATGATATATGCTTACTCACCTAATATCTGTATAACAATCTTTCTAGACCTGGGACGATTATCAAAATCTACGAAAACTATCTGCTGCCAGGTGCCCAGAATTAACTTCCTACTCACAAAAGGTATTATTAATGAAGCTCCAAGCGTGGAGGCGCGCACATGGGAATGGCCATTCCCATCCCCCCAAGTTTNATTATGCTCATAAGGAATATTCTGGGGTATCACCCTGTCCCACATATTTTTAAAATCAGAAAGTAGATTTGGCTCATACTCTATGGTGGTTATCCCTGCTGTTGAACCGACTATAAACAAAGTGACTATTCCGCTATTAATTCCGGATTTCTCGACATTCTTGGCCACCTGAGAGGTTATATCGATAATGTCACAATTGCCTCTTGATTGAAGGGTGATGTCTTTAGTTACTACAGTCATATCCTTACCTCCTGCCATATGATATCGTCTAACTCAAATACAGGTCCATAACGGCATACCTGTTTTAAGCCTTTCTTGGTATTTATAGTGCAGCCGTAGCAAGCTCCAAAACCACACCCCATCCGCACCTCAAGGGAAACCTGACATTTCGTCAACTTGAGATTGCTTCGCTTTGCTCGCAATGACATCTCCGCCATCGCTTTATACATATCTACTGGACCACAGGCATACATCTGGTCAGCCCAGTCTAGGAAATCAGGCAGAATATCCGTGGCCATGCCTTTCTGGCCCATGGTGCCATCCTCGGTGACGGGAATAAATTGAACTCTGTTTGGTAAAGGCGAGGGTTTGCTTCGCTTCTTGCCTCCAGAAGAGAAAGGATAGAGCTGAGCAGCAGTGCTCGCCCCATGAATTAAAGTTATCTGGTGCTGCGATGAAGCATACTCCATCAAGAAAACAAGTGGGGCAATGCCTATTCCTCCGCCTACCAGCAGCAAGTTCTTAGATTTTGGTTCGATAGTAAACCCATTACCTAAGGGGCCAAGAATTTTTACTTTATCGCCCCTCTGTCGCTGTGACAGCCAGAGTGTGCCTTTGCCCGCTACCTTGAATAGGAGAGCAATCTCGCCCTCANCTGAATCCTCTCCCGTCAGGGGAGAGGACTGATGAACGCTGAGAGGGCGACGTAATGTAAAATCTCCACACCGCACTGTGATGAATTGCCCTGGCTGAGCCGCCACTGCTATACCCGGCGCCTCAACCCGCATGAGGTGTACACCGGGCATGACCTCTGCATTAGAAGCTACGGTGCACAAGGTTTGTTTCATGATAAGGATTTATCCTATACTCTGCCCATCATTTTCTGCTCTTTAGATACTCTCGGAGTGGTTGAACGTTAAAGATTTGGCTACTACTTGCTAGCGCCTCTATAGCTACCCGAGCAGTATCTAATGAGGTGAAGCATGGTATTCTCTTTTCTGCGGCGGCGCGCCTGATATTTAACCCGTCTTTTAGCGGAATGCGCCCTCCAGTGATGGTATTAATCACTCCGCTCACAGAATTATCTTGAATAACATCAACAACATTAGGATGCCCTTCGCTTAGCTTCTTGGTCACCATTTTTACAGGGAGTCCCATAGATTCAATCGTCTCTGCGGTCCCCTCCGTGGCGTAAAGCTCGTGGTGAAGGGAATGTAATTGCTTAATCAGAGGCTCGGCTTCAGCTTTATCCTTGTCGGCAATGCTAAGTAGCAGCCTACCTCGTTGAGGCAGCATCAATCCAGCAGCTAAAAGGGCCTTAACTAGGGCTGCCTCAAAGCTATAATCAATCCCCATAACCTCGCCCGTAGATTTCATCTCAGGACCGAGGTAGCTATCTACTCCTGTCAACTTGGACATAGAAAAAACGGGGGCCTTTATACCTACCAACTTTTGCCTCTTCCATAACCCGCCTTCATAACCCTGTTCCTTGAGGCTAATCCCGGCCATAACCTTAGTAGCAATTCTTACCATAGGTACGCTGGTTACCTTGGAGATAAAAGGCACAGTTCGGCTGGCGCGGGGATTTACCTCGAAAACATATACCGTTGAGCGACCATTTTCCCTCATGATTACCATCTGGACGTTCATCAACCCTTTAATTCCCAGAGCCGGTCCAATTCTGGTGGTGTAATCCACCATGGCATTTACTTCGTCTTGGGTGAGATTGATTCCCGGGTAGATAGACAAGGCATCACCACTATGTACGCCAGCTCTTTCAATATGCTCCATCACGCCAGGGATAAGAACCTTTTCCCCGTCGCAAATGGCATCTACCTCGACTTCTATACCGTGGAAATATTTATCAATAAGCACAGGATGCTGGCTATCCATCTCCAGAGCTAGTGTTAGGTAGCGGACTAACTCGGGCTGGTTGTACACGATTTCCATAGCCCGGCCCCCCAGGACGTAGCTAGGGCGTACCAATACGGGATAGCCCAAAGTCTTAGCTACATTTAATGCCTCGTCAATGGATGTTACTCCAGCCCCCGGCGGCTGAGGAATACCTAATCTGTCCAGGAAATCTTCAAAGCGACGGCGGTCTTCCGCTATGTCTATGGCTTCAGCACTCGAGCCGAGTATTGGTAAATTGTTGCGAGCTAAGACCTCAACCAAATTAATGGGTGTTTGTCCACCAAGCTGGACGATGGATGGTGGAGCAGAACCGTTATTACTCTCATTCTCAAGTATATTTCGGATGCTTTCCTCGTCCAACGCTTCGAAATAGAGGCGATTACTGGTGTCAAAATCAGTGGAGACTGTCTCAGGATTAGAATTGACAAGGATGCTCTTTATACCTATCTCTTGAAGCGCCCAGGCTGAATGAACGCAGCAATAGTCGAACTCGATTCCTTGCCCGATGCGTATAGGCCCGCTGCTGATAACCACAGCTTTCTTCTCTGCCAAAGGCTCAGCTTCGTTTTCCTTCTCATAAGTGCTGTAGAAATAAGGGGTCTCAGCATCGAATTCGGCAGCACAAGTATCGACCATCTTGTACACCGGGCGGATTTGCCATTGGTGGCGAGACTGTCTTACCTGCTCCGGCAACCTGTCGGCTAAAGTGCCCACTTGCTCATCGGAAAAGCCCAACCTCTTCGCTTCCCATAGAAGCTCCGGTGTCAACGGTTCGGAGAGGAGTTTCCTCTCCATATCCACAATATTCTGGAACTTATACATAAACCAGGGGTCTATCCCGGTGACCTGGCAGAGCTCTTCGGGCGTTGCTTCCCTTCGTAGCGCCGCCATAATCGCCCATAGTCTTAGGTCGTTAGGGTGAAGCGGATAGGAATTAAGCCCTTCCTCTTTACTCCAACTGGGGTCTTCCCAGAGTAGGGTGCGTTTGCCGAATTCCAGGGAGCGTACTGCCTTTTGTAAGGCAGCCTCGAAACTCCTGGCAATGGCCATCACCTCGCCGGTGGCTTTCATCTGGCTGCCGATTTTTCGGTCACCCAAAGCAAATTTATCGAAGGGCCACCTGGGAATCTTGACTACGCAGTAATCCACGGCTGGCTCGAAAGACGCCAACGTTTTGCCTGTAACCCTATTGGGGATTTCATCGAGCCTCTTGCCTATGGCTATTTTGGCAGCCACCCGGGCAATAGGATAGCCAGTGGCTTTACTGGCCAAAGCCGAACTACGACTGACACGGGGGTTGACTTCAATTACGTGGTATTCGCTTCTGGTGACTCCCTTCTGGTCTGGGGCCCATTTTTCCGCAACTATGGGATGTGGAGTAAGGGCAAACTGTATATTGCAGCCCCCTTCGATTTTCAAGGCCCTTATGATTTTCAAACTGGCTGACCTGAGCATCTGGTATTCTTTGTCGGTGAGAGTCTGGCTGGGAGCCACCACAATGCTATCCCCGGTATGTATACCCATGGGGTCAATGTTCTCCATGATGCAGACGGCGATGCAGTTGTCGGCAGCATCCCGCATCACTTCAAATTCAATTTCCTTCCAACCTAAAACGCATTGCTCCACCAGAACCTCATGGCTCATGCTGGAATCCAGGCCGTTGGCAACAATCTGTTCAAGCTCTTTTATAGTGTGGGCGATGCCGCCGCCAGTGCCGCCTAATGTGTAAGAGGGGCGGATGATGAGAGGCAAGCCAATAGATTTTGCCAGTTCCTTCGCCTCTTTCACCGATTCCACAGTTTTGCTGGCGGGCACGGGCTCGCCAATATCGAGAAGAAGCTGCTTGAACAAAGACCTTTCCTCGGCCTTCTTTATCGTTTCTATAGGTGTGCCCAGAGACCGCACATTATACTTGTCGAGTATGCCGGCATCGGCTACCTCCACTGCCAGATTGAGCCCTGTTTGCCCCCCGAGGGTAGGCAATAAGCCATCGGGGCGCTCCCTCTCAATTATGCGGTACAGGACTTCCACGGTAAGCGGCTCGATATAAACGATATCGGCAATGCCCTCGTCGGTCATGATGGTCGCCGGATTTGAGTTCACCAGGACCGTGGTCACGCCTTCTTCCCGAAGCGACCGGCATGCCTGAGTCCCGGAATAATCGAACTCCGCCGCCTGCCCGATGATTATCGGCCCCGAGCCGATTACTAGGACTTTAGATATTTTCAAGTTTGCTCCTTGGCTTCTTCAAGGAGGTGCTTTTTACCAATATTCTTATTAATCAACCTCCAATTCCCATCTCGAGGTTTATAGTTCGCGCTGGTACTCCTGCGCGTAGATGCCATAGTGCCTCGCAAGTTTGCCAGCAATTGCTCCCATCTGATCTAACGCACTGGCAAACGATTTGTTTGCCGACATTATTTCTTTAGCTGAGGGTGCCTCGGCATCTTTTCCGCTTCGGAAAGCGTTTGCGGCTATCTTGTAGAGATTCAGCAGGTTAAGTTGGTGTGCGTAAGATTCATTGAGATTCATCTGTAATTCCAGCAGAATCTTACCTCCCTTATTATCCTCTAGGATGGGCCAGAATAGATGGTCTGTAGTCTCTTTTTGTATTTGTCCTACCACTGCCACAGCCGCAAGTCGTGCTTTCTCGAACTCATCCGATTGCATCCCGAGTGGCTGTACGGCTATGGCCTGTCTCATTGCATCGGTTGCTCCATCAATGCTTGCTATTGAATGTGACCAACGACCGAGTAATTCGAGTACTTTACGGCGTTCTTTAGAGTCTGTTTTCCGTCCGAACATTCGAATATCCTCCTATTTCACCATCTCCAGAAATCGCTCAAATAGGTACATGTTATCCAGCGGGCCGGGGGCAGCCTCGGAGTGGTATTGAATGGACAGGATGGGCAGGT